>WSSedA1B3DRAFT_1000451_pt1 | contig 11865 bp, 11 predicted proteins | sample WetSurSiteA1Bulk_FD_9468 | JGI IMG/M metagenome (IMG submission 9468)
AAATATCTGATCACGTATAAGTCCGGCAACAGGACAGATCAGGTTTACCAATGGATAGCAACTGATATAAACTTCCCTCTAAAGACAGCAGCAACAGACGGTTCATGGATTCAGGAATTCAGGAATGTCAGGATCGGTTCTCAACCCAACAGTCTTTTTGAAATCCCTGCAGGATATCAGAAGATGGACATGCCACAGATGCCCGGCGGAATGAACTTCATGCACGGGAAATAATACGGGTTAATTGCTATAATCTAACTATGAAAGAAGCAATGTTTTATGAAAAGCTGGATGAGAAGAAAGTCAGGTGTTTCCTATGTTCACACCACTGCACTATCAAAGAAGGGAAAAGAGGGATATGCCATGTTCGTAAAAACATAGACGGGACCTTGTACAGCCTTGTTTACGGGAAAGTCATCTCGATGCATGTTGACCCTATAGAAAAGAAGCCCCTGTTTCATTTCCTGCCCTCTTCAACCTCATTTTCAATCGCAACTGCAGGTTGCAATTTCCGCTGTCAGCACTGTCAGAATTTTGACATCTCACAGTACCCGATGGAACACGAAGACATCCCCGGGCAGACTGTCACACCAGAGGATATTGTCGATGCAGCTGCAAAAAACGGGTGCGAGAGCATTTCATATACGTATACTGAACCGACCATATTCTTTGAATTCGCTTATGACTGTGCGAAACTCGCGCACAGTAAAGGCATTAAGAATGTCTTTGTCAGCAACGGATTTACAACCCCGGAGGCAACAAGGGTTATTGCTCCCTACCTTCATGGGAATAATATTGATCTTAAAGGCAGCGATGATTTTTACCGGAAGATCTGCAGCGCAAGGCTTGAGCCTGTAAAAGAAACTATACGGCTCATGAAAGAACTCGGTGTTTGGGTTGAAGTCACGACCCTGATAATACCTGATCTCAACGACTCTGAGGAAGACTTGCGGGATATCGCCGGATTCATTAAGTCAGTTGACCCTTACATCCCATGGCACGTGACACAGTTTTATCCTACATACAAGCTGATGGACAAGCCGAGGACACCGGTAAAAACACTTCAAAAGGCAAGGGAGATCGGGTTTGAGGCAGGCCTCAAATATGTTTATGAAGGGAATGTCCCAGGTGAAGGCGGAGAGAACACTTATTGTCATAATTGCAGAGAGCTCCTGATCAGGCGGCTCGGATTCAGCATCGTTAAAAACAATATTAAGGACGGACAGTGCCTGAAATGCGGGACAGTTATAAAAGGGGTCTGGAAGTAATCAGATTCTCCCCATCATAAGAAGCGCATCCTCGTTTGGTGATGCGTAGTATTTTTTCCTTATGCCGGCAGGCTTAAACCCAAAACCCTCATAAAACTCTTTTGCGCCAACATTCGAAACCCTGACCTCAAGATATATAAAAACACATCTTTCCTTTTTCAATTCCCTTAGCGCCTCATCCATCAGCAGACTTGCCACCCCACGTCGTCTGAAGTCAGGATCCACTGCAAGGTTCAGGATATGCGCTTCATGAAGCACAAAATTTACACAGATATACCCGATAATATTCCCGTCAGACAGAGCAACTCTTGTGAAAGCATATTTTTTATAGATTTCGGTCAGAAAAGAATATTCGGACCATGGCGTGCTGAACGACACCCGCTCAATTTTCAATACAGCAGGGATATCATTTTCCTCCATCTTTCGGGTAAGTATCTCACTCATCCCGTTTTATCTCGGCTTCTGATCTCCTTAAATAAAACGGGACAAGGCTCACGGGTTCAGAAAACTCCGCCCTTAAGGCTTTTTTCATAGCTATGGAGGCTACATTTGACGGCGCAGGCACCATCTTGTCTATTGATGCGAAGATCGCGTCTTCCCCCATTATATTGATTATCTCATCTTTATAAAGAAGTGCCCCTTCACCGGTAAATATTATTTTCCCAACTGATAACAGTCTTATATCTTCTACCATCCTCTTTACATTTTTCGAAACCTCGTCTATCAATCTTGCAAAACCCTCACCGTCCCACTGGAACAATGCTGTGTAAACTTCCTTTTTCCTTGCATCAAGCATAGCGCACACAGGATATCTGCAGTAAGGGAAACTCCATGCAAACGCCTCAAGGGTCGGCACAGAAACTATGGGTTTCCCTGTTGCATAGGAAAAACCTTTTATAGTACTCAGGCCAATTCTCAATCCTGTGAATGAACCCGGACCTGTTGCCACGGCAAAAACATCGATATCTGATATCATAAGTCCGGACTGTTTCAGGAGGTGGTCTGTTTCAGTCATCAGCCTTTCTGAATGTGTTGATTTGACATTCAGCCTTACTTCAGCGATAAGCCCTGAATCATCAGCAATTGCTATCCCTCCGAGCATTGTTGATGTCTCTATTGCAAGGATTTTCATAAGAACTTAATATATCACTTATCCCGTGATATTTTCACAGAGAAACTGATAGCTGCAATAAGGCAGATAACAGATGCAATTGTTACAGCCCTGACGGTTCCGATAGAATCTGCCAATGTACCCATAAGCGAATTACCTATCGGAGCTGTTCCGAGGAATACAAATGTATAAACACTCATTGCCCGTCCTCTGAGATTATCAGGTACGGAAAGCTGTATAAAACTGTTCACAGTTGCAAAGAAACTTACTAAAGCCCAGCCAATGAATACAAGAATAGCTACAGAGAGATAGAAATTCGTGGAAAACGAAAAAACAAATAGCAGTATCGAAAAACAGAGCGCTGAAAAAGATATGAACCTGCTTTTCTTTTTTATGTCAACCCTTAACGCAAGCAATAAGGCTGCTGTTAATGCACCAGCGCCTGTCGCACCTACGAGGAAACCAAAACCCTCAGGTCCTTTTCTGAATATCTCCCCTGCGAATACAGGAAGCAATGTGATGAAAGGCATACCTGCGAGACTGAATACGGCTATGAGAATAATGCTTCTGTAGATTTCNGATTTACTNTTAATATACTGTATTCCCTCTATGATATCTTTCATAATCCCGTTCGAGCTTCCAATTATTTCACCCTTTGCTTTTATCTTTGAAAGCGCAATAATGACCGCTATAAAGCTGATCGCATTCAGGTAAAAACATGCTGAAATACCAAGATAGGCAATCGCTAAGCCGGCTATAACAGGGCCGGTCATGCGTGCTCCGTGAAATGCAGCAGAATTCAGGGCTATTGCATTTGTAAGACTGCCTTTGCCTACCATTTCTATGATAAAAGACTGCCTTGCAGGAACATCAAAGGCATTTACAATACCGAGGAAAGCAGCTAATGCTGCAACCTGCCAGACAGCAATTAAATTGATATCCGTCAGGATACCCAACAAAATGGCAGGTATGATCGATAACGCCTGTGTCATTAGTAGCAGGTTCCTCTTCCTGAACCTGTCTGCTGCAATACCTCCGAAAAGAGTGAATAAAAGAATCGGCAGTGACCCGGCTGCAGCAACCATGCCGAGATAGAAAGGCGACTTTGTCAGGCTGTAAACAAGCCATCCCTGCGCAACTGACTGCATCCAGGTGCCTGACAGGGATATGATCTGTCCGAACCAGAAGAGTCTGAAATCCCTATACTGTAATGCCGGAAACCTTCCTGCAGGAGTCATTTTTTATTTTAACTTAAACCTGCGTGTACACGTAGAAATAGATTCCGGAAGCAGGTTTACACTATATTATTGCAAACCTGCTTCACCACAGGAGTTTGAGAAATTTCCGGCATATATTCTATCTTATTCTCTGGGCAACCGGTAAATTTACTTTTTTTCGATAACTTCAAAGTTCTTAATAAACTGGCCTATCTGGACGCCAAGATATACACACTTGGTCCCATCCATACATTCATCGGCATCTTTTTTCTCCAGATGTGTAGTCAGTTCATTACTGCCTTTCTTAAATGCAACAATGTATGCGTTCTTGCCTTTATCAAAATCAAGACCAACTGCAATACCGTGTTTTATGATATCAGGATACATCTCCGTGATCTTGTCCTTCAGTGCAACATTTGAGTAACCCATAAACCCTCCTTATTTCATCCCTTAGCTTGCTTTGCGTAATCGATCATGCCTGTGATATCGATTACTACCACTGGTTCGTTCCCGACAACCCAGCCGTCATGCCCCGGAGGAATTATTGATACATCACCAGGTCCAAATTCCTCTTCTGTCCCGTCATCCATCCTGACCTTCATCCGTCCTGAAATAATGTACTGGGTATGAGGCGCCTCACAGCTTTCAGTCTTCACTAACGGCTTGACAGACTCGGACCACTTCCATCCCGGCTGAAATGTTGCGCGGCCGAATGTGACACCGCTAAGCGTCACCAGCTCAACCTTACCCTTGGGAAAAGAACGGGTTTCATCCGGCGAGCTTAAACTTTTTTTCTGCATTTTTACCATCTTTATCACCTCCTTTTGATCCGATCAGTTGCTCTAACCTGAATCTTCCTGATGATCTGCAATTCCCTAAGCCAGTTGCAGAGCCATACCCTTTAGTCTTTTTATTGCGTTAACCTCGATCTGCCTTATTCTCTCACGGCTGACATCCAATTCCTGACTTATCTCATTGAGTGAACAGGGAGTATCTCCATCAATTCCAAACCTGTTTCTGATAATTTTTTCCTCCCGATCCGGCAGTGAGCACAGAATTCTGTCTACCTGTTCCTTCAGATCGCCCTGTACCGCAATATCAAGTGGAGAAAACATCTCCTTATCCTCTATTAAGTCCATGAGATGACCGTCTTCGTCTCCGATAGGGGTTTCGAGAGAGACAGGTTCTTTTGATATGCTGAGTATCTCGTTCACTGTTTTGATTGGCATGTTCAATTCACCGGCAATCTCAAATGGTGTTGGCTCACTTCCCATTTTGTGTATAAGTTCCGCCTTAACTTTTGTTACTTTGTTCAGAATCTCAGCCTTATGTACCGGAATTCTTATAGTCCTCGACTGATCTGTAATAGCTCTTGCTATCGCCTGTTTTATCCACCACGTTGCATAAGTGCTGAATCTGTAACCGCGTTTGTATTCGAACTTGTCCACAGCCCTCATAAGTCCGCAATTTCCCTCCTGTATGAGATCAGACAAGCTCAGTCCTCTTCCCAGATATCGTTTAGCAATGCTTATTACAAGTCGTAAGTTGGATTCTGTCATGGCTGCTCTTGCTTCAGACACTACACTCTCATACTGCGTGAGGACCCGGAGAGACTCTTTCATCTCATCAGCCTTCATGCCAAACAGCATTTCTTTTTCCTCGATTCTATTTTTGTACAAACGGCGTTCATTTTCTCTATCAGAACTCAGATATCCTGTTTTCTCAATACCTGCAAGCCTCTCCTGAAGGTTATCTGCTTCTGCAACTGATTTTTTCCATTCCTCCAATAAGGCTGTTATGACGTCATCTTTCAACTTCAAATTGAGTATCCTGTTAAATATGCCGGCCCTGTTTTCTTCGAGTAATCTGAGCAGGTCACTGGCTTTTTTGCTTGCCTTGCCAGAGTCAGATGCATGTATATCCTTTAGTTTTTTAAAATATCCCTTTCTTTTTTCTTTCAGATCATCAATCTCTTTTATACTATTAATGAATTTTCTTCTCTCCAACCGCAGGGCTTCCTCATTTCTGTCTTCGCTATTCTGAGTAATCTCTGCTGGTGATATCTCTCCGTTCATCACTCTCCTGCTCAGAATTATGATTTTGTTCTGGACAAATGGCAGCGAAAACAGTAACTGATAGAGTTTCTCCCTTCCCTCTTCCATCTTCCTGGCAATCTCTATCTCGCCTTCTTTTGTGAGCAACGGCACTCTGCCTATTTCCTTCAGATATATCCCCACAAGGTTTTTCTCGCCATCGATGCAATAAGGTTCCTTTGTCCCATCTTCTATTGCTTCATTGTTCATATCGTTCTCAATACAGAAAACGTCGCCCGTCGTATCATGGTTATTGAAAGAATCAAGATAAATCTCCATAGTCATTCCCTCACAGGATCAGAAAGATAAAAATCTGCATAATAATTTCTGGTATCTCTTATCCCGATATTCGTGATATTCATACATTTCCGGCTTTTGCTAAAAAATGTTTTTCGCAACTATCACCATGAGGAATAAGTTCCCGGGGTGATAACCGGGGTGCCTCCTTAGTCATGTGGGCGAGTGCAAACTGCAACATGACCTTGCGTTTTTCTGAATCATGCCTGATGATAGACATCATCGCCTGAACAAATGAATTTTCCGTATTATTGAATAATACTTCTGTAAGGCTGATCGTATCATTCTCCAGGCTTTGCCATTCTTTGATAATCCTTATCAACTCCTTATTATTACCTTTTGCCATTTTGCCTCCTTCCTTTAACTGTTTTGTCCTGATTAAAATCTTCATGGTTACACTATATACGTATAAACCAAATATATATATCAGTATCAGTCTGATTTTCTTGTAGGATTATGGCGTGCTACTATGTAAGTTTTTTTCTTACAAAAACAGTGAGTCAGAGTCAGAAGGCAATTCACAGAGGCAAGATTACGGCATTTATCGGAGGGGCGGTAGCGGAACACGCATATGATCGGTCCGCCACCGCTGAGGGAAATTGGAACAAAAGCTACTGTAAATATTTACAGGGATAATGTCTGATGGTTAGTCTGTACAGATCGAATACGCACACTTAACCTTTTCTCCATATTGAGGTATTCCGCAGTCGTTCTTCTACTTCTTTTAGAATCTGCAACCGATAATTAGCAGCATTTTTCAGACTTTGGCAAAGCCCATTGACGATGTTACTATTGTCTGGAAAAGTTTGTTTCAGACCTTTATGATCATCTGAACTCTCATTCATATACATTCTCACCGGGAACATAAATGTAAATAACCCCCTCAATCTTTATTAACCTTAACCCCTGTTTTTCTGACGTTTATGAGAAAACTCCGGAAAAGATGCTATCTTCCCTGAAGACAACTCCATTCTGTATTAGAAAGCAAGCACCCTTTCATCCTTGCTCTGCCCGTATTCATAGACCGCTCCCTTCATATGATCAAGTCTTGTAAGCATTTCATGGTGTTTGATTTCATCCGCCATCAGATAGGACAGGATATATCCTGCAAATACGTCTTTGTTTTTCGTGAGTGCACTATTAGCAAGAGCCATGGATTTGGCCTCTGCCTGGATATGTTTCTCCATGATGTCTGAAAGTGGCATAAGGTCCTGAGGGGTTAAGCTTACACTCGCTTTTGTAAAATGATCGAGCAGAAACTGTAGCATTGCCTTGTGTTTTTCCGAGTCAGACCTGATCATCTCTGTTGTCACCTTCACAAAAGCGTTATCTGATTTCTTCATTAATTCATTCGAAAGACTGATAGTCTGATCTTCCAAAGTTTTCCATTCCCTCAAAATCTCGACTAAATCATTTGTTCCTGCATGCTTTGCCATTGTTACCTCCATTTAAAAAACGTTATTGATAAAATGTTTTATCTCTGACATTGTTAATGTCGTCGATAAAACCCTCTTCCAGTTGCTTTACCAGTTTCAGTAGCAACATCTACATTCATTTTTACCATAGAGCGCAGACGAAGGGTATCGGCAATATTCTTATTTTTGTGTAGGAAAGCAGATTTTTATTCTGTCGGTATTTATCCTACAGAAGCATGATTCACTTTCGCACAATCTAATTATTGAGCGCTCCTTTGGCAATCCACTTCCTGATTGCTTTATAATCCTTGTCACCGGTTGACCAGAATGCACCTCCGCCATGAATTGCGTTGCCGTTTTGCTGCCTGCTTGTTTTTGAAAGCACGGGACTTGACTTGGGATTTTTCTTATACCCGCTTGTCATGTCCTTTATTCCTCTTTTAGTCCAGGTGAAATTGTTAACTGTAACTGATGACCCGTTGTAGGAAGTCAGGTCAAGCAGCTTACTGTGCTCCACTACTGTAGTGGGATTACCCTCAACATCAGACTTAGTAGCAAGCCTCGTCAAGGTCTCGCCGGGTATATGACAGGGAGCGCATTTATTCCTAAATATGGGCAGTATATGCTTTTTGAAGCTTAGTTGTAATGAGGGATAAGAAGGAAGCGTACTCTTCCCCGTACCCCACAGAGCTCCCCTGCTTCCCATGGATGCATGGTGCATGTTGCAGCTCATCCTCGAATTCGGGTCGGTAGCCCCTCCTACAGGGGCTATAGTGACCATGGGCCTGATATGGTCAGCGCTTTTAACCCATGCCTTGTACTGCCAGCTCCTCGCATCATTAGGATCAGCAGGGTGAAATCCCTGCTCATCGGTATAATAAAGTGTATCTGTCATGCCACCATGACTGGCAACCGCATAAGGATTGCTGGCGATCGGGACATTTGTCCAGAAATTTCCGACTTCGTTGCTGGTCATGCTTATCACTTTGCCGTTAATGTCCTGAAGTACGATCTCTCCGCCTTTGAGCGGCTTTCTTCCCGCCCTGTCTTCATAAAGTGTGCCGGACATGGTGAAAACCACAGGGGCTTTTCCGTTAGGCTTGTGGCAAGCGCCGCATTCCTCGCCTGCATTATGAGTACCCTTGCCCGGCCCATTGTCTTTGCCCGGGATATGGCCGGATGGAGCCGGCTGTAATTTACGGCCATCGGAAGAAAAATTCGAAGAATCGTACCCTGCAGCAAAGGTGCCTACGGTAAAACACAAAATTAAAATTATACATATGAATAAGCTTTTATACATCAAAATAGACCTCCTATTATTTATTCAACAACATTAAATCTGATATCAAGTTTAATCGCAGCCATCGTCAGAGCCAGTTGAGCCACCACCGCTTCCTCCCGGCACAGCCTGATCTGTGTAAATATCCACCATAGAGACCCATCCCGTATCACTGTCAGTCCTGGGGGCGCCGATCAATAGCCGTGAGTTATTTGCAACTGCCAGTGATGCTCCATATCCCTGGTCTCTCGCAAACCCTTCGAAGACCGCCGCGTTTGCCAGTGTCATAGCAACGCTTATATCATCTCCTCTAAAGAGATAGATCTTGCCGGCCAGATGCCTGAAAGCGTCAAGGTCAGCCATTGGCGAGCCAACAGCGATACCGGCCTTTTGTCCGCTGTCAACATCATCGACAATGGCGATCGAAGAGCCGAACCTGTCGAAAAGGTCCATTCCGTCAATACGTGCTATCAAGTCCGAAGATGTGGCATCAACAGTCACCGTCCTTTTTCCTGTGCCACCCTTCACCAGATAAATGCTGCCTGTGTCTCTGTTTCCATTAATGACGGCATTCGGCGCACCGATCACAATATCACCGAACCCATCGCTGTTCAAATCCTCTACTATGGCAAGTGCCTTGCCAAATCCGGAACTCGCGCTCTTGATCGTAACGTCAGGAGAGTCTGTCAACGGATTAAAGTTTTGAGCGCCGTAATAACAGATGACATTCCCGCTGACTGAAATACACAGATCCTGAATGTTATCCCCGTTTATATCTCCTGCTGCCGCGCTCCAGCCGAGTCCCTTGTTCTGGGAGGACGAATGAAGCACGATCTTGTTGGTAAAGTCGGGGGCTAAAAAGACATATATTGCGCCGCCCTGATAAATTGCCGGATCATTCGTGTTAAATGGAGCGCCCACGATCAGGTCTTTTATCCCATCTCCGTTCAAGTCACCCGCAGAAATAAATACACCGAACTTGTCCATCGGACTCTCTCCGGAAAGCTTCGCTATGATATTCCCGCCCCCCTTATCGTAGTTCAACTTTGTGCCTCCTTTGTAAACGGTAACGCTACCGCATAAAGATACGTCTGCACCATCTCCATTGATAGCGCCGACTGCAAAATCTTCCTCCCCGTCGCCATCTACATCTCCCAGATTGACAAATGAAAAACCGTAATTATCGTCACCCTTCAGGAGCATGGAAGGTCCCGAGGAAAACCCTCCATTGGCATCTCCCTTGTACACAAGCAAAGCGCCTGTGCCTGAAGATGAAGAAGCATAAGGCGCCCCGACTATCTTGTCAGGGATTCTATCGCCGTCGATATCGATGAATCCGACGGATTGGCCCTGTCTGCTGCCTGCAAGTGTAACACCCTTTAAGACCTTCCCAACAGAATCACCCGCGTAACCGGAAGAAACAGTAAAAAATAATGCAGAAAGAGCTACGACGGTAACACCGAAAACAAATGCTGAGCTGAAAAATCCCATCACTTTCAACTTAATTCCGATTCTTAAGAGTTTCATCTTCACTTTCCTCCTCGATAAAAGTTCCTGTTTATAAACTTGCCCCTAACCATCTCTCACTCTATTTTTCTGTTCTCAGGTCTGCATGATTATTCCAGATTCATAAGTGCGGGCATTTCATTTTATTTCTCGGTAATCCATGTTATTACTTTTATCATGGAATGAGGATGAAAGGTATCGGCAAAATTCTTTTTATTTTGTAGGAAACAGGATTTTTCTTATGTAGGTATTATTCTTACGGAAACTGGGACATAGTAATCTTATGAATAAGGTGTCTGTCATAGATTGAATGTTTAACATTGCAGAAACAGAAAATAAAAAATAAGGGACAACCCCACAATGGCGTGGAGTTGTCCCTTCAACTTGAAAGCGTCACAGCTTTTAATCATTCATAAATTATTTATTAACAGCCTAATTCCTTGTAAAATTCTGTCCTGTGACATTAGCATTGTTCACAGTAACGTTCCTGCTCACAGGAGTAAATGTTCGCCCTGTCTGACTTGGAGTCACTGTGTAATTGCCGTTTGAACGCCCGGTAAAGCTGTACTGTCCAAAGGAATTTGTGGTCACTGTTGCATTCGCAGCACCGGTCAGGGTGACTGTAACTCCTGCCACTGGTGTAAAAAATGGCGTTCTTATAGTTCCTGAAATTGTGTATGTGACAGGAGCTGTGCCTGTAAAATTCTGTCCTGTGACATTCGCATTGTTTACGGTTACGTTCCTGCTCACAGGAGAAAACGTATAAGGCGCCAGGTTTGGAGTTACCGTGTAATTGCCGTTTGCAAGCCCGTTTAAGGTGTATTGTCCCTGGGCATTTGTGGTCGTTGTTGCGCTCGCAGCACCGGTTAGTTGCACTGTAACACCAGCTATTGGTGTAAATGATGGCGTTCTTATAGTTCCTGTAATTGAGTATGCAATGCCTGTAAAATTCCGTCCTGTGACATTCGCATTGTTCACGGTTACGTTCCTGCTCACAGGAGAAAACGTATAAGGCGCCAGGTTTGGAGTTACCGTGTAATTGCCGTTGGATAAGCCTGATAAAGTATAGTTTCCCTGAGCATTTGTAGTAGTCGAACCGGTAGAAGCCCCGCTTAATGTTATGGTTACACCAGCTATCGGAGTTCCACCTGATGTGCGCACGGTACCCGAGATAGAATATGTCGCCAGGACGATCGGCCGCATCATGTCGTTCTCTTCATGACCAAGCAGGTGGCAGTGCCAAACGTACTCCCAGCCGAAGTTGGTCATCACGTTACTGATTTGGGCCACCGCCGGAATACCTATCGGTGGCAGTACGGGTTGGAAGTTCATTGTGGAACCCGCCGGCGTAGTCGGGTCCAGGAGTCGGTTACTCTGAGGTATCGGGAATGGGAGCGTCATTGTCGCCGGGCGTATTGCTACAATAATGTCTTCGAACGGATTCGTCCTGATAGTTTCCTTCCAGCCCAGCTCTTCCTCATAGGGTGGCTTTAGGGTGTTGGTCCAGTCAACCCGGTTGACCACCTGCACGTTGAACAGATGGAAGTGGATGGCATGGGAGTCAACACCTAAATGATTAAGACGCCAGAGTATGGTTTCGCCTGCATTCAGGATCTCGGTCGGCGGGTCTATGTAACGAGCCATACCGATAACCGGGCCGGCACCTACAGTCGGTGCGA
>WSSedA1B3DRAFT_1000453_pt1 | contig 11850 bp, 8 predicted proteins | sample WetSurSiteA1Bulk_FD_9468 | JGI IMG/M metagenome (IMG submission 9468)
TCCAAAAAGGAACCAAGATCTAAAGGCTAATTGGTGGCAAACAAAACCGTAGACACGGTATATCATTTTAGCAGGTTTCTCAGNACCAACTTTCATCAATACAGGTGCAACAAATGGCATGCTAACATATAGAAATACCATGATGGTAAATATTGCTAAATAGTATTTTGAAAACCAAAGACCAATTTGATCAGATTTCGTCCAAGAAACTGGTATTTGTAATTGACCACCTCTAATCGCATCTCTAATTTTCACTTCTTGGTCCTGGCTGTGTTGCGTTGCTAGCAGTGCTATTTCTAAATCCCTTTTTTCGATCGGGGCAGTTAATTTATATGGTCCAACCAATACAACTGGTACATTTAAACCGTATTGTTTTTTGAAGCTAGAATCAGTATCGACATCGATGGTAAGTAGTGTGTGGGGAATACTGTTTTGTAGCTCCTCTAAGTATTGTTGAGCTAACTCGCATAGATGGCAATCTTTTCGTGTGTACAGAGTCACTTCGACCATTCAAAAACTCCAACAAGTAAACCTTTTAGAATGAAGTTCGATTCAAATAATCAGATCAAGCTTCTTTTTGATCTGTTGCTTTCGATTGAGAAGCTGCAATAACATGCCCGCTTAAATATCCTAAATAAGCTGGAACAAGTGGAAAAACGCAAGGAGAAAAAAATGATAAAGCACCAGCTGCAACGGCTGTAATCACACTTGGAACTCCAGAACTTGCTTGAAAATCTAAATATAACCCAGATTTGAGTGCCCAACGAGAAATTACTGTCATTTGAGCACTGATCATCAATATACCAATAACAATTATTAACAATCCAGAGATTATCTGAACCGTTTGCATATGTTTCCCCAATTTTCGAACGAGTGGAATCGTCTGATCGATCGCGAGAGCTAATATTAAAAATGGAACGCCAAGTCCAATTGAATACGCCATGGATAAACGCATGGCCTGACCCACGGTATCAGAGTTGAAACCCAATGTGAGGATGGCACCCAGAGTGGCGCCGATACAAGGACTCCAACCTGCAGCAAAAAAAACTCCCATGGCAATTGACCCCCAAAATGTGCCAGTTTTTCCCTTGAATTGATGGCGTGTATCCATATAAAACCAAGGGATATGAATTATATCCATTGTTGCTAAACCAAATATGATCAGTATTATCCCCCCGATACGTGCAATCCAATCTTTATATGTTACGAATAGTTGCCCAAGAACGGTTGTTGCCCCTCCCCAACCGATAACAAATATTAATGAAAAACCCATTACAAATGCAAGAGCATGTAAAAATATATAGCTCCTTTTTTTGATGTTCTCAAATGATTCCCCTTTTTGCGATACCGTCAAAATAGCTCCGCTATAATGTGACTAATCAAAATTTTCTTGCTCATACCCATCATTAAGACTCTACAACCTGGATAGTGGTACTCTTCTCTCCAGTATAGGTGATATCGACCATACCAGGATCGTAGGCCACAGTGGGAAGACTCCAGCGAAATATCCATTTCGCATCTTCAGGTAATGTATTCACGCAACCATGAGACTTTGGTGTTCCAAAATCATTATGCCATACCGTCGCGTGAATGGCTACTCCACCAGTAGCAAATATAGAGACCCAACCAATCCCAGGTAACTCATAAGGAGCGCCTGATGCTCCACCGCTCATTTGAAGGGATATGAATTTTCGCGATATTAGATATGATCCAAGTGGAGTTGACCAATTTTCTACAGCATTACCATACATGTCATATTTTGCACCCGTTGAAACACGACAATAATATACTTCAGTATTTCCCTCATAACAAGATAATATTTGCTTATTCACATCGACTATGATCTTTTTTTCCTCAATCTCAGGACTTATCGGAGATATCTCTTCGGAAGTAATCGCACGCATAGCCTCAGCTGGCACCCAAAACATGTCCACCCCACCATAGTAATTTGGATTCGCCCTGTAATATGTATTTCCCAATTCATCTTTTTTTATCTGGTCAATATAATATACCTGACCGTAATATACTCTTAGGGGTAATCCTTGATCGATCCTCGCTCGAACCCACGAATTGGATGAAGGATTGTTTACTAAAGCCACGTCTGCATAAGGGACTGTGACCTCAGCCCAAACCCCCTCTCCCATACTGGTGAGAACTAAGGCATCAATAGCCCGGTTGGGAAGGTTTCTTACCGGTTGAATATTAGGTGCATATAAAAAACCATCAGGTGTTTCAATCCATTTCTGATTAAAATAGTTATAATTTGGCTCTTTTGCTACAACCTCCCTTAGCCAAGGAACAACAGCGTCTTCATATAGTACATTAACGGTCTGACTACCCTCATATGGCTCGGCTTTTATTTCAACCATTCCAATGATGCATACACGTCCAAGTCTCTCATATGCAGGGAATTCAACCAACTTGTTAAATTCTGCAAAAGGTTTAAATCCTAATCCCGTGATACCCAACCCAACAAGCTTGATAAAATTTTTCCGTGATAATCCACCATTACTCATATTATCCTTAAGCATAACCGGAAAGAAAAGGCGGGTCAATAGATAACGTTAGTGTAGGATTAAGGTATTCTTAGCAATTATTATTCATTATTTATTTTTCAATAATTGCCTAGAGTATAATCACCATGGAATCTTGAAATCAATTAACTAATTATTTTCCAAAACCGTAAGACGAAAATGCCTAGAAATTCCCTTCCATTTGTTTTAATTACTCATGCCCTTCCAAAAGATTGGATCAAAATTCTTGATGGGCAATGCACATATTTTGCCGGACCTGTAGATGCAGTTCAATGGGAACCAACACTTATAGATTTATTGCCAAAAGCAGAGGGGTTACTTAGTTTATTGACCATACCAGTGACTGAAGCTTATCTAAACCAATCGCCAAACCTTCGTGTGGTTAGCAATATGGCTGTTGGAGTCGACAATATCGATATTGAAGTCTGTACAAAACGGGGAATTCCAGTTGGTAATACACCTGGGGTACTCACGGAAAGTACAGCGGATCTCACCATGGCATTGTTGTTATCAATTGCCAGAAAAATTCCACAAGCGAGCTCGGATGCACATGAGGGTTTATGGAAAACATGGTCTCCTGCAGGTTGGCTTGGAACAGAGTTGCACGGCTGTACACTCGGAATAATTGGTATGGGAAAGATTGGTCAAGCAGTAGCAAAAAGAGCGCTTGGATTTGGGATGAAGATAATATACTCAGATCCCACACAATCTAGGTTTTCTGATGGAGAAAAAGTTTCATTTAGAGAACTCCTCAAGCGTAGTGACATTATTTCATTGCATGTACCTCTGACGCCAGAAACGCGCGAGATAATTAATAAATCATCTTTCTCTATGATGAAACCAACAGCCATTTTAATCAACGCTGCGAGAGGGCAGCTTATTGAAACCAACGCTCTAGTCACTGCTCTGATAGAGAAAAAGATAGCAGCGGTCGCGCTTGATGTTACCGATCCTGAGCCATTACCCCCAACACATCCTTTATTCCAATTTCCAAATTGCTTAATCGTTCCACATATAGGATCCGCTACACAACATACACGTCACCTGATGGCTGAACTTGCATGTAAAAATCTCCTTGCAGGCTTGAAAGGTGAGAAATTACCACATTGTGTAAACCCTGAAGTATATGGTAAAAATTAAGAAGGAGCCTTTATGGAGTTGAATGGAATACATCTCCTGCTGACTTATCAATGCACATTTGAATGTGACCATTGCTTTGTTTGGGGGAGCCCATTTCAAAGTGGTACGATGACGATAGAGATGATTCGCTCTATTTTAAATCAAGCAAAAGAAACTGGAAGTATTCAATGGATTTATTTTGAAGGCGGAGAACCTTTTTTATATTTCCAGGTGATGCTTACAGGTATTAATCAAGCACTAGAGCTTGGTTTTAAAGTAGGTATTGTTACGAATAGCTATTGGGCAACTTCGGAAGAAGATGCATCCCTATGGCTCACCCCCCTTGCAGGGAAAATTGACGACCTTACGATAAGTAGCGATTTATTTCACTTTTCAGAAAAAATAAGCCAGCAGTCAAAATATGTGACAAGTGTGGCAAATCAATTAAACATTCCATTAGGTATCATCTGTATTGAGCAACCAGAATATCAAACAATATCATCTTATGGGCAGATACCATCAGATTCCTCGTCAATCATGTATCGAGGTAGGGCTGCTGAAAAATTATTATCGAAAGCCAAATTTTCTCCACCAAGCACATTTACTGTGTGTCCACATGAAAACTTAACGGATCCTGGTCGCGTCCATGTGGATGCGTTTGGTAATATGCATATCTGTCAAGGAATTTCGATCGGAAATATAAACCATTCATCAATTGCAGAGATATGCCAGAATTTTAATCCGGTTGAGCATCCAATTCTGGGGCCATTACTTGCCGGTGGACCAATCAATTTGGTAGAACAATACCAGCTGCCTCGTATGAATGCGTATGCAGATGCGTGCCACTTGTGCTATATGGCTCGTAAATTGCTTAGGAAACAGTTTCCAGATATCTTGTCACCTGATCAAATGTATGGAGTGACAAGTTAATATTGCCTATGCGCAGTTATTGATTTTTTTCTCAGCATCGATCAATCTCATCATATATACATTTATCAATATTGGAGGAATTATCGACACTTACATTCCCGGCATGAAATATGGATATTCATTAAAAAACAGATAAATATTCTAAAATTCCCGATTACGTTGAAATTAATCAGGTAGTGGTCAATGAGATGCACCGACGGATTGGAAATCTTACGATCGATACGAATGGAATTGCAGCATATGGACTACTGGTCAGGCACCTTATCCTTCCCGAATCCGTTGCACAGATAATATTGTCAGTTTTTTAGCAGTCGAGGTTTCCAAAGGCACTTTTCTATATCTAATGGATAAATACCATCCATCTTTTAAGGTAAATATATAACCTGGTCTGGATCGACCTCTATCAAAAACAGAGCATCAGGCAGTTTATAAAATAGCATTCGATGCTGGCATTTACCGCATCGATTTTTTTTGATGTGTTTATTTGATACATTACAATCGTCTTGACATGCTTTTATCCCATGGTAAACTAAATCAAGATGAGTAAAAAACAGCTTATGCCCATAAGCCTTTTTATGAGGATAATATTCAGTTTTCGGTTCAATGAGACAAAATAGTGATGTTTTATTCTAAAAACAACACCCTCTGGTTTTCAGTCCAGAGGGTGTTGTTAGAGATGGAGAATTTCGATGCGGATGTCAAAGTTGTTCAGTCAAACTATTCGAGAAACACCTTCGGAAGCAGATGTTTCAAGCCACCAGCTTTTATTGCGGTCAGGTTTTATCCGTCAGTTAGCTGCGGGGATTTTTTCATATTTACCCCTGGCAAAACGATCGCTAACAAAAATTGAAAATATAATGCGTCAGGAAATTAATTCAATTGGTGGCCAAGAAATAACAATGCCGGTTGTACACCCCGCAGAATTATGGCAGGAGTCTGGCCGCTGGTACAAAATTGGTAATGAAATGGGTCGGTTCAAAGATAAAAATGAACATCCTATGGTCCTTTCGATGACTCATGAAGAAGTTATCGCTGATCTTGTAAGGAAAGAGATCCGATCATATCGCCAGTTACCGGTGTTACTTTATCATATTCAAACAAAATGGCGCGATGATCCCCGCCCTCGAGCAGGTTTAATCAGGGCAAGGGAGTTTACTATGAAGGATAGTTATAGCTTGGATGCCGATTGGGAAGGTCTGGACACACAATACGATGCACATTTTCGTGCGTATGAAAATATATTTCGACGCTGTGGATTGCCAACACGTGCAGTACTATCTGACACTGGAATAATGGGTGGCAGTATTGCGCATGAGTTTATGTATCTCACGCCTATTGGAGAGGATACATTATTAATTTGTGATAACTGCGGGTTTTCTGCGAATAAACAGATTGCCCAGATAAGAAAACAACCAATCGATGATGAAACAGTAAAGCCAATGCAAAAAGTCCACACACCAAACTCGAAAACCATTGAAGATTTATCTAATTATTTGTCGATACCTACCTATAAAACAGCAAAAGCAGTTTTTGTAATCGCTAGAATTCCCAAAGATGAAGATACGATTGAGAGATTTGTTATTGCTATTGTGCGGGGTGACATGGATGTGAATGAAACAAAATTAGCAAATACATTAAATGCATCAGAAATAAGACCAGCATTGGAATCAGAAATCTGTGCTGTTGGTGCAATCCCTGGTTATGCATCTCCAGTTGGCTTAATAAACACATTTACCATCGTCGATGATTTAATCCCGATATCACCTAATTTAGTATCAGGTGCAAATATTGAAGGATTTCATTTTATTAATGTAAACTATGGCCGTGATTATCAGGCAAACATCATCGCTGATATAACATCTGCAAAAGATGGTGATTTGTGTGTAGAGTGCGGTCATCCACTTCATTCTGTCCGTGGTGTAGAAGTTGGAAATATATTTAAATTAGGAACTCATTTCAGTGAATCAATGGGATGCTATTACTTGGACAAACTGGGCCAATCCCATCCTATCCTCATGGGTTCGTATGGCATTGGCACGGGGAGGTTATTGTCATGTATAGCGGAAGAATATCATGATGAACAAGGTTTGATTTGGCCGGTCACAGTCGCGCCATACCATATCCATTTACTTTCACTCCCGTGGAAATCCAATTCGATTGATTTTGATCCAAATATTGCTGAAAATCTTTACCAAAATTTTGAATTACAGCAAATTGAATGCCTCTATGATGATCGTGAAGAAAGCCCTGGTGTTAAATTCAATGATGCAGATTTGATTGGGAATCCTATCCGTATTACCATAAGTGAGCGCTCCATCAAAAATGGTGGTATTGAATATAAACGACGTGATTTGCCACAAAAATTGATTATCCCATATGAGAATGTGGTTCCCTTTGTGCTTGATGAAATAAAGCTTTTAGAAAAGAATCTGAACACGCCTCAAAATTAATATCAGCTTCACCTAAAAGGATTCCTCATATGAACACTATCCATCTTATCTCACATACACATTGGGACCGTGAGTGGTATTTACCATTTCAACAGTTTCGAAGAAAATTTATCCATTTATTAGATAAAGTCTTGGAGATGCTGGAAAATGATCCTGAATATAAATATTTCCTATTGGATGGTCAGACTATTTTATTGGAGGATTATTTGCAAATAAATCCTGGTATGGAACCAGCAATAAGCAAATATATAAAAGCTGGCAGGTTATTAATTGGACCCTGGTATATTAGTCCCGATGAATTTTTAGTTGCACCTGAGTCACACATACGAAATCTTCTTGAAGGTGATAAATTATGCCAAAAATATGGTAATAAAATGATGATTGGTTATCTACCGGATACATTTGGTCACATCGGACAAATGCCTCAAATATTGAGAGGCTTCGGGATAGATGCTGCATGTTTATGGAGAGGCTTGGACGACCAACCAACAGAACTAGTTTGGAAAGCGCCTGATGGCTCAATAGTTTTATTGGCTTATCTGCGAGACAGTTATAGTAATGCAGCCAATTTATCATTAAGTGATCCGCTAAAATTTACAAGTGAAATAAATGAACGTATTCAATCCCTTTTACCGTATTCACAATCTGGCCACATTCTTCTTATGCACGGCACCGATCACATGGAACCATACCCAGGTCTATCCCAATCTTCACATTCCTACAATATTAATTTAGAGGCTAATCATCTAATTCATTCAAATTTACCAGATTATTTCGAAGGAATCCGCTCTTACTTAAATTCGACCTCGAAAGTTTTACCAGAAGTACATGGTGAATTACGTTCTTCAAAACAATCCCCACTCCTTCAGAATGTGCTATCAACACACATCACGATTAAACAACGTAATCATTCATGCGAGAACGACCTATTGAAATGGATAGAACCATTTTCAACCTGGGGAATTCTTCAGGATAGTTCTCGAAATTTTCACGGAGCCGGCAGCAATAAGCTTGATCACTTCATAGATAATCCAAAATCAATCATTCGATATTGCTGGAAACTTTTAATGCAATGCCATCCACATGATTCGATCTGTGCAACGTCAATCGATCAAGTCATAAAAGAAATAAACATTCGGTTTGATCAGGTTGACCAAATCAATGATGACTTGATAAAACAAAGCCTTCGCTATCTATGCGACCAGATAGATACGGTTCCAGGGGCAGGTAAAAACAATTATCGAAATTCACAAGATATCATTGCATCAATGATCGTCTTCAATTCGACGAACGCAGAAAGCAATGGGATAATAACAATCAAATACAGTCTAAATAAACCATATTCCTTTATTGAAGTTATAGATCAGGCAGATCATCGAATTCCTTTCCAGCAAAAAGGGTTAGGTAAACGCGAGTTAATTTCAATGGTCATGGCAAAAAATGATCTTAAGCTAGCACTCGGCATGATCCATGAAGGTCGTGTTACTGGAATGATCATTCGTGATTATGTTCTAGAAGTACGAGAATCTAAAGCCATCATCCAGGTTACTCTTTCTGATCACGGGAATGTTGATATAGAGCGATGGAAAGATGGATTACAAAGAATCGAAGCNATTCTCGAAGATCCAGAAATAAATGAATACATCGTTAAAGCATACTCTGACCCGGAAATATATCTTTCTATTCTCGCAAAGGATGTCCCCGCTCACGGATATCGTCCTTATTGGATCCGTGGAATCCCACACTTATTAGATGAAACTACTCAACCATCAAAACTTAACCCATTTATCAAGCCATTTCTCCCTATAATCAACCATTTATCCCAATATCCAATTTTCAATAAATCATTTGGGAAATCTAAGACAAGATTATCCCAGCAAACGCGCAAAATTGAAAATGAATTTTTTTTTGTAGTGGTAGATACGTCTGCAGGGACACTTATCATTACAGACAAGAGGACCACCCAGGTCTACTCAGGACTTAATTGTTTTCTTGATGGCGGAGACTGTGGAGATTTATATAACTTTTGCCCTCCAAAATTTGATTTACAGATAGAGGCGAAAGTAGGGTCCATCATCAGCGATATCAGCGATATCTATCAGAAACTCGTTGTTAACTACGAATTGCTCATCCCTGAAAGTATCTCAGAAGATCGAACATCAAGGAATCAACAAAAAATTAAAAACATGATTGAAAGCGAAATCACCCTAATACCAGGTGTGCCACGCATAGATATTTGTACAAGAATTGATAACCGGGCATCAGATCATCGCTTGAGAGTTCATTTTCCAGTTCCTTTTGTAACCGAAACTGCCTGGCATGATGGCCATTATGAAATTGTGGAACGACAGATCGCGAATCCCCCTTATGATGTGTCATGGACGGAACCCTCACGACCCGAAAAACCCCAAAGGGAGTTTACAACCGTCACCAACGGAAAAATTAGCCTTACGATTGCTAATCGTGGATTACCAGAAGTAGAAGTACTTCAAAACGAAACTAACCAAACTGAAATTGCNCTTACCCTTTTACGTTGCGTAGGTTGGCTCTCCCGTGATGATATATCCACTCGGAAGGGTCATGCCGGACCAATGGACATCCCTACCCCAGCTGCACAAATGCTTGGAAAGCATACATTCTATTATTCAATCATCCCAAATGGTGGTAATTGGCATCCATCAATTCAGCAAGCATATGCTTTCAATGTGCCTATGCGGGCAATAGATACGACTATCCATTCAGGCACTCTACCATCTATATCTTCAATGATAATAAATAAGAATTCCGATTTTATTATCACGACCATTAAACAAGCTGAAACTGTCTCAGGTTTTATTGTAAGAGGATTTAATACACTATCGAATCCTATAGATGTATCGATAGTGCCATGGAGGCCATTTCCAAATGCTCAACTTGTTAACCTTGACGAAAAGGTAATAAAAAATATACCCACATCTCATGATGGCATGGTCAATATTAAGGTAGAAGGTCATAAAATCTGTACGATGCGGTTCTTCGATTGAAACATAAACCTTACCTCACTTGTACATTAAAACAAACCAGATGGTATAAAATTTAATTATAGGAGTATAGGATGAACTCAAGACCTGGATGCTTTTCAGGATTATTGATCCATTTCATGTTGGGTTGGTTTATTGATTGGTTACAAGATAGAGTTGGTTTTGGTCGCGGTTGTTCTTGTATATGAATTGGTTGTGGGATCATAATGCTTGTTCTATTCGTTTTAAATGCCTGTTCAAGTCTCACAGCTACAAACTGTAATTCCTATGGTTTTTTAAAGTTTCTTTCCATGGTATCTGATATATCTGTTAGGTATTCTTATTTCAAACAGAAGTATAATAAATAATCAATAGAAATATTTAGTTGTAGAAGGAGTAAATAGAATGCCAAGCTGGTTAGGAGCACCAGAACTAATAATCGTCCTTATCATAGTTATCCTGATTTTTGGTGTTGGTCGTATAGCAAATATCGGTGGTGAACTTGGGAAAGGGATAAGCGCCTTTCGTAAAGGCTTAAAGTCTGATGAAGAAAATAAACCTGAAGAAGAAAAGAAAGCTGAAGAAGAAAAGAAAGCTGAAGAAGAACAAAAGAAAGAATAACATGTTATAGGTGTATTGATGGTTTCTGATTTACTCAATCCAATTAGGTGAGATGAGCTATAAGTGACAAATTATTTCTTTTGATAAAAAGTTAAAAAAACTTCCAGGAAGATTTTTTATCAAATTAATACACTGTTTGCACATTAAGAAATATTACTATTTATGTAAATAAGACCGCTAGATCCATGAATTGAACCAGAAAGCGGTCTTATTCTTTACTTAGCAATTATAACGACGGTCAACATATACTGCTTAGTAATTAGAATTAATCTCTACTCAATAATTTCCAAGAACCTCCGATCGCACCCGATAATACAATACTCCGCTTTACGTATCATAATTATTGATAATATGCTATCACTTTTCCAATCAAACACGAATGCTTATATATGGCTTTACTGCTGCATCATTCCTATTTATTTCATTTTGAAAAATGAAGTAAATTTCATCGCTAGATTGAGATCACCCTTTAACTGAAGTTTCCCTTGCATAAATGCGGCCATTCCATCCATTTTGCCTAATAGAACATCTCCAAACTCCCGACCATCAGCAGTTAAAGTCATTTTTGGATTCTCAGCGATACCTTCAGTAACTTTACAAGTACCATCCTTGATATCGATGATCCAGTCGCCTCCTTCTTCACCGGTAAGGTGATATTGAATAACTACATTTACACCTTCTGCCTTTTCAGGCATAAAAGCCTTCTCATGGTTGAGGATTAATTGTCGAACAGTATATTCTGCCATACGTTATGCTCCTTATTATAGTTTTTGACTTTTCCTCGTCTTAATTTACATTCTCAAAAATCCCAGCTGCACCCATTCCTCCACCGATACACATAGAAACCATTCCAAATTGAACTCTTCTTCGCTTCATTTCATATATTAATTGAGTAGTTAATTTTGCACCAGTGCAACCTAGTGGATGACCTAATGCTATGGCTCCACCATTTACATTGGTTATATCAGGATTGATACCAAGTTCTCTAATAACAGCGAGGCTTTGTGCCGCAAATGCCTCATTAAGCTCAATCAAACCTATATCAGCTAAATTTAATTCAGCTAGTTTTAGAGCTTTTGGGATGGCGACAATCGGTCCAATACCCATATACTCGGGATCCACCCCACCAGCAGCAAACGTAACAAAACGCACCAAGGGTTTTAGACCAATCCTATCTGCTTTTTCGCGAGACATAAT
>WSSedA1B3DRAFT_1000454_pt1 | contig 11829 bp, 14 predicted proteins | sample WetSurSiteA1Bulk_FD_9468 | JGI IMG/M metagenome (IMG submission 9468)
GCACATTTCGAAATAACTCCTGATTGCTTCATTTCCAGCCACAGGTCATTTCCTTCTCTGGTCCGCTCCCCCACACCCCCAAAAACTGAATAGCCTCCGTGGTGAACCGCGATATTGTGGATCAGTTCCATAATAATAACTGTTTTGCCAACCCCGGCGCCTCCAAACAGACCGATCTTCCCTCCCTTTGAATAGGGTTCCAACAAATCAATAACTTTTACTCCGGTTTCGAGTGCCTCCACCGCCACATTCTGGTCGACAAACAAAGGAGCTGATCGGTGAATAGGGTAGCGCGTTTTCGCATTGACCGGGCCCATTTCATCCACCGGCTTCCCGATTACATTGATTACCCTTCCGAGGGCCTCTTTTCCCACCGGCATGGTTATCTGTTCTCCTCGATAAACCCCTTTCTGGCCCCGCACTAAACCATCGGTGGTTTCCATGGCAATACATCGAACGGTATCGTCACCGATATGCTGGGCCACCTCAAGGATAAGGTTCCATTCGGTGTCGTCAACATTCGGGTTGGTAAGTTCAATGGCGCCATAAATTTCCGGAAGATTCCCGGTATCGAACCGCATATCAACCACCGGGCCTATTACCTGGGTTATTTTCCCTTCGCTTACTACTTCTCTGGTCATTAGTGATTATCCCCCTTAAAGGATATGAGTTATTTTTTTAAAGCTTCAGCTCCGCCAACGATATCTAAAAGCTCCTTGGTTATGGCAGCTTGTCTTGCTTTGTTATAAATCAGAGTCAATTCGGTAATCAGCTCTCTACAATTATTAGAAGCGGTATCCATAACGGTCATCCGGGCAGCGTATTCGCTGGTCTGAGATTCTAAGATGGCTTTTAATATCCGAATCTCAAGAAATTTTGGGAGAAGCTGATCTAAAATTTCTTTTTGACCTGGCTCAATTATATAATCTTTCGGGGCCTCGGCCTCTATCCCGGCTGGGGTGGTGGGAATGGGTAGAATGGTTTCTTGAGTTATTTCATATTTAATAACTGATTTAAAAGCAGAATAATAAAGATGAACCGCATTCCATTCGCCGGTTAAAAAATATTTTTTTGCTTCTCTGGCAATCTCCGCGGCTAATTCATAGTGGGTTCTTTCGCGGTCTTCGAAGTATTTCTTTTTTATTTCAAAATTCTTTTTAGAAAAAAAATCTCCCCCTTTTTTCCCCACCACAAGGAAGGATGCTTTTCCCAAGTCCCCTTGGGATTTTCTCAGGTCTTTTTCAACCCTAAAAATTATGTTGTTGTTAAACGACCCGCACAACCCTTTGTCGCTGGTGACCAGTATGATTCCCAGACGTCTCTTTTCTTCGCTGGAAACAAAGAACGGATGGTCTTCAGGGGTCATCCCCTTACACATTTCCAGCACTAGATGCTTTGTCGCTTCAGCGAACGGCCGGGCCTTTAAAGCTTTCTCCTGGGCTTTCCGCAATTTTGCGGCCGAGACCATTTGCATAGCCTTGGTAATGGTCTGCGTATTTTTTACGCTAGCGATTCGTCTTCTTATTGTTCTCAGTGTTGCCATTATTCTTCAACAACAAATTTTTCTTTAAATTTTTCAAGCGCTTCTTTAAGCTTATTACCAATATCCTCGGTTAATTCTTTTTTGGTCTTGATTTCATCCAGCAGGTTTTTGTAATTATTTTCCATAAAATCAGAAAGCTCGGCTTCAAAACGAGCCAAGCACGATTCCGGATAGGAATCCACGTACCCCTGGGTTCCGGCATAGATGACAACAATCTGTCTTTCTACCGGAAGCGGGCTGTATTGCCCCTGCTTCAATAGTTCAACCAGGCGGCTTCCGCGGGCAAGCTGGGCCTGAGTGGCTTTGTCAAGGTCGCTTCCGAATTTCGCGAATGCTGCCAGCTCTCGATACTGCGCTAAATCAAGCCGAAGGCTTCCGGCGATCTTTTTCATGGCCTTGTTTTGGGCGTTGCCTCCAACTCGAGAAACCGAAAGACCGACATTAATTGCGGGCCTGATGCCGGAATAAAAAAGCTCCGGCTCCAGATAGATCTGGCCGTCGGTAATAGAAATCACGTTGGTGGGGATATAGGCGGAAACATCTCCTGCCTGGGTTTCGATGATCGGAAGAGCAGTTAAAGAACCGCCACCCAACGCATCGTTTAGTTTTGCTGCTCGTTCCAAAAGCCGGGAATGAAGATAAAAAATATCTCCCGGATAGGCTTCTCTTCCTGGGGGCCTTCTCAACAAGAGGGATAACTGCCGATAGGCAACTGCGTGTTTAGAAAGGTCGTCATAAATAACCAGAGCATGCCGCTTGGTATCCCGGAAGTATTCACCCATGGCACAACCGGCAAATGGAGCGATGTATTGCAGGGGGGCTGGGTCGCTGGCGGTAGCTGCCACCACGGTGGTATATTTCATTGCGCCGTATTTTTCGAAGAGATCGACCACTCGGGCAACCGAGGAACGCTTCTGCCCGATAGCAACATAGATACAAAAAACATCAGTGTCCCGCTGGTTAATAATCGCGTCAAGGGCTATGATACTTTTTCCGGTGCCGCGGTCTCCGATGATTAACTCTCTTTGTCCTCGGCCAATCGGAATCATAGCGTCAATCGCTTTTATGCCGGTCTGGAGAGGCTCTTTCACGGGCGATCGGTACACTACCCCCGGAGCTCTCACCTCTACGTTTCGATATTCTTTGGTTTCAATTTCTCCTTTCCCGTCGATGGGTTTTCCAATGGCATCTACCACCCGGCCAATAAGCGCTTCGCCCACGGGAACCTGCGTGATACGGTTTGTCCTCTTTACCAAATCTCCTTCTTTGATATGGACGTCTTCTCCAAGAATCGCTGCACCAACGTTATCTTCCTCCAAGTTTAGAACCATTCCTATAATTCCATGAGGAAACTCGATAAGCTCGTTGGCCATAACATTTTGAAGGCCATAGATCCGTGCAATCCCATCTCCTACAGAAAGCACCCTTCCGACCTCTCTAATGTCTACTTCTTTTTCATATTTACCAATTTGCTCTTTTATTACCTGAGTTATTTCTTCTGCTTTGATCTCCATGATTCTTAATCCCTTTTAGATTAACGTTTCACCTATTCTTTGGAGTTGATTTCTTATGCTTCCATCAAAAATTTTATCTCCCACCTCAGCAATAACCCCACCAATAATTTGTGGCTCAACCACGCTGTTTAAGAGCACCTTTTTTTTGGTAATGTCTTCCAGCGACTTTTTAATGCTCTCAAAATCCCCCGTAGAAAGAGGCCGCGCGGTTATTACCCGGGCCTTCACATACCCAGAAATCTGGTAGGTTAGGTCTTCATAAAGCTCTAAAATGGCGGAAAAGTGCTGGATCCTTCTTTTGTCAACCAAAAGGCACAAAAAATTTTTGATAGTTTCCGAAAGGCTAATTTTCTCAGCCACCCCCAAGATTGTTTTTTTCAGATCTTCGGTTGAATAAAGNGGGCTTAAAAGAGCGTTTTGGAACTCGGGAAATTTTTTCAGCAAATCAGAAAAATTTTCGAGTTCGGTTTTAAACTCCTCGACCCGATTATTCTCTTTCCCGATCTCGATTAATGCCTGGGCATATCTTCGGGCAATCTTTTTATTTAACATATCTTAGATTACCTTGGATGTTATTTGGGTGATGTAGTCTTTAACCAAGCGAGCGCGGTCATCCTCGTTTATCTTTTCCTTTATTATTTTTTCAGCTCTCTCCAAGGATAATGTGGCGAGTTCTTTTCTTAGCTCTGCCTTGGCTTGTTTTAGTTCTTGTTCGGCAATTATTTTTGCCTGCCATTTAATTGTTTCTGCTTCTTTTGCTGCGACAGCAATAATTTTTTCTTTTTCTGCCTCCCCTTCCTTTTCCATTGCTTTACGAATTCCCTCTACCTCTTTATCCAAGAGGGCTATCTTCTTTTCATATTCCCTTAGCTTGTTTTCCGCTAAAGTTTTTGCTTCTTCAGCTTCTTTCAGAGCTTGCCGAATTTTTTCGCTCCGCTCAAAATAGAAGCTTTTTATGCGAGGAAGGGCAAAAATATACAAAACGATTAAAAAAAGAAGGAAGTTTATTACACTAAAAATAAAGGACCAGAACATCGAGCCGCCATGTCCCCCTTCTTGTGAAGCGCATGCAACCCCCGCAGGACCACATAGTGTAATTATTATGAGATAAAAAATATTCATTTCTAGATGCTTCTTCCTAGGGCCTTTTGTGCCATTATCTGTCCTATGGCATCAACTTGCTGGTGAAGAACTTTTTTGGTCTGCTTGGCCTCTTCGGCTATATTTTTCCTCATTTCTTCCAAAAACCCTTGGGCTTCTTTTTTGGCCTTATCTATCGCGGCCTCTTTTTTTTCAGTTCCTTCTAAAATAAGTTTTCTTTTTAGTTCGAGTGCTTCTTTTCTGGCCTGGCGAAATTTTTTGTTGTATTGTTCAAGGGTTTCTTCTGCTTTTTTCTCCGTTCCATCAGCTTCACTCAAAGAACCTTCGATCTTTTCTTCTCGCCCGTGAAGAATTTTTAAAATAGGCTTAAAGAGGACCTTGTTAAGGAACCATAAAACAAGAAGAAAAATAACCCCCTGAACAATGAGCAGACCCGGAACAATTTCGATTCCGATAATGTTTATCGAAGAAAACATGATTACATCATTCCCTTGAGGAGGAATGCGATGACAAAAGCGTAAAGGACAAGGGACTCAATAAAGGCTAACCCTAATATATAGGGAACAAACATCTTGTCAGCTGCCCCAGGGTTCCGAGCAATTCCCTGTTGAGCTGAGCCAGCGGTCGTTCCTTGACCAATGCCGCCACCAAGCGCAGCTAATCCAATTGCCAAACCAGCGCCAAGACCAATTAAGCCCTTGGCCATCGAACCACCACTGGTTGCCGCTCCTTCTTGCGCCAAAACCGGAGATGAAACCAATAGAAAAAGTCCAATCACAACCAACATAACAGCCATTCTCCTTTTTTTCATGACTAACCAACCTCCTTTTAAAAAATATTAATGTTCATGCGATACGGCTAAACCGATATACACCGTCGACAAGGTAGCAAAAACAAAAGCTTGGATAAAAGCGACCATTAGGCCTAAAATCAAAAAAATAACCGGCACCACCAGTGGAACCAAACCCGAAAAAATATTTAACACCTGATGATCACCAGATATATTCCCATAAAGCCTAATCATCAAAGATAGGGGCCGGAAAAGATGGCTAACGACCTCAATGATAAACATCATTGGAGCCAAGTAAACAAGGGGTCCTGCAAAGTGCTTTAAATATTTAATGCCATGTTCCTTAAATCCTTGGTAATTATAATACACAAATACAATTATTGCGCATGAAGCATTAGTATAAAGGTTGCTTGTGGGGGGGATAAAGCCAGGGATAAGACCCAAGAGGTTACAGAAAAGGATAAAAACAAACAGGCTCCCGATTAAAGGAAGATATTTTTCCGCGTGGTGTCCGATAATATCCTTCATTATGTTAATGGTGGCCTGGATGACTAACTCAAAGAAATTTTGGAAAGAAAGTTTTTGGGGGGGGATAAGCGGGTTGGTTGATTTTTTTATAGAATTAAAAACCGTTACGGAAATAATAAAAAGGACGGCCGCAATAAAAATGGTAGTAAAAATAAGCTGTCTATCTGGATCGTCAGCAATAAAGGGCAATCGGGAAAACCAAGTAAAGCCGTGTTCCATGGGGAGGTCCCCTTTATTTTAAAGTTGAATGAAAATTCATTCATTATAAAGGGGGTTGTTTATCATTATCAAAAGTGGTTGTCAAGAATTTTTTGTTTCATCTCTCTGTGAGGGTCTTTTTATATTTCCTAACTATAAAAATTCCTGTATTTATTCCGGCAGCTACCCCACCTACAAAAAAAATTATCGTTAGCCAAGGAAAGGTCTTAAAGTGATTGTCGAGCCAATATCCAACCACAAACCCCCCTACTAAAGAGGCGGCCATGTCAAAGGCAAGGGCTAAAAATATTCCGTATTGTTTTAGATATGGGTGTGTGATTTTAAAAACGGCAAAAAGAGATTAATAATTGGTTGTTTTTTGCGAGGGAAAAATGCTTTCAAAGCCAACAACTAAAAGAACCATTGAAAAACCAAAAATAAAGGCAAAAACATTTACTACTTCCTGACTAACCAAAAAAAACAATACTCCGAATAAAATTATCATTTTGATTATATATGTTATGATTACAGGTGTCTTGCGTGGACTACTTTGTTGAAAAACCTTTTCTCCTATCTTTCTTAAAATAACAATATTTACCAACGAAAGCCCTCCTCCTATCAACACCCCCAAAAAAATCTTTTTTGATTCAAAAAACAAACTTAACGCTACCAAAAAAATCAAAAAAATCAACGCTCTTTTTTCCAATGCTACAAGCTTCTTTTTAGTCGCTTCTTTTAGGGCCTCCATTTATTCTTTTATTTCCATCGGCATTATTACACAGGTATATTCATCATCATCTAATGGTTTTATTGTAACCGGGCTGTCTTTGTCTTTTATTTTTATAACAACCTCTTCTCCATCGATGGCGCTTATACTATCAACAAGATACCCCGCGTTAAACCCAAGTTTAATGTTTTCTCCTTCATAAACTATTGGAATCGTCTCTCTTCCTTCCCCAAAAATCGGGTTGGTGGTAAAAACCTCCAGTATATCTTTATTAAAAAACAAGTTGATTGCTTTTGATCTTTCTTCGGCAATAACGGAAATTCTTTTTAAAGAATTTAAAAAACGAAGCCGATTAATAATCGCTTTATTTTTCATTTCTTCGGGTATTGCTTGTTTATAATTTGGAAACTCTTCATCAATAACCCTGATTGACAACATTATATTTTCTTTTTTAAATATCCCACTATTCTGTTTTAAAAGAAAAAATAGGTTTTGGCTGTCTAAACCTTCATCCAACATCTTTTTTAATTCTAAAAGACCTTTTTTGGGGAAAAGAAGTCCTTTTTCAAGTGGTTCCATTGCCAAGAGTCCTTGTTTACTAACCCCTTCTATCTCCTTATCAATCATTGATAGCCGGTGTCCGTCGGTTGCGATCATGCGAATTACGTCTTTTCCTGCTTTTATTGTTTTTTCAAAAAATACCCCATTTAGATTCACTCTTGTTTCGTCGTTTGAAGCAGCAAAAATAGTTTTTTCAATCATTTCTTTTATATTTTTTTTATTAACTTCCTGAAATTTTTCTTCTTCTAAAAAACTTATTTCAGGAAATTCCTTTGCATCTACACCAACGACATTAAAAAAAATATCATCTGTGGTAATTTCTATCCAGTCATTTTCCTTTCTTTTAAAATAAATTTCTTTATCCGGCATTTCTTTTATTATTTCAAAAGCTTTTTTAGCATCTAAAACCATACTTCCTTTTTCAAAAATTTCAGCTTTTAAAAATTCTTTTATACTTACCTCTAAATTTGTGGCGCTTATTTCTATTCCCTCCCCCCCAGTTTTTATGAGAATATTAGAAAGAATGGGTTTAATTTCTCTTCGCTCAATAATACCTTGGACTTTTTGAAGAACCCTTAATAATTTTTTATGAGATATTTTAAATTTCATATTCTTTATTATTTAAAGAATTGTTGTTATAAAAGAGTTAAACCTTTTTTAATACTAATTAAATAATAAACAAAGAAGGGTTTTTTTATTGTTGGTTTTTGTTGGAAAAAAAACTAATAAAATTCTTATATCACTGAAATTATTTTTTTTAAATAAATTTCTTTTTTATATAATAAAAGAATAAAAAATCAAAAAATGTGTTTTTGGATGTGGATATTAATCATCACCCCAACACAAAACAAAGAGATCGCAAGAGAAGAACCCCCATAACTAAAAAGTGGAAGCGTTATCCCGACGGTTGGCAACAAACCAATGGTCATCCCTATATTAATGATAATTTGCCAAAAAAACAAGGTGGTTATTCCATAACCAAGGAGCAGCCCAAAGCTATTTTTAGCAGAGGAGGTGATAAACAAAAAACGAAAGAGCAACCCAATATAAAGAAAACCCAAGACTAAAGCCCCGGCAAAACCCCACTCCTCACAAAAAACCGAAAAAACAAAATCAGTATATTTTTCCGGAACAAAATTAAGTTGAGATTGGTTCCTTTTAAATAACCTTTTCCAAAAAACTTTCCCGATCCAATCGCAATCTTGGATTGAAGGACCTGATAACCCTTTCCCAAAGGGTCTAAGGAAGGATTTAAAAAATGGACAATCCGGTCTTTTTGGTAATCTTTTAATAAGTAGTTCCACGAGAGGGGGAAAAAAAGAAACGCACAAAAAAACAAAATAAAGAGAGTTCGAAACCGAACCCTTACAAAAAAAACCAAAGAAAAAAAGATTAAAACCAGGAGCAACGCAGACCCAAGGTCTGGCTGTAAAAAAATAAGAAAAAAAGGGACGACCAAGAAGCACCCGGGAATAGACAAAGAAGATAAACTGAAACCCCGCGCGTCAAACCTATCTTTAAACCACTTTGCCAACACAATAATAAGGGAAAGCTTTACAAATTCAGAGGGCTGAATATTAAACAAACCAAGGGAAAGCCAGCGTCTTGACCCAGAAATAAATTTACCCTGAAAAAGAACCAAAACAAGAAGAAAAATAAGTAAAAAATAAAGAAAATAACCAAATTGTTCCAAATATGAATAGTTTAAAAAAGACCCTAAAAACAACAAAACAATTCCCAAAAAAAGCCAATAAACCTGTTTTTTATAAATAGCCCCCACAGCGTGAACCGAAACACTCGCACTATGAAGATTAAAAATCCCAAAGCCTACAATTAACAAGGTAATAAAAAAAAGACTCAAATCAAAACGGGTAATCAAACGCCGGTCAAAAAGAAAAAAAGTGGAAAGCATATCTATAGCCTTTTGTTATCGAGATAATATTTGATTACATCCCGGGCGATTGGAGCAGCAGCAACCGAACCAAAACCACCATGCTCAACAAGAACCACAACAGCTATTTTGGGATCATTAAAGGGAGCAAAAGCAAAAAACCACGCATGGTCTTGTAAATAACTTGGTAGCTTAACATGCGCCTCCCCTGGGGGCAAGCCAACAACCTGGGCGGTCCCGGTTTTCCCCGCTACCTCTATCCCCGCCACCCGGGCAGTCTTTGCGGTGCCATTTTGCCCTTGCACAACCCGCAAAAGAGATTCCCTGATAATATTAATAGACGCAGGCGAAATAGGTAGTTGAGAAACATCGTTGAACTTAAAATCTTTTAATATCGTTCCATGTTCATCTTCCAATTTTTTAACCAATGAAGGAGTGTACGACTTTCCCCCATTTGCAACTGCGCTGATCAATACGAGCATTTGAAGAGGAGTGGCTACATAAAAACCCTGGCCAACCGCGCAGGATAGCGTTTCCCCCTTTTGCCAAGGAATGTGGAAGGTCTTTTCTTTCCACCTGCTGGTGGGCACCAGTCCTCCTTTTTCGTTTTCTAAAATTAGACCGGTAGGGCTTCCTAACCCAAATAATTTTGCATAATATGCTAAAGAGTCAACCCCGACCAAATGCCCAACCTGATAGAAATATACGTCACAGGACTGTTCTATGGCGTCAAAAAGATTTAAAGTTCCATGGCCACCCTTTTTCCAGCACCGATAGGGACGATTTCCAAAATTAAAAAACCCATTGCAAAAAATCTTCGTCTCTGGAGTTATTTTATTCTCCTCCAGGCCTGCGATTGCGGTAACTATCTTAAACAAAGACCCCGGGGGATAAAGTCCCTGGATGCCTTTATTGGTAAGGGGGTGAAAAGGGTTTTTTATTAACGCGCTCCAGTCGTTAGAAGATATTCCCCGAGAAAAAAGGTTGGGGTCAAAAGAAGGGTGACTTACAAACGCCAAAATCTCGCCTGTATTTGGGTCCATGGCGATAACAGTACCATTTTTTTCTCCCAAGGCTTGATCCGCAAAACTCTGTAGGCCTAAATCAATAGTCAAAAAAAGATCTTCCCCGGGAACAGGGTCGACCGAACCCAACACCCCCTTTTTTCTTCCCAGAGAATCGACTTCAAACTGAAGCCAACCAGGGCGTCCTTTAAGGGGATTTTCTAAAACTTTTTCTATTCCTGATTTACCTAAAAAATCACCGGGGGTATAGCTTGAATATTCTGGCCGGGCCAGTTCAGACTCATTTATCTCACCCAAATAACCAAGGACATGGGCCAGATCTTCTTTTAAAGGGTAATTTCGTTTTGGGAAAAACTCGACCACCACATTGGGAAGGTCAAGTTTGTGGAATTCTATCCCGCTCAATTCTTTCCGGCTTACATCCAGCTTAATTTTTATTGGTTTAAAACGAGGAAGATACAAAGAATTTTTTACCTTTTTTACAACCTCCTCTGGGTCAAGATTTAAAATTTCGCTCAGTAAGGGCAATATCCCATTAAGCTGCTTTATTCCCGAATACAAAAGAGAAACATCAAAAGAAGGCGTGTTGTTTGCGAGAACCCTGCCATTTCGATCATAAACGACACCCCGGGGGGCAGGTATTTCTTGGATTTTGATCCGGTTGTTTTCAGAAAGATCAAAAAAATAATCACCCTTTACCACCTGAAGATAAAAAAGCCGGACAAAAATTATTAAAAAAACCAGAAAAACAAAAAACTTTAAAAAGCCAAGCCGTTGCGATAGGGCCTCGATTATTTCTTGGTCAAAATCCATAAGCTTATTTTGTCTGCCGTTCTTTTATAAACTTTTCAAATTTATTAACAAGAGGGAAAAAAAGAAGAGATAATAAAAAAGTAAAAAAACCCTGCGCCACAGAAGTCTTTAAAATGATCTCCAGAGTCCCCCAGTTTTTTCCCATCAGCCCAAACAACAGGTGAATTAAAAGAGAATCGAATAAAAACAACAAGAGAATCACGCCCACCCAGAGGAGCTTGTTTTCTAAAAAAAACAATTTCTTGATAATTTGAATAAAACAAAACAAAATCAACCTTAAAAACAAAAAAATACCCATGATCCCCCCTGAAAACAAGTCCATTAGAAAACCAAGCCACATCACCAAAAAACAACCCTGAACCGGCTTTTGAAAAAGACATATGTAGAGGATTAGGGGGATGGTAAAGTCGGGTTTTATCGGGAAGAGATAGCAATTTGCTATCGGGTTCGTCTGTATAACTATACAGAAAAGTCCAAAGATGGCTAAAAAAAGAAACTCCCACATAGACTATGACGCCAGATTGAGGACAACAAAGACTTCTTCGGTTTTCTTAAAATTCACCATCGGCTGAACGATTACTTCTTGGAAGGTCGAAAGTTTATCTTTTTTAAGGGAGACGATTTTGCCCACAATAGTTCCTTTGGGGAAAAATCCTTCTAACCCAGAAGCTATTACCCAATCACCCAAGCGAACATCTTCTGATCCCAGCACATATTTCATTTGGCAAAACCCTCTTCCAAGTCCTTCCACCACCCCTTGCGTGCGAGTTCTTTGAACAAGAGCATCCAAGGCAAAGCCTTGATCGATCAAAAGGAGGACCACGGAAAACGAATCTGCCTCCTTTAAAATCCTTCCCACCGCGCCATCAGGACATAAAACCGCCATGCCCTTTTTTATCCCTTCGTTTCTCCCTTTGTTAATGAAGAAAGACTCAAAATACAACGAAGCGTCAACTCCAACAACTTCAGCCGCCACCAGTTTATGGGGGTTATTTTTTTTAAATTCTAAAAGCTTCCGAAGCCTTTGGTTTGCTAAAGCGGATTCCTGGAGAAGAGCATTTTCTTGACGAAGCGTTTTTATTTCCTGGTTTAATATTTGGTTCTTCTTTTCGGTTTCGATCAAAAAAACATACCGCTC
>WSSedA1B3DRAFT_1000456_pt1 | contig 11825 bp, 10 predicted proteins | sample WetSurSiteA1Bulk_FD_9468 | JGI IMG/M metagenome (IMG submission 9468)
GTGCGTCTGGATCGTAGCGCGAAAGAAAATCCAGGCCCCACACTGCCCAGTTGCGGCTGCCTGAGATCTTCTGCCCCTCCAGGTTCATAAACTGGTTGGCAGGGACATCATAAGGCAGATTGAGTAAGGCGCCCTCCCCGCCCGTAAATATCTCGATAAAATCCTTGCTGGCACCTTTAAGCTGCGCAGGCCACATGGTGGCATGGAAAAAGATATTATCTTTCCCAACAAAATAATACGTTTTTGCGGAGAGATCTGTCCACCAGTGGCGCCATGCATCTGGTTGTCCGGTGATTTGCGCCCACTCAACCGTGGCAGAAAGATAGCCAATCACAGCTTCAAACCAGACGTAGATGCATTTACCCTCCCAACCATCCACTGGAACTGGAATGCCCCAATCGAGGTCACGCGTGATGGGGCGTGGGCGTAACCCCTCACTCTCGATTTGACCGAGAGATTGTGCCACCACTGTATCACGCCAGTAATGCTGGCGCTGTTGCAGAAATTCTTCCACATCCGGCTCCAATTTTGAGAGGTCGAGGTAAAAATGTTTGGTCTCGCGCAGCTCAGGGGTGGAGCCGTCCACTTTGGAACGTGGATTAAGTAGTTTCTCCGGCTCGAGGACACTATTGCAGTTTTCGCATTCGTCTGACCGTGCACCTTCGTACCCACAAATGTAACAGGTACCTTCCACATAACGATCCGGTAGGAAGCGCCTGGCAGAAGGAGAATACCATTGAGGCCGTGATTCTGTATACAGGTAACCGTTCTTGTTTAAAGCCAGAAACATAGCCTGAGAAACCCGAAAGTGATTCTCGGTATGCGTGGAAGTGAATAAGTCGTAACTGATGCCCACTTTTTGGAAGAGTTCAATAAACTTATTGTGGTAGCGCTGATAAACATCCTCTACCGGTATCCCTTCGCTATCTGCTTTCAAGGTAACAGGTGTTCCATGTGAATCAGTTCCGGATACCACCAGGACACGGTCTCCTTTTAAGCGATGGTAACGCGCAACGATATCACCGGGCAGGTGAGAGCCAGTGATGTTGCCTACGTGTATCTCCGAGTTGGCATACGGCCAGGCGATCGCGATGAGGATGTTTTTGGACATATTGACCTCCTTAGATGAACAATTTCATGGTTCCGACAAATGTATGCATAAAAAAAGGCTGCCGATCCTGGGCAGCCCTTTAATTTGCTCTTTTATGGATTATTTCTCAAACCCAGAGTTGGTTGCCCAGAGGCGCTTAATGATATCCATCATGCACATGGAAGCTGCTACAAATAGCGGAGAATTTAATGAAATGGCCACTGCATCCAACCTTTCAAACGATAAAATGAGTGTACACGGACGGTAATGATTTGTCAAGATAGCTGTGTCTGATGTTATATAAACTTGAAAAGTGGACAGTTCAAAGCCTAAAAATAACTGCAAGTGCTTGACAGATGCGAGTTACAGATACTCCCTGAGCAGCCTTGCCCGGCATGGGTGGCGTAGTCTCCGCAAAGCTTTACCTTCAATCTGGCGGATGCGTTCTCGGGTCAATCCGAATTTGTGGCCTACTTCTTCCAATGTGTACGGATGGCCGTTTTCCAAACCAAATCGAAGGCGCAGGATACGGGCTTCCCGCGGAGAAAGCGTGGAGAGCACCTGCTCGACGCGCTCATGCAGTAAATGCTCATAAGTAGTCTGGGATGGCGATGGCGTAATCGTATCTTCCACGAACATACCTAGCTCTGTGTCATCTTCTTCGCCAACAGGGCTTTCCAATGACACCGGGATACGCGCCACTTCAAGCATCCATTGGAGCTTGTCATGTCCAATTCCCATTTCAAGACATAATTCTTCCTGTGTTGGGGGGCGTCCGAAGCATTGTTCCAACCTGTGGGCCGCCTTGTACATCATGCGTAAACGATCAGTCATATGGACCGGGATGCGGATGGTTCGGCTTTGGTCTGCTATCGAACGGGTGATTGTCTGGCGGATCCACCAGGTTGCATAGGTTGAGAATCGAAAACCACGCTGGTATTCGAACTTCGAGACAGCCTTCATCAAGCCCAAATTACCTTCCTGGATCAAATCGAGGAAAGCCACCCCGCGTCCAATGTACTTTTTTGCGACACTGACCACCAGACGGGTATTGGCTTTGATCAGATGCTCCCGCGCTAAAATCCCATCCTGGACATCATTTTCCAGGGCTCTGCGATTCTTACTGGAACCTTTTCCATTCATCCGTAAAAGCCGGGCTTTTGATTGTTTGGCGAGCTCTATCCTTTGGGCTAAATTGACTTCTTCTGCCAGAGTAAGCAAAGGAACTCGAGACATTTCCTTGAGATACAATCCCACACTATCATCCGCCGAGATATTTTCGAGATTGGGCATCAGAACAGTTTCCAGCGGTGAAGAATTAAGATCCAAGGAGATCGCTTCTAATTTTGAGAGGTCAGGTTCCGATTCTACTTCCTCTTCAATCACAATTTCTACACCCTGGCGATGAAGCATTCCGAATAATTCTAATAGTCGCTCGTCATCGTCCCCATCCCATGGAAAAACCTCCATGATGTCACCGGTCGTCAGGTATCCTTGTAGATCGGCTTTTTCTAATAATGTATCTAATGCTTCAAATTGCTGTGGTTCGTGATTCGCCATTGGTTTCCCTCCTCTATGCAACTCTTATGGTTCCAACAGTGCTTTTAAGGAAGCAAGTCTGGGGTCGCCTGTCTCATCGTCGTGATTACAGGTGCTTTCATTAAGGTTATTTCCACAAATCGGACAAAGACCTTTGCAGTCTGGATAGCACAATGGGCTAATGGGTATCTCTAACAGGGCATATTCGCGCAGCACGGAGGCGATGTCAATAATGCCTGACTCAGGCATAATCAGGCCTGAATCAGTGACATAACGCTGAGAAAACGCATACAATTCGGTAAAAGTGACTTTAAGGGGTTGTGAAATGACAGTCAAACAGCGCACACACTCAAGATTCGTTAAGGCATTTAAATCCCCTTGTAGTAAAATGCCCTGTGGTGTGCGCGTAGCCCGGATTAAGCCGGTTAAGCTATATAACTGTAAATCTGGAGGGAGATAAATTTGCGGGAGATCGAAGGGAAAATCCCGGATAAAACCGGCGGATTGGGCAACAACGAAGCCGACATTCAGTCGCAATGGAGAATGTGGGTCAGACACGTTGGTTTAGGGTTTAATGATTAAAAAAGACGCAAAGTAATTTATTATAACAAGCGATTATTATAACATATTTTGTTGCCAGGGGTAGGGTAAAATATGCGTTAACAACCCACATATGGTGTTTTGGCACGGTGCGGATAGCCATATAAAAGGAGGTGAATANTGATGCCCTTACTAGCAGCCACAAATAATAAAGGAAAATTAAGTGAGATCCTTTCCTTACTGGAGGGCTTATCTTTGAAGATAGTCACTCCGGAAACGCTTGGGTTATCACTGGCTGTAGCAGAAACTGGCAATACCTATGAGGCAAATGCAGCATTGAAAGCACGTGCATTTGCACACGCTTCTGGTTTGGTATCTCTGGCTGATGATTCAGGCCTGGAAGTGGATGTTTTACATGGCTTGCCTGGGGTTCGTTCAGCTCGTTTTTCTCCATTGCATAACGCCACTGATGCCGATCGAAGGGCTTACCTATTAGATTTCTTGAAGGCGCACCCGCGTCCGTGGACTGCACATTTTCATTGTACGGTTGGAATTGCAACCCCACAAGAGCAGATTTATTTCGCCCACGGAGATTGCCCGGGGGAAATTATCCCGACTGAGCGTGGGACCAATGGTTTCGGATATGACTCAATCTTTTTATTTCCTGATACCGGACTGACAATGGCTGAATTGAGTACGGGTGAAAAAAATCTGCTTAGTCATCGGGCCAGGGCAATTAAAGCTGCGATACCAATCCTACTAGAAATCTTGCATGAACACCCAATATAATCATTATGGATATTTTCCCCTCCAGAAGCTTTCCAAGCCGTGTATTTTGAGTTATCATATTGGCGATGAGCCAGCCTAGCATGACCCTCCTCGTGGGTGCCATTTCCATAGTTGTGGGCATTTTGCTTTGTTTGGGCATGCTTAACGCTACTGGAAAATTGCCTATTGGTGATTTATTTCAGAGGTCACCAGCGAATTCCAAAGGGGGAAAAACTCTCTGGGATATTGATTATCGCCGGTTACGCGATATATATAACCTTATATCTAAATTAACCGCCACCTTAAAATACCAGAGGGTTTTAGAAATTGCATTGGACCTGGGATCAAGAGTTCTGGTTACACCCAATATACCCCCTGAGAATTTGGTCAGCGCAGTCATGCTGTTTGCAGAATCAGAACATGAGCATCCTGTATTAACCGTTGGTTCTGCTCGCCATTTTACCCAATCTGATTTTCGGGCTGTACTCCCCGGTAACAGCGGGTTGATGGGAGAAGTAATTGAGGAAGGCCTTCCCAAAAGCACGAATGCCATTGCCATGGATCCGGAGTTAAACCGGATTGTTGCCCTGCGTAGTTGTAAGGTTGCGTACTGTCTACCTCTACGAGCAGGTTTGGATACGTATGGGGTGTTGCTTTTTGCACATCCTGACCCTGATTTTTTCACGCAAGCCAAGTGTGAATTACTTGAAATTATCTCCCACCAATCGGTGATAGCCATTCAAAATGCCCGTCTTTACAGTGATATCCAACAAGAAAAAGAACGCATGATTGAAATTCAAGAACAGGAGCACAAGAAGCTTGCCCGTGACCTGCATGATGGCCCTACACAGTCTATGGCTGCAATAGCCATGCGGCTAAATTTCGCTCGTCGTTTGTTGGAAAGGGATCCAAAGGCCACTGCAGACGAACTCATGAAAATCGAAGAGCTTGCACGCCGGACCACAAAAGAAATTCGCCATATGCTTTTTACGCTGCGACCATTGGAGCTCGAATCGCAAGGCTTGATCGGTGCGTTGAAAGCAATGGCTGAAAAGACACATGAGACGTATGACCAGAATGTTATCGTTGAAGCTGAAGAGAATGTTGTTTCACAGCTTGAGATGAGTCGCCAAACCATCATCTTTTACATTGCCGAAGAGGCAATTAACAATGCATGCAAGTATGCCCAAGCTGAGCATATTTGGATCCGGATGAAAGCCCTCAACAATGAGCTCGTTTTACTCGAGATTCAGGATGATGGAGTTGGTTTCGATAAAAATGCAGTTGAATCAAACTATGATCAGCGTGGAAGCCTGGGGCTTAAAAATATGAGCGAACGCACCGATATGGTGAACGGGATTTTCCAGCTGGATTCAACTGTAGGTAAAGGTACAACCATCCGTGTGATCATCCCATTAACCGAAGAGGCCATAGAACGGCTGCGTAGAGGCGGTTAAGGCACCATGCCTGTCTCGGGAAATTTATATTACTCCTACCATCGCGATAGCGGAGTTGAAAATCCACCTTTGGTATTGATACATGGTGCAGGGGGCATGCATCTGTATTGGCCCCCAGAAATTAGACGACTATCGAGGTGCTGTGTTTACGCAATCGATCTGCCTGGACACGGCAAATCTGACATTTGTGATGGACAGCAAACCATTGGTGACTATGCCAGATATGTAGTCCAGTGGTTGGAATCGATTCAATTACGCAGGGCAGTCATCGTAGGCCATTCGATGGGAAGCGCGATTGCTTTAGCTTTGGCTATCCATCACCCAGAATTTGTTGTTGGTTTAGGTTTACTGGGAGCAGGGGCGCGCTTACGGGTAAACCCGGAACTGCTAAATTTCGCCTCTGATCAGACCACATTTTATAAAGCGGCTGACCTGTTGGTGACATATTCATTCGGTTCAAATGCCCCTGCGCGTTTGGTTGAGCTGGCTTCCAAACGGATGGAAGAAACCAGACAAAGCGTTTTATACGGAGATCTACTGGCATGCAATCAGTTTGACGTAATGGATCGATTGGGAGAGATTCAACAACACACTTTGGTGCTGTGTGGAGCCGACGACCAGATGACTCCAGTCAGATATGCTCAGTATTTATCCAGTTCCATACCCGATGCACGCTTAACTGTTATACCCAATGCAGGTCATATGGTGATGTTGGAGCAACCAGGCCTCGTAGCAAACAGTCTCCTATCCTTTTTAGAGGAGATTTCTTTTCGCCCGGGGGAGGTAATTTGACATGTATGTAGCTATCGAAGGTGTAATTGGGGTGGGGAAAACCACGTTGGCACGCCTGCTACAACCGGCGTTCCAATCCGCTTTAGTTCTGGAGGTTTTTGAAGAAAATCCCTTCCTTTCCGATTTCTACTCTGACCGACAGCGATATGCCTTTCAGACACAGATCTTCTTCCTGTTGAGCAGATATTACCAACAAAGGCGCTCTGTGCCAGAAATACTTAAACGGGGCGAGCCATTGATCACCGATTACACCTTTGCCAAGGACGCCCTTTTTGCCCGGATCAACCTTATTGGTGATGAACTGGAAATGTATTATCGTGTGCATGATGCGCTGGCAGAGAAAATTCCGCTCCCTGACCTGATCGTTTATTTACGAGCGGATACGGACGTGCTCATGCAGCGTATCGCTTCACGCGATCGGCCTTATGAGCGCAACATGGAGCGAGATTACATCGATCAACTCAATCATGCCTACGATTCCTTTTTTATTGAAAACCAGGCCAGGAATGTAGCGGGCAATGTGACCGTCCTCACGATGGATACCAATGAACTGGATTATATTCGCAAGATAGATGACCTTAAATGGGTGGAGAATCGGATTCGTCAAGGCCTGAAGCAAGTGCCTTTTCAAGCTTCATTTCCGCTAATTGATGAAGTTTAGTTTTATGAGCCGGCCAATGATTTTGATGTCCAGAGAAGAAATATCAATCAGTTTACCCATGTTTTATACTTTTGGGGGTAAAAATGCGTATTAACCGGAATATGCTACTCAAGATAGCCAATGATGCCGTCGACAAATATGTGGATACCGATCGCACATTATTGGCAATTTACCTGCAGGGATCATTATTGGGGAACGCCCCACTGATTGGTAATACGGCAGATATTGACCTTTTTTTTATTCACACCGATGAAGTTGGTGTTGACCGTGAAATTGTAAAGATATCCGATGAGGTCCATCTTGACATTTCGCATCATTCTCATGCAGTATACCGTCAACCTCGCGAGATACGGGTCCATCCCTGGTTAGGGCCAGCGGTATATGGATGTAAGATCATGTACGACCCGCAACACTTTGTGGATTTTGTGCAAGCCAGCGTCAGAGGTCAATTCTCCAACGTGGGAAATGTTTTAAGCCGGGTACGCAGGCAGGCTGGACATGCGCGCGAAATATGGGAAGCCTTTTATGACGATCCTCACCCTCCCAACCCACAGGAGGCTTCACTTTATCTACATGCTCTGGAACATGCTGCTAATTCGGTGGCGGGCTTGAGTGGGCAAACCCTGACTGAGAGAAGGTTCTTGTTGGATTTCCCAGCCAGAGTTGAAGCTGTGGGTAAACCGGGGCTATATGCCGGATTTTTAGGTTTGTTGGGTGCATCGAATGTAGATGGAAAGGCAATCCGGGCATGGCTGCCCGAATGGCAGAATGCTTATAGCGCATTGCCAACCAGCGCAGCACCCATCCGTTTACACCCGGCTCGAAGGCTGTATTATGAACATGCGGTAGATGCAATTCTTGGCGATCCAGGTCCTCAGAATGCGCTGTGGCCGCTTTGGAGGACATGGACGCATATGATGTGTGTTTTACCGTCCGATAACCCACATCTCCCTGCATGGCAAAAAGCAGGGGAACAANTGGGCTTGCTTGGAGAGGTTTTTANCGAAAAAATTGCAGGGTTGGATGCATACCTGGATATGGTTGAGGAATTAATAGACACCTGGGCGCGTGACAATGGGGGNTAGGAAAGGCAACCAATTCATTATCGATGGGGAAATAAACGAGAATTGCGAGGCTAATCAGCCTCTCCGTAATGCAATATATCATACATAATATATNTAATATACAACATATAGTGTATATNAAGATGNAATTGTTTCACGTGAAACATGATTAGCTAAAAACCATCCTTTCTATCTACTTTCGAAATTGTTTCACGTGAAACATTCGTGCCGGTAAGAAAGCCTTACCATTGCGGCCTGGGTATACACCCCGCCTTTCCTGGTGATATGTTTTTCATTGATGGGTCTTTTGGTAGCCTGTGAATATCTATCAAACGGATTTAGGGCGATGCGTATACCTCTTTTCTGCCTTCTGCACTATAATCGCTATGTTCCCCACAGAAGACGGTTTTAGCTCTCATTCCGTCAGAATTCCTGGGATAAAATACTTCTGGAGAGATTTCCTTATGAAAATCCGGATTGAGAATATTAAACCCTCCCCCAATCCCATTCGAAAAACTTGGGACGAGGAAAAGATGATGGAACTAACCTGGTCTTTGCTTGAGGAAGGTCAGGTCGAGCCAATTGGTGTCTATGAAACCAGTGAAGATTATACTGTTGTCTGGGGGCATCGTAGAGTGGAAGCTGCCCGTCGTGCTGGGTGGAGCGATATTGATGCCCTGATTGTGCCACAGGATGAAATTGATAATCTTATTCAATCTGGTATAGAAAATCTATCTGGCGAGGATATGACTGCGGATGACAAAGCGGAATGGGCTCAAAGGCTGGTGGAAATGGGGTTCAGCCAACATGAGATTGCGCGCAGAACCTCCATTCCCATCGGCACAATCAACCAGTGGCTGCAATACCGGCGCGAAAAAGAAGCTGGCGTGTACGTGCACGTACAAAATCAGGGAAAGGATGAGGGGGTGATCAAGACGGTGAAGATTGCCCAGGCGCTTGGTGATGACCTGGAGGCCAAAAAAGTAGTTGCCGCCAAAGTGTCTGCTGAAGGTTTGACCCAGATCCAAACCACAGAGATTGCACGGGCGTATCATGATGCGCCAACGCCCGAGGTTAAACAACAAATTATTGCTTCTCCGGTCTTATCGAGTGATACCGCTGCAGATATATTACGCCGGTCCATTGCCAGGGTCGAATTGGAAAAGGTCAGTACTGCGCCCGATAATCAATCGCAACGGGAAGATGATAAAAGAATTAAGGATCAAGAATTTGGTACCGCAGTCAAGGAATTTTTGGGGGTGATGCAAATCCTTCGCAAAACGGTGCGTAAGATCGTTGGCACGACGAAGTCGGGTGGATATTCACGGGCAGCGCTAAGATATGCCATCAGTAAAGTTGATGAGCTCATCGGCGATTTGCAGGCGTGTAAAGAATTTTTAAAAGCCCTGGAATAAGGATTTATGTCACTTCGTGGCACATACCAGAGGTCTGCATAAAAAAGATAAGGCATAATTTTACCCAAATCCATATAATGCAGCTCCCTATTTTTGGATGATACAGAGCCGGCCAATGAAATCCCCGGTTGACTATTGCAACGGACGTTTTGGCGAGCCGCTTGGATCTTTCGGTGCAATATAATTCACCATGAGGTGGCTTAATCGCGATTACTTTTCTGTAACTACTCGCCCCTGTGAGTATTTCTCTTTGGGGGAATTAAGGATTCTGCCATTGCTCAACAAATATTACATTCACAATGGACCTGTGATTCTATGAAAGATTGCTACGTCGCTCAAGTCGCTCCTCGCAATGACAAAAAAAGAGGATGTTTTTTGAAAAACCCGTCATCGTTCCCTGTATATCAGCCTAGAAGATTGCTACGATGTATGGGATTTATTTTTTTCCTTTGCTGGGTATAACGTAAGGATTGTCAAAATAAGAATGAGTAGTGAGTAGTTGCACTTTTCTTATGGCTCGTCTGTTCCTAAAGGCCTTAATAAAAACATCAGCAATCAGCGCATATCGATCAATACGCTTCAGCCGGTTAATATTATCTCTGCCTGCTACTCAATGAAGACCCACCCATCAATTTTTGATCAGTGATCAGGTAATCTGGGTTGCATGCTTATCTTTCGCAGCTGGTTATGTAGGGGCATTTCTCGGGAATATTTTTACCAAGCTCTCAATCGTTGCTCGAGACAACAAGTGCTTAAGTATATCCATAATCGATCCCCCTTGTATATAAGGTTTTAAAACGCCATGCATTGGGTCGCAGAAAACCACAGTTTTGGGAGCATTTTATTCCTAGAAAATTATTTGAATCTCGTCCATGAGTATCGCCATCATTACCTCATTACGGAATGAACAGGATCTTTGTTCACGGATGCTTTCTGTTTATCCTGGCTCATTCCCCTTTTTTGATAGCCAGTGTAACAAAGGCTTGCCCTAGCTCATCACGGTCATAACCGAGGCGGTCAGTTTCTCTGACAAGTGTAGCAAGCATTGTTTTTAATTTTTCATAGCGGATCGCCTGCATTTCCGCTTCACCTGGGGTATTAGCAACAAAAGTACCTTTACCGCGCACAGTGATGATGGCCTGCTCCCTGGCTAAGTCGCGGTAAGCTAAAGCCACTGTATTGACATTAATCGATAATGCCATGGCTAACTCACGGATGGTGGGTAGCTGATCTCCAGTTTTAATTTTCCCGGTTTGAATCAAACCCGTGATCTGGTTCTTGATCTGTTGATACAAGGGGATCATGGTGTTTTTGTCGATATGGATATCTTGGTTCATAGAAATTACCCATACATATTATACTATTAATATAGTACTATAGTATACTAGAATTAATAATCAGCGATTTACAAACAGCTCTAATATAAATAGGACGCAACCAAGAAAACCTTGGGTAAAATAGAACCCCGATACTTTTCCGCTAAAACAGCATCCATGGCGACCATAGTACCCCGGGTCTATTGATGCTGGTGGAGGATAACCTGACGAAGAGACCGATGGCGCAGCCTCCATGCGTGTGCTGTATGTTATTGATTACGATTTATAGCCAATCATCCGCAGGAATCCCTTACGCCAGGCAATATCCTCATCGCCCTCAACCCCTACAGGTGATGAGCCATCCACTACACCCAGGATACCCCGCCCCAGTTCGGTTTCAGAAACCAGAACCTCCACCTGGTTGGCAGATGCGCAGAAAATATGACAGACTTCTGGAATGGCTTTGAGCGCATTGAGTACGTTGATGGGGTAGAAACCATCCCCCAGGAAGATAATAAAGCTATGACCGGCACCGATTGCCTGTGCGTTCTTGCGGGCCAGGTCAATCATACTTTCGTCGGTGCCACTCCAACGGATCAGGCATTTTCCTGAGGCTTCACAAAAAGCAACGCCGAATTTGATACCGGGCACTGCACCTACCAACGCTTCGTGTACATCTTCCACAGTCTTGATAAAGTGAGATTGACCCAGGATAAAATTTATCTCCTCGGGCTTTTCGATTCTTACGCTGATCAGGTTCATCACATTCTCTCCATTCGGCTTTATGCCAGTAGCTGATCTGGAATTTGCTTAACTGTATCAAAATTATCAGCAGGATTCAAGAGCCATTCGTTTTCAATGAAATACCCGACGGATTGCCACGTCCCATGGGGCGTGGTAGAATGCTGTGAGAAAGGTAAATTTAGACATTTTTATTGTGAGACTGGCGTTGCTGGTATAGCACGGGAGTCTTTTCCCGTTTTTAGGAGGTTTATGGAATGGAAGGACAAACAAATACATTTACAGTGAAGAAGGGTTTAGCCCAGATGCTCAAGGGGGGTGTGATCATGGATGTAGTCACAGCTGAGCATGCCAAAATTGCTGAAGATGCTGGTGCGGTTGCAGTGATGGCATTGGAGCGGGTGCCTGCCGATATCCGCGCCCAGGGAGGCGTGGCTCGCAT
>WSSedA1B3DRAFT_1000457_pt1 | contig 11822 bp, 14 predicted proteins | sample WetSurSiteA1Bulk_FD_9468 | JGI IMG/M metagenome (IMG submission 9468)
AAGCAATGGAACCGTGGATTGAAGAAATCCTGAAAGGGATAAACAAGCAGACCCCCATAGTTGTTGATTCAGGAAAAGGGATCATGACAGCTGGCGAACATGCTGATCAAGGGAGGGCCGGCAATGAACACGGAAATGATGATCCCCATATCTGGCTTGATTTTTCGAATGCAGAGAAAATGGTTGATGCGATTCTTGACGGGTTTGTACGGGCCAACCCTTCAAACAGAGAATTCTACATAAAAAATGCTGAAGCATATAAGCAGCAATTACAATCGCTGGATAAAAAATATTACAATTCTTTGGCAACCTGTAACAAACGCATTCTCATTCACGGAGGACACTTTGCGTTCGGCTATCTCGCGAGAAGATATAATCTTCAGTACCTCACCGCATATCAGGGCTATGCGCCCAATGCCGAACCGACTCCGCAGAACCTGATCGAACTGATGAAAAAACTGAGGAGTAATAGTCTCCGGTTTGTATTTTATGAAGAGCTGGTCATGCCGCGTCTTGCAGAGACTATCGCACGCGAAACGGGTGCGGGACTTCTCATGCTCAACGGTGCCCATAATGTTACGCAAGAGGAACTGGAAAAGGGGGTTACGTTTATTTCCCTCATGGAGCAGAATCTCGAAAACCTCAAAAGGGGGCTGGAATGTCAGGGGATATAATCACTGTTAAACACCTGCATTTCAGATATAACTCAATAGAAGTATTAAGTGATATCTCTTTTGGAATACAGGCCGGAGACTACATCGGTATTGTAGGTCCCAATGGTTCAGGGAAGACGACCCTTATCAGACTAATCCTTGGACTGAACACACCTGCAAATAGTACGGTTTCAATTTTTGGTAAAAGCCCTGCTGCATTTACCGAATGGTACAGGATAGGCTATCTGCCGCAGAAACTCAGCTTCCTGAATCCCTATTTCCCTGCAACTGTTCATGAAGTGGTTTCTCTGGGGCTTTTCTCCAAAAAGAAATTTCCCAGACGGCTGCAAAAATCAGATCAGATGAAGATTGATGAAGCCCTGAGACTCATGGATATAACTGATATCAAAAATACCCTTATCGGTGAGCTTTCGGGCGGTCAGCAACAACGGGTCCTTGTTGCCAGGGCATTGGTGAACGAACCTGAACTCCTGATCCTCGATGAACCGACAACTGCCATTGACCCGGAGGCAAGGGATCATTTCTATCACACGCTGCAGGACTTAAACCTGAGAAAAAACGTTACCATCATCCTTGTCACCCACGACAGTGCAACGATCGGCAAATATGCATCGAAGCTGCTCTATATCGACAAGAAAGTTATTTTCTTCGGAAGTTTCGATGACTTTTGCACATCTGAACATATGACAACCTATTTTGGTGAATTTGCGCAACACCTTATCTGCCACAGGCATGACTGATATGGACATCCTGAGCGCTTTACAGTATGCATTTGTCAAAAGAGCAATCATCGCCGGCTCATTCATCGCTATTGTCTGCTCACTGATCGGCGTTCTTCTGGTGCTCAGGAGGCTCTCTCTTATCGGAGACGGGCTTGCACATGTGACCTTCGGGAGTGTTGCAGTCGGATTGCTGCTGCGTCAGCATCCCCTTTCTGTTGCAATCCCGATCGTAATAGTGAGCTCAATCGGCATCCTCAAGCTGATGAAGAAGGCGAAAATATACGGAGACGCCGCTATCGGNATTGTCTCATCACTCGGTATTGCCCTGGGTATCCTTATTGCGAGCNTATCCGGCGGGTTNAATATCGACCTGTTCAGTTTTCTCTTCGGCAACATNCTTTCAATAACCGATNCGGAAGTATATACCTCNATNGGNCTTTCGGCNGTNGTATTGTTTCTGATCGTCTTTTTCTATAACGAACACCTGTCCGCCGCCTTTGATGAGGAATTCGCGCGGGTATCCGGTATCAGGACAGAGAGAATCAACATGATCCTGGTTATGCTGACCGGTATCACGGTTGTGCTTACCATGAAGGTTGTCGGTATTATGCTTACCTCATCGCTGCTTATCCTTCCGGCTGTAACCGCGCTCCAGTTTTCACGGAGCTTTAAGGGTACCATGGTGATATCTGCCTGTGCTGCAGTAACATCGGTGATTACCGGTATTGCTCTCTCTTTTCTCCTGAATCTTCCCACCGGTGCGACGATTGTTCTCATAAATTTCATGTTCTTTGCCGGCGCTTTTCTCTATCGGCACATGACACAGAGAGGCCTTCATTAAGCGTTTGCTACATGCCTGCATTTCAAAATTGATTGACTTTGGAAACCCTCTGTGCTAACCTAAAAAAAGTAATCAAAGCCACGAAGGCTTGAACAATGACCGGAAGGTCAAACAGCTTTCGTGGCTTTTTTTATTGCCGCGGGAAAGGAGTGTCTTGTGAGTCAGACATGAATTGCTCTCCACGAATGAACCGATTTGCTGTTCATGAAAATTACATACAGGAGGGTAAAATACCCATGGGCACATTCCGTATCTTTTCAATACGCTGTATAGTTGCTGTTTTTATTCTTCTTGCAGCACCTCTTTCTTCGCCTGCATATGATGTAAAAGAAAAACTTTCGGTTGAAGGAAGGCTGACCGGCGTATATCAGTATGCCGACACGGATATCGACGGCACCGGCGCAGCAGACAGAGGATCCGCAGCTCTGGACCTCGGTGTAAATTTTCATCCTGCGAAAGACAATGAGTTCCAGGTAACACTCAGTTTTGCAGCGGGAAACGGGTTGAATTACCTGAATCTTTTCTCTCTCTCCCCCTTTGCCAATGATCTTGAGGACGATCTGAAGGATATCAACGGCAGGGACAGGGATTATCTGCTTGAAGCATGGTACAAGCATACATTCCTGCTCTCGGAAAAGGCGTCGCTGGCGATAACAGGGGGTATTATCGATTCCACCGCATTTATAGATGACAACAACTTTGCAAATTGTGAAAGTAGTCAGTTTATGAACGAGGCCTTCGTGAACCACAGAAATGTGAATTTACCGTCGTATGATCTTGGAGGAGTTATCGAATTGAATATTTCAAATTTTGCAATACGGGCTCTTGCAATGAACTCAAAATTTGAGTCAGGCGATGAGGAATTCACCAATTATAACTATTACGCACTCCAGGTTGGATACACATTGGCATCCGCTTTGGGAGAAGGAACCTACAGGATATACGGATTTACGACCAACGAGCGGTTTCAGTGCCCGGTCGAGAGGGAGAAAGGCAGCTTGCAGGGCATTGGAATATCGGCAGACCAGAAGCTGGGGGAAATTGTAGGACTCTTTTTGAGGGCGAGTTGGCAGGATGATGAAGCGATAATCGATCATGACGAAATCTACTCAGGAGGAGTAAATATCAACGGCAGTTTGTGGGGCAGAGACAATGATGAGGCAGGGATTGCCTATGGCTATCTGAGCGGAGCATGTGATTCGGATATCGACCGCACCATTGCAGCTGAAGCCTATGTAAAAGTGCAAATCTGTCAATTCAGTGATATTACGCTTGATCTTCAGTATGTTGATGATGATCTGAAAACGAATGAGGATCGTGACGGATTCATCTACGGCCTGAGAATGAATGCGTATTTCTAAACGAAACAGGCAGCATCTTTTCAGATACTTGAGAACAAGGAGGCAAATACTATGCATATGGCAGATGCTCTACTTTCCCCTGTAGTGGGCGGGGCTATGTGGGCAGGCTCACTGGGAACAATCATATACTGCGCAAAGCAATTAAAGGAGCAGATGGATGAGAAACTGATTCCGCTCATGGGAGTCCTCGGGGCGTTCATCTTTGCAGGACAGATGATCAATTTTACCATCCCGATGACAGGCTCAAGCGGGCATATAGGAGGCGGGATGCTCCTCGCTATTCTCCTGGGGCCGTATCCGGCTTTCCTCGTCATCGCATCGGTTCTCATCGTACAGGCCCTTTTCTTTGCTGACGGTGGACTGCTCGCCCTTGGAGCGAATATCTGGAACCTTGGAATCTATCCCGCATTCATCGGATATCCACTCATTTACCGGGCTATTGTGAAACAGAATGCATCCAATAAGGTTATCACTATCGCGTCGGTCCTCAGCGTAGTGATCGGTCTGCAGCTCGGAGCACTTTCTGTTGTCCTTGAAACAAAACTCTCCGGCATTACCGAGCTGCCTTTCAGCACATTCCTTCTGATGATGCAGCCTATTCACCTGGCGATTGGTCTGATTGAGGGGTTTGCTACCGCAGGCATTGTAGTATATGTGAGAAGCCTGCGACCGGACATTGTCGATAACCTTGAGGGAGTGAAAAGCGCTTCTTCCGGTGGTTCATTGAAAAAGCTTCTGATTATTATGGCGATACTCGCAGTGATAACCGGCGGTGCCTTCTCCTGGTTTGCCTCGACCCATCCGGACGGGCTGGAATGGTCAATCGAAAAAATATACGGGAAACCCGAAGTCCCGGAAAAACAGAATCCGGTGACTGAAAATCTTGCTAAACTGCAGGAAAAGACCGCTATTCTCCCTGGTTATTCCCTTCCTGTAAAGGGTGCAGAGAATACAGAGAGCGGTCCTTCCCCCTGGCCTGCGGTTGACCCTGGTACGTCGCTTTCAGGTATTGTAGGGAGTTTCATGGTTCTTGCGGTGATAATCCTGTTCGGGATCGGGATTAAATTCATGCGCAGACAGAAAGCAAAGATGTGAAATTCGAAACAGAATTTTTTAACATCGGCTATCTTGACACTCTCTCCTACAAAGATACTTTTGTGCACAGACTTGATCCGAGGATAAAGATAACGGTATCGTTTATCTTTATCCTCTTTGTTGTTTCCTTTCCCAAATATGAACTCTCCGCGCTCATACCGTTTTTTCTCTACCCTGTATTCCTCCTCGCAGCCGGAAATATTCCTTTCCGCGCTATTTTTAAGAAAGTGCTTTTTGTATCTCCCTTTGCGGTATTCATCGGGATATTCAATCCCCTGCTCGATACCCGTGTCCTCCTTACGCCGTTCGGTATCCCTGTTTCCGGAGGATGGGTTTCTTTTCTCTCGATCCTTGTGAAATTTGTTCTGACGGTAAGCACAGCGCTCCTCCTTATTGCTGTCACTTCGTTTCCGGGCATATGTGAAGCCCTTGAACGGATGAAATTACCAAAGGTCTTCGTCCTTCAACTGCTTTTCCTGTACCGATATCTCTTTGTGCTCCTTGATGTAGGGTTGAGAATGTCACGGGCGAGAGATGCACGGTCATTCGGGAAAAAAGGAAAAGAGATAAAGACATTCATAAAACTCATCTCTGTTCTCCTTGTGAGGAGTGTTGAGAGGGCCGAGAGAATTTATCAGGCGATGCTCTCCCGTGGGTTCAGGGGAGAGATACGGGTGTTGAAACATCACACACTCGGGCTTTTTGACATACTTTTTGCTGTGACTGCTGTTGCCTTCTTTTTTCTCATCAAAAAAGTTCACATAGTAAATTTCGTCGGTGAAACAGTAAGCAGGTATATCAGATGAGCCATCATATTGTTGATCTGCATGATGTCCATTTCAGGTATCCCGATGGAACAGAGGCACTGAAGGGGATTTCCTTAAGGATAGTGCATGGAGAATCTGTCGGGATAGCCGGTGCGAATGGCATGGGAAAAACGACGCTTCTTATGAACCTGAGCGGCCAGCTCATTCCCACGAAGGGCGAAATAACGATCGGGGAAGTAACCCTCAGTAAAAAGTCGAAACAGGAGATACGAAAAAAAGTCGGGGTTGTTTTTCAGCGGACTGACGACCAGCTTTTCATGCCGACAGTCTATGAGGATGTTGCGTTCGGACCGGTTAATCTCGGGTTGTCGGAAGAGAAGGTCAGAGAACGGGTGAATGCAGCGCTTGCTATGGTCAATTGCCTTCACCTTATTAACAGGCCTCCGCACAGGCTCTCAGAGGGACAAAAGAGATCGGTCGCAATAGCAACGGTTATGGCCATGGACCCTGATATCCTGATCATGGATGAACCGGCATCGAACCTCGATCCGAAATCGAGAAGGCAACTTATCAATCTCCTCAGGGGATTTAAACATACGAAGATTATTGCCTCTCATGATCTTGACCTTATTCAGGATGTATGCGGACGGTGCGTTATCATTCAGGATGGCCAGATAGCAGCGGACGGCCCTTCGGAGGAAATACTCTCCAATGAGATTCTGCTCAAAGACAACAGCCTCGAACTGCCGTTGTCAAGACAGTACCTGCGGACATAGTATGCTGAAGCCATCCTACTGCCCGGATTGATCAGTATTTTGCTGTGTGACAGTCAGCACACAGGGCAGAGCGGGTATTTTCAGTCCTGAGCAGTGGAAAGATCAGGTCAGAAGGTGTGTTTGAAATTCAGGGAGAAGGGGAATGCTATTGGGAAGAAACATCAGGATTCGAAACAATTATCCTGATTTTTTGATGAATATTGCGTTTGCGATTTCAGGGTCGAGGGCGATGGTTGTTTCATCGATCTGAATAACAACAGAAGGAGTTTTCTGAAGGAGCCTGATTACGCTTCCTGCAGTGATCCCTAAAGAATTCAGTTTGCTGAGCCTCGATGGGTCAGTCTGCACGATGAAGGTGATCCTCCCCTTTGAGCCTACTTCAAATGCGGAGAGCTTTGTGACTACCGGCTCAATCTCTATCTTGTATTTCTTGCAGCATTCTCCCCGCGGTATCACTTTGCCGTGTGGACATGTCTGGGGATGGCCAAGAAAGGTGCAGACGCTGTCGGTGAGTTCCTCGCTAAGGATATGCTCCATTTTGCAGGCATCTGCAAGAACCGTATCATCCCGCATTTCGAAGACATCTGTGAAAAGTCTTTCAGCCAGGCGGAGACGTCGTATTAATCCTCTTGCGTGAGCGCGGCCTTTTTCTGTGAACTGGATAGTTTCTCCAGGAATGTCCACAAACCCTTCTGTCTTTAAAATTGTAATGATCGCATCGATTTCATCATCTTCAGAGCTGAGTCTGAAACGATTCAGGTCCTTATGTCCTTCTTCGTTCAGAACCCAGAGGAGTTCCAACGCTTCATCAATTCTTTCTTTATCCATAATTGATCACAATGGCAACTGCATCGACATTACCTTGCAAAAACTCTTTCTGTGAATCGGACAGGGCCCATATTCAAGGAGTTTTTGTATATGCTCTTTTGTCGAATAGCCTTTATGTTTTTTAAAATTGTACTGGGGATACAGAAGGTGGTAATCAAGCATAACCTTATCCCTTGTGTATTTGGCGATGATAGAAGCTGCTGCTACAGAAGCGCTTATACTTTCGCCTTTGAACGGGGTGAGCTGCCGGATGGAAAGCGAAGGGAGTTTTACCGCATCAATAATGAGGAGGTCGGGTTGCAATGAGAGGTTTTCTACGGCCAGTTGCATGGCATATCTCGTTGCCCTCAGAATATTCAGTCTGTCAATATCATTATGGTCGACAATTCCGATACCGACATCGACTGCTGCATTTTTTATCTGAAAGAAGAGCGACTCCCTTTCCTTTTCCGGGACTTTCTTGGAGTCTCTGAGGCCGTCTATTCTGAGCCCTGTTTTCAAAACGACTGCTGCGGCCACAACAGGGCCTGCAAGAGGGCCTCTCCCTGCTTCGTCTATACCAGCAATCAGAGAAAACCCTTTTTCCCTGAGGGATTCATCATGCTGATAAATGTCCATAAAGGGATTACTCGGAGGGAGTTCCCTTTTGTTCGTATACCCTTTCCTTTTCCTTTATCTTTGCTGCCTTGCCCTTCTTGCCTCTCAGGTAATAGAGTTTTGCCCTTCTCACATCCCCTCTCTTCACGATATCAATTTTATGAATAGAGGGAGAAAAGAGAGGAAATATCCTTTCAACACCGATGCCAAATGATATCTTCCGGACAGTGAACGTTTCACGGGTGCTTCCTCCCCGTTTTGCAATAACGACACCGTCGAAGGGCTGGATTCGTTCCTTGTCACCCTCGATAACTTTCACTGAGACCCGGACGGTATCTCCGACGTTGAAATCTGTCATGTCTTTCCTATATGCTTCCTCGACAGCGCTTACAAGGTTCATAGTGTTTCCTCCTTTATTTCTTGTATCAATCTCTTGTCTTCATCACTGAGTGTTTTTCCCTCTAAGAGATCCGGTCTTCTCTCCAGAGTCCTGCGAAGCGCCTCTTTCCTCCTCCATGTTAGGATGTTCTTATGGTTCCCGGAAAGCAGGATCTCCGGTACCGTCAAATTTCTGAACTGAACAGGTCTCGTATAGTGAGGGTAATCGAGTATCCCCCACGTAAACGATTCCACTTCAGCAGAGTGTTCATCTCCCAGAACACCTGGCAAAAGCCTTGTGACGGCATCTATTATAACTAATGCAGGCAGTTCGCCGCCAGTGAGTACATAATCACCGATTGAAAGTTCATCATCAACCAGCGCTGACCTGACACGCTCATCGATGGCTTCATACCTGCCGCATAAAAATACGAGACGCTTTGTCTCTTTTGCCATTTCCTCTGCCATTTCCTGTCCAAATATTTTGCCGGCAGGGTTAAGCATGATGACCCGTCTCTGCGTATCATCTGGGCAGATCGTTTCGAGAGCGGCAAAAAAAGGTTCAGGTTTCATCACCATTCCTGAACCGCCTCCATAGGGGTAATCATCGACCGTTCTGTGCCTGTCTGTGGTAAAATCCCGGAGGTTGTGAATTCCGATCTCAATGGTTCCCTTTGCAACCGCTCTCTTCATAATACTTTCATTGAGATACGCATGAAATATCTCAGGGAAGATGGTAATTATTTCGTATCTCATTGCCGGGTTCCAGGTCTGAATCCGAACAACAGGTCAGAACACCTGAGAAAATAGTAAGGGGTAAAAGAACTTTTCTTGCTTTGGTTCTCTTTTACCCCTTCATAGTTCTGAATCTATGTTGCCCGGGGGATATGAATCTATCTGCCTATCCCCGTGAAAGAACACATGATGAATGGTTATTCAAGGATTTCAAGCACACAGCGCTTCCCGATTTTTGTTCCTGATGCGCTAAGAATCGTTCTCATTGCGCGTGCTGTCTTTCCCTGCTTTCCGATGACCTTTCCAAGATCGCTTGGTGCTACTCTGAGTTCAAAAACAGTGGTTTTTTCGCCTTCAACCTCAGCAACATTCACCTCTTCAGGCTTGTCTACCAGAGCCTTTGCCATCTTCTCTACTAAGTCTTTCATCATTCCACCTCCATGAGCGTTTCGGCTGCCTATAGGCCAGCACGTTGCATTAGCTTTTTAACACTGTCAGTAGGTTGTGCTCCACGCTGCATCCAAAATTTTGCCTTTTCCAGATCGAGTTTTATCTCAGAGGGCTCCTTCAGGGGATTATAGGTGCCGAGTATCTCGATAAATGGGCCATCCCTTCGCGCCCTGGAATCAGCAACCACTACCCTGTAGAAAGGTCGTTTATGTGCTCCCATTCGAGTAAGTCTGATTTTAACCAATTCATCACCTCCTTAGAGATTAAAATTCTACTATATTTTGATAGATAAAGTAAACCCTCAGAAACTGTACGTATAGTATTGGCACTATTCAGGAAATACAAAAATTTTCGATTGCATCCTCCCTCCGGAGATACAGAGCCTGTACTTCTTTGGAGAAAAGAATAAGATTTTCCAGGGGATGTTTGATTTTTCGCAAGTTTTTCCGGTATTATCTCACTCATGGATACGAAAAAGTTGTTTGAAGAATCAAGCCGTTATATCATGAACACATACAGCAGGTACCCTGTGGCGCTCCGTAAAGGAAGGGGAATCAAGGTATGGAGCACAGACGGCAAGGAATATCTCGATTTTGTCGGTGGAGTCGCGGTGAATATTCTTGGACACTGTCATCCCCGTGTGGTGGTTGCACTGCAGAAGCAGGCGCAGAGGCTGATCCATGTTTCGAATTATTTCCATATCGAGCCGCAGATCAAACTGGCTAAACTTCTTATTGAAAATTCTTTTGCAGACAAAGTGTTTTTCTGCAATTCCGGTGCGGAAGCGAATGAGGCTGCAATAAAGCTCGCCCGCAAATTTGCAAAAGAAAAGATGAATCCGGACAGGTTCGAGATTCTCACTGCACTGAACTCATTTCATGGCAGGACGCTGGCTGCGGTAACAGCAACAGCACAGGAAAAGTTCCACAAGGGATTTGAACCCCTGGTGCCGGGATTCAGATATGTTCCCTTCAATGATGTCGATGCGCTGAAAAGCGCTCTGACAAAGGAGACCTGCGCTGTGCTGCTTGAGCCGATTCAGGGAGAGGGCGGGGTGAATGTTCCTGATCAAAATTATTTAAAGGCGGTCAGGGAAATCTGCAATGAAAACAATCTGCTTCTCATTTTCGATGAAGTTCAGACCGGCATGGGAAGGACAGGGAAGCTTTTTGCATATGAACATTACGGCATCACCCCGGATATTATGACTATTGCAAAAGGTCTCGGCGGGGGAGTCCCGATAGGCGCGATGCTTGCGACAGACAAAGTCGCAGAATCGTTTCAACCGGGAAATCACGCATCGACTTTCGGCGGGAACCCTCTTGTCTGCGCTGCCGGAGTTGCAACTCTCGATACGATCCTTGAGGACGGTTTCCTGCTTGACCATTGTAATAGAATGAGTGGGTATTTTATCGAGAGGCTGGAACAGCTGCATACGGCATTTCCGAATCTCATTGAGGAAGTCAGGGGCAAAGGTCTTCTGCTCGGCATGCAACTGACAAGGGAAGGCGGACCGATTGTTACCACATGCCTTGAAAAAGGGATACTCATAAACTGCACCGCGGGGAATGTGCTCCGTTTTCTGCCGCCTTTGATTGTTCAGCAGAAGGACATCGACAAACTGATAGAAATCCTCCATAAAATATTCATGAAAATATGGTAAGTACGCATTAGAGGAAAGATGAAGAAAAAAAGGGATTTTCTGACATTAAGGGATATAACCCCACAGGAGATGCATATGCTCCTGAACCGTGCACAGGAGCTGAAAGCAGGCAAAGATGCAAACAAATGCCCGTTGATCGGAAAAAGTATCGGGCTCTTATTTGAAAAGGCGTCAACAAGAACACGGGTGTCGCTGGAAGTTGGCATGTATCAGCTTGGAGCACAGACTATTTATATGAACCCCAGGGAAATACAGATGGGCAGAGGCGAGACAATACGTGATACGGCAAAAGTCCTGTCCCGGTATCTTGATGCGGTCATCATCAGGACCTTCAGCCATGATACACTGGAAGAATTCGCCTCTCATGCTTCGATTCCTGTTGTCAATGGACTGAGTGACCTGCATCACCCATGTCAGGCGCTTGGTGACTTGCAGACTATAATCGAAAAGAAGGGAACGCTGAAGGGCATCTGTCTTGCCTATGTCGGTGACGGCAATAATGTGGCAAACTCTCTTATTGAGGCAGCTTCCCTTACCGGAATGAACATTTCGCTCGCATGTCCGAAAGGATATGATCCCGACCCTGATGTTCTGAAAAGAGCGAAAGAATCTTCAGCCACTTCAATTTCTGTCATGCGGGATCCAGCAGAAGCTGTAGCTGATGCCGATGTTATCTATACCGATGTCTGGGTAAGCATGGGACAGGAAGAAGAAGCTGCAAAGAAGCGAACAAAGTTTAAGAAATACCAGATCAACAAAAAGCTGCTCTCCAACGCCCGGAGAGATGCGATAGTACTCCATTGTCTGCCTGCGCACAGAGGCGAAGAGATAACAAATGAAATTATGGATGGCCCTCAGAGTGCAGTCTTTGATCAAGCGGAGAACCGGCTCCACACCCAGAAGGCGCTTTTAGAGTTCCTTCTGGCATAGCAATA
>WSSedA1B3DRAFT_1000458_pt1 | contig 11800 bp, 8 predicted proteins | sample WetSurSiteA1Bulk_FD_9468 | JGI IMG/M metagenome (IMG submission 9468)
CTTTTCTTTATCAAAAAAAGCAAAGGGCAGGTCCGGAGAGAATTTGCGGACTATGGTAACCTGACCGGGCAATGGTATTTGATCGAGCACTTCCTGCAAACATATATTCAAGTCTCCCCTGGCTTTTTCAGTAAGATGGCCGCGTGTATATTCCAGCAAATCCGCTATGATAGTATCGCAGACCGTTACCTGCCCGTCGATTCTTTCTAAATGCTTCCTGACTGTTTCGTTGGTGCTGCCTAGCTTGCTTATCAGGTAAAATGCGGAACTCCGAATAACCCCGAGGGGATTTCGTAATTCATGGCTCACTACTGCGGTAAGGCGTCCAAGTACTGAAAGTTTTTCTCTCTTTACCAGTTCGGCATGAGTAGCTTCAAGTTCACCCGTGCGTTTTCTTATAATCCCTTCAAGCTGCTCCTGATGTTTTGCAAGGGACTCCTCAGCACGTTTCCGTTCTGCAATTTCACTATCTCGCTCTTTCACTTTTTCTTTCAGCTCGACAGCCTGACGGGCTAAAAGCCCTTCCCTCTCCTGATAATAATCGATCTTCTTCTGGAGTTCTTCCGGTGTCAATTTCAGGTTGGCAAGGATATCAGCATATACTTTCGATAATTCTTTTTTCCTCCCGTTCGTTGAAAATCGTGCCCTGGCGCATTGCAAGATGCGCTGCTGCAGCCCCAATCGAGCCCGCAAGATATTTCTCCACCTCGTTGTGGAGATTGGTCAAATCGAGTATGGAAATTCTGCTCTTCCCTGCCATGTTTAATGAACGGATACAGTGATCAAGAATTTCTGAGGTCCTTTGCTCCGTAAAATACTGGGAAAGCAATATCTCGATTTCTGCCTTTTTAAGGGAAACATCGATAAAATCCTCTCCGGCTCTATAGGGAGTGTACTTCGGGCTTTCAGTGAGCACAGTAACGAACTCTTCTGACAATCTCTGTTCTGTCGCACTTTGAAAGAAAGCAAGTGAGCCTATGATATACAATCCGACATTAAAAAACATCGACCAGAAAACAGCATGGCTTAATGGATCAAGAACCGTTAGTCCGAAAAGCTGTTCTGGTTTAAGCAGCTCTATCCCCCATAACCCTTCAAGTATTGACTGTGATATCCAGCCACTCTTTACAAATGCAGGGATGAGCAGTGTATAAAACCACAGGAGAAATCCTGCGCTGAGGCCGAGAATGGCTCCGGCCTTATTTCCAGGTTTCCAAAAGATACCCCCCAGCATCACTGGCGCAAACTGAAGAACGGCAGCAAAAGAAATCATCCCCATATTCACCAGCATGAATGACTCGCCTACATATCGCTCAAACCCGTAGCTTATTACAATGTACCCTGCTATAACAGCCCATCGGCATTGTAAAAGATAACGACGGAGAAACCCGAGTTGTTTGATCCATTCCAAAACAGGCAGAAGGAGATGATTGGTGACCATTATGGACATGGTCATGGTGCTTATCATGATCATACCGGTTGCTGCGGAAAATCCACCGATAAAGACCAGCAACGACAGCCATTTCCGGCCTGCATGGAGCGGCAGGGAAAGCACAAAGGTATCTGCTGTCTGTACAGGAAATCCCTGCAATAACCCTCCGATTGCGATGGGAAACACAAATATGTTGATGAGAAGCATATACAGTGGGAAGAGCCACATGGCAGTGCGGATATGATTCTCATCAAAATTTTCGACTACTGCTATATGGAATTGTCTTGGGAGAAATATGATGGCGGACATGGCAAGTATCAAATATGTTGTCCATGTGATATAGAAAGAGATGCTTGATTCATCGGTATAGAGGAGTTTTCTGACAGGACTCTCAGTCAGACGATAGAAGATGTCACTAAAACCGTTAAACATAAAATACGTTATGAATATCCCTGCAGCAAGGAATGCAACCAGCTTGACTACGGATTCGACAGCCATGGCAACAACCATGCCCTGGTGACGTTCAGTGGGGTCCAGCCTTCTTGCCCCGAATGCTATGGTAAACAGTACCATAAGTCCCACAATAATTGGGCCAACATATTGCCCTATCAATGAAGTCGCATCTGTATTGTTTTGGGCTGTGATAAGCTCGAATGTAGAAATAACTGCCTTTAACTGCAGAGCCATGTAAGGAACAATACCTGTAAGGGCGATAACGGTAGCAATTGCAGCAACACGCTGTGATTTATTGTAACGGGCAGAAATAAAGTCAGCTATGCTGGTAATTCTATGAATATTTTTTATCCGAATGAGCTTGCGCAATACTATCCACCAGACAATAATGCCGAGTGTAGGTCCTAAGTATATTGTGAGGAAGAGCATTCCTGACGTTGCTGCCTTGCCTACGCTGCCATAAAATGTCCAGGTGGTGCAATAAATTGCAAGTGAAAGTGAATATACCAGTGGATTATTGCCGATATTCCTGCCTTCAACAGATTTTCGTTCAACCCATAATGCAATAACAAAAAGAATCCCGATATAGAAACAGAAGAAACCAATCACTGTGAGAGGGTTAAACATCGTGAGAACTGTTCCTCCGGTTTTTCTCTTCGGCAATAGTTTCCTTCACAGAGATTCTGTTCAAGAGGAATAATATGATGATAAGAATGCTCCACGTCAGAAATAAATAAATAAACAGGGATTCAGGATTATTTAGGCCAGCGATTGACAGTAACGGCCAGATATATATAAGTAAGAATAGTATAAATAAGAAAATCGTGAAATCGTATTTCCTTATGAAACTTATGAGTCTCTGCATTGTTTACCTCAATCTATGAATACAAGAGTACTTTACCAATACTGTTTCTTATATAATTTGTATCATATTTTATGAAAATTTACATCTCTTGATTTTTAAAAGATTATGGGTCTTCCATCTTTATTACGAATGCATCATAATGATACACATGAATCAACTGGAACAGAAGATTCTTGAAAAGATCACCAATGAGGGTCCTATCACTTTCGAGGCCTTCATGAATATGGCCCTGTACGAACCCGGTCTTGGCTATTATGCATCCGGGAAGATCGAGATAGGAAAGTCTGGAGATTATTACACGAGCCAGCATCTCCATCCCATATTCGGAGCGCTCCTTGGAAGACAACTTGAAGAAATATGGGAAATCATGGGAAAACCGTCCGTCTTTTATGCGGTCGAGCCCGGTGCAGGAACAGGTCATCTTTGCATGGACATTCTCAATTACTTATCAAAGAGGGCGTTTTTTCATTCTTTGAGATATACAATAGTCGAACCCCACCCCTTTATGAGGGGGAAACAGCAAAAGCTTCTCAACACTTTTTCCGACAAAGTGATATGGGTCTCTTCCCTGAAAGAATTATCCGGGATCTCCGGTTGCGTTCTTTCCAATGAACTTCTCGATGCCTTTCCCGTCCATCTGATTGAAATGGAGGATACATTGAGGGAGATATATATTGCGACAGAAAATGGGCGATTCAAGGAAACAAAGGGTGATTTGAGCACCACTGCGCTCTCCGGTTACCTTGCAGAATTTTCTCTTTCTCTCGCTCCTGACTACAGAACAGAGATAAACCTCAGAATAAAGGAGTGGCTCAGATCGGTGTCTGATATTCTTTCAGAAGGGTTCATCATCACAATAGATTATGGCCATCCGTCACATGAATATTACAGTGAAGAACGGAACAGGGGGACACTCATGTGCTATTTTAAGCATCAGGCGAATGAAGATCCTTATATAAATATCGGAGATCAGGATATCACAGCCCATGTAAACTTTTCCTCAGTGAAAAAATGGGGAGAGGCATGCGGCTTCAGGACCCTCGGTTTCTGTCAGCAGGGTACGTTCCTTGTATCACTCGGCATCGATGAAATGATCAGCGAACTGTATAAGAATTCGAAAGATTACCTGTTCGAGGTCGCAAAGATCAAGAGACTGATCCTGCCCGGCACCCTCGGCGAAACGCATAAAGTCCTTATTCAGTATAAAGGGAATGATACTCCAACCCTTCGGGGGTTTTCTTTAAAGAACCAAATGCGGAAGTTGTAAGGCCTATCCTGTGTCGAATGCACTGAGCAGAAGGTCTTTAGAGAAGCGGGAAATATTCTACTTGCTTTGTTTCTCGCGTTTTTGCTCATACATATTTGTATCAGCTTCAGCGATGAGTTGCTCTATAGTGTAAGATCTTTTCGGATCAGAAAGAAAGATTCCTATGCTTATCCCTATTTTGTAAGGGCGGCTTTCTTTTTCATTATAAGCATCAATGTTTTGCTTCAGACGAGAGATCAATACTTCCGCATTGGAATCTTCTTTCCTCTCGGTAAGAACTGCGAATTCATCTCCACCAATCCGGGCTATAATATCAGACTCACGGAAAGTCTCTTTAAATATTTTTGCGGTATCTATTAATGCCCTGTCTCCTTGCAAATGACCATACGTATCATTAATTGTTTTCAGATCGTTCAAATCACCATATAACAGAAGCATTTCCCTGTTCATTCGTTCCGCTATCTTTAACTGCTGTTCCGCAAGAGATAAAAAACCTCGCCGGTTATACAACCCGGTTAATTCATCAGTCAGAGAGAAGACTTTGAGCATTTTCTCTGTTTGTTCTTGTGCCCCAAGCATCTTATTGATTTCCTGGGTGAGGCTTGATAATTCATCATTTCCTCTCACCGGCACGCGCATTGTAAGATCAGCGCTCTCCCGAATACGCCTGATACTTTTATTGAGAGCAAGCAAACGGGATAAAACCTGCTTTTCCAGAAGTATTAAGATCACCGTAGCAAAGAACAGACCGGCCACTGTAAGTGCACCCATGAAGTATAGAAAACTTTTCTGCCCCTGTTGATAGATTTGTCTCTGCTGGGTAACCCGTAATAACAGGATAGGCTTTCCGTAAATATCTTTTAGAATTGTATTCCCTTCAACTGTGTTTGCGTCCAATGGTTTGATCTGAATCTGCGGCTTGTCAGAGGAAGAAGCATCTGCCATCAAATACTGTGCGGGCAAGCTCTCACGAGCTAATCGTGATATGCTAACCGAAAGTTCGGTTCTGTCTCCAAGCCGTTTGATTTCATCTGAATTTAAATAGCGCGCAAAGATTAATGTACCGCGAACAGGTCCTGTTCCTTCACTTGTCAATATTGGCCATGAAGAAACAAGCGCAGGACCTTCCTCAAGGAGCAGTATTCCGGATACATTGCTCGATACAGTTGTATGGTTAAGGAGTCGGCTTTCAGCAGAGAATTGCCTTTTCAAACTCTCTGGTACTGGCAGAGTTTTTTCTTTCAGGAAATCAAATGATTTTTCATAAATAATATCCCTGGTATTATTAATAAACAGTATAAGGTTGAGCCTCAATCTGGTGAAAGTTGAATCTACAAGGTTAGCTTCTTCATAGTGTTTATTTCTGTTATGAATAAAATCATAGGAATCATCCCAGGCTGACCAGTCATTCGTTGTATGATGCAAATTGGTGAGATCATCGTGTAATGCATTCAGGACTCTTTCGACATTCCGATGTACTTCCTGCTCCTCAAGTTTTACATAACTGTTCAATACTATCAATCGTGAGAGGAAATAAAGAACACATACCAAACTCCCAATGGCCAGTACTGTGATAATTAATGTCTTTTTGCGTAGTGACATAATATGATGATACTTACCTGTCTCTTGTAATACCAAATATATTCACCCATTGAGCATTCTGTTTGATAATGGGCAACCTGCATGCCTTATACTTATTATACTAATTCATCAGATGAGAGAGATATCCTACCCAAGTAGTGGGTAAGTTCCTTTTTATAAAATCAGAGTTTAATAATTCAGATAAAAATGTCAACGATTTCCCATATAAGAAACGAATTGGTTTGCATTGATACTATCTCCTTTACTCTTCACCCGATAATTCAGAAAGAAGATATCTCTTTAAAAAAACGCCCATCAGATGCTATATTTGAAATATATACTAATGTCGGTTCGATCCATTTTGAATTTTCCTGGAAAAAGTAATCGTGCAGGAATTATCTGAAAGGGCGGGAGATTCCCGCCAGACGAAGTATGGTGCAGATGCGGTAATTAATCTCTATGCCGCATATGTTCACTCGCTTCTTTACTCCTATAAACATCCCCTCATAACCGATTCTCTGAAAAACGCCTTCCATGCCTTACAAAAGGCTCTGAGAATAAAGCAGTCCCTCCGCCTGGAAACGCATGAGGGTAAGCTTATGGTTGATGGCGAGATTATGGATGGAGATATCCTCGTTCTGGGAAATTTTGCATCATGGCTAAACAGTATGAATATTAAAGCATTGTCTTTTTCGAAGGATCTCACCCGCAGGGACCTCTTTGCTTTTCACAAGATCATTTCGACAGAGAAGCTGAACATCGGTGAAATCTCCAAATTAATGACAGAGAAAAATATTGCAACTATCACTATACATCCGGTGGATCTTTCTTCCGATCACTTCCTCAGGTCTTCGGTCGACGATACAGCAAAGAAGGGAATCATCAGTGGCTTTGAAAGCACCATGTATTACACGGAAAACAGACAGGCCCAATCCCCCTTCTTTATCCGTCCCGCAGCTGCAGGTCCTCTTGAAGATGCTGCCAAGTATGGTCTTACCGGTGAATATGAAAACACAAAAAGTAAACCGGAAAGTTCCGGTGACTTGTCTCCCCTGGATACCGGCTCCACTATTGACGCCGGAAATCAAGAGATATCAGAAGGTGACCGTTATTCTGATTGTGTTGAAGCCCTGATTGAAAAGGACATTTCCGAGGACGACCGGAATACCATAAAGAGTATTCCTCCTCTGGAGATGGCGCACCTTCTCAACACTATGCTTTTCAGAGACCCCGGCAGAGAAGTGGTAGAAAGGGTAATCAATACATATTTTGGTGAAACAGTGGATATGTACGGAGACGACTCAGTTGATCGATGCAAGATATTGCTTGGCAGGCTAAAGTCCTATCTTCAGCCGTCCTTTCTCTCATACTGCGCTTTCCTGTTCAATTCCAATGCTCTTCTTCCTGACCAGGCAAATATCCTGTCCGGAACATTGCAGGGGACTGTTAACCCTTCCGGGAAAGGAGCTGATGCAGATGCGTTCCCTGAACACCCTGCATTCGTTCCATGCAGAACAATAGAAGGTTCCGATTTTTCCTTTGACTTTGTCGCCCGCGGGAATGGAGTGATTCATGACCTGGAGATACCTAAGGAGACCGCCAGCCTCTTTAATAAAGCATATATAGCAAAGTTTCAAGAAGGGTCGCTGGATGCCCTTGCCTCTTCCATCCAGGCTGCAGCGGCTGATGTGAACTTTCAGACAACGATCATTGCTGAATGTACCGAGGAAGCGATTACCGATGTCTCTTTTGATATAGTGTTGGATCTCATCGACTCAACCTCCCTTGCTGATGATGTGTATCAGAAACTTGAGGGAAGAATTGCGGCACTTGTCGAATTATACTCGGAAAAAGGAGATTTCGGAAAAGTTCTGGAGCTGGTTAATGCCCTAAAAACACAGTCATTGCAGGGAAAATGGAGTGATCACGCAGCAACAATAATAAGAAAAGTGTTTTCATCGGACAAAGTAAACACCAGAGTCGTAAACGCTTTACGGCAATATGGCAGAAAACAGCGGGATATTGTTTCCAGACTCACAAGCGCCTTACGGTCTTTTATTATCCCCTATCTGCTTGATGCCCTCAGTGAAGAGACAGACACCAGCACAAGAAGGTTTATAATGTCGCTTCTGACCTCGGTCAGAAGCGAAGCGGTCGATCATATCGCTAAACGTCTCAGAGACAGTTCCTGGTTTGTCGTAAGGAATATGCTCTACCTGTTAAGAGAGTGCAAGGGAAGAAATTACATGCCTGCTGTGAGAGATTTTCTGGAGCATGAAGAGCCGATAATCCGACTCGAAGCGTTGAGGACTCTCCTTAGTTTTCAGGATCCGGAAGCAGATGCCTATGTGAAAAAGTTTCTCCTGAGTGATATTTTTCAATTGCAAAAAGGAGCGGTCAGGCTTACGGGTGCGTACCGGATCAAAGACGCAGTGCCCCATCTGGTGCGCCTGTTACGGGAGAAGGACATTCGGGGGAAGAAATCCAATTTCAAACGGGGGATTGTCCGTGCACTGGGCAGAATCGGTGACAGTCGCGCAGTTCATCATTTTCTAAATATTTGCAACTCACCAGGCGGAACTAACAAGATTGAATTCGATAAACTGAAAATCGAGATTTTCAAGACTCTCCACAATTATCCTGTTGCAACAATAGGTCCGCTTATTGACTACGGCATGCACTCAGGCAATGAAGAGATTGTGTCGATCAGTAAAAACCTTGCACAACGTTACGGCCGGTTGGCCGAAAACAGGGATAATAAATGATCGAGGAAGCAACAAAAATTGTTTCCTGTTTTGTTTCCGGGATGACCGATTATCTGTCGCCCCGCAGTGATCAGAAGTCTGTTTCCCGTCATGTAGAGAAAGCCCTCGACATCATCAATGCACTTCAGATTGAACATTTCTTCACCATTACTGCGAGTGACGACAACACTATGCTCATCAATGGGATCCGTATGTCGCTGGATACACCGGAGGTCAGAAAATTCTTCATGAAATTACGGCAGAAGGGTGTCGTCACGATCGTGATCAGCAAAGGGGTGCGTGCAGGAGAACTCCAGAAGTTCCTTTCGGATCTCGCATCATCAGGCGGAATTTTTCATTCCTATGCCCATATCGCTATAAAACGGGGTGAGCAGCTTCCCCGCACAGAAATTTTTCCTCCTAAGCATGAACTAAGGGATGATCTCTTCCAGATCAAACTGATATACCGCGACATTTCTGTTAAGGGGCGTATTGACATGACCATCGTCGATGCAGTAGTGGCACGCCTCATAGCAAATGTACGCAAAGAAGCGGGTCTGTTTTCTCTGCTTATGCCCACGAAGGAAGGTGGTGATGATCTGTACGTCCATTCCGCAAAGACAGCAATGTTTTCGATCCTTCAGGGAGAACATCTCGGTTTGGGCAATGCCCTGCTCTACGATATCGGACTGGCTGCCCTTCTTCATGATGCCGGCAAGATATTACTGCCGGATACCCTGCTGGAGAAACAGGACTCGCTCAGTGAATCTGAATGGACTATTATGAAAGAACACCCTGTCTATGGAGCTGCCCTCCTTGCCTCGCTGCACAAAATCCCGGAGATAGCAATCATTGTTGCATATGAGCACCATAAGAAATATGATGGGACCGGATACCCTGAGACACAGAGAAGGCCGGGGAAACAGCATATCATAAGCCAGATCGTAGCCATTGCAGATTATTATTGTGCAATGAGCAATGACCTCCCGCACCGGAAACCCCTCAGTAATGCCTCTATCCTTGGATTGCTAGTTGAAAGCGCAGGCAAGGAATTTAATCCTCTCCTTGTGGATAATTTTATCCATGCCATGCAAAGGTCATCTCCCGTAGTCTCCTGAAGAGAAGAGCTTATTCGATAACCCAGACGGCGCAGTCCCTGGCGGTATGGAGGATTTTGCTTGAGGTGCTCCCGAAAATGAATTCCTCCTTTTTGGAAATGCCGCGGCGTCCGATGACCACGGTGCCGCAGGCAAGTTTTTCCTGCTCGGCGAGAATACATTCCGCTATTGAGGTGCATTCTTTGATCACCAAAACTTCTTTTATTTCCTCATCCCTGAATCCTGCATCGATGAGCAATTTGCGGTATGTTTCAAGAATACTTCTGGCTGAAGCATTCTTGTCTTTCATCCACTCAGTCCGCTCAGCTTCAGAAATGAAATAATCTTCTGATGGTTCAGGTATGATAGTGATAAGAGTGATGTGATACCCTGTAAGACCTGCAAGGAGATCCCTGACGTATGCTACTGCCCGTGCTGCATTCTCAGATTCATCGACTGCTATAAGGATATTCCGGTTGTTTGCTTTTCTTGAATTCATAGAGCCACCCCTCATTTCTTATGGTTAGAGAGTTTTTAGTTTATTCCTCGCCTCCCCGAGGTCATGGAGAAGCTGGTGTGTATTGTCATAGAACACATCGGCATCCGCAGAAAAATGCATCAGGATGAAATTCAGGTCATCAGGTACATAGGGATAAACTTTCTTCAGATTTACCAGCCTGTTATTAAAAATAATATTGACGTCATATGACGTTAACCTTTCGGCCACAGGCGAACCGGAATCCCGGAGCTGCTGGACCGTAACATCACCGCGACCAACAAGGTATGCAAGAATATTTCCCAGTCCGAAAAGATCATATCCGAACATATTTTCCCCGTGCATGTAATTAAAATCGAAATCAATCCATCGGCAGTTTCCCGTCGCCTCATCTTTGATAACATGGTCACGCCTGATATCACCATGTTTTTCACCCCGTTGATGGAGAAACTGTATCGCCTCCACGAGTTCTATATATTCATCAAATATGGTGGGGAAATAATGATAAAAATAATCTTCATGATCTCTGCCGAACTGCAAGATCGTATCAGCCAGTGTCTTCCCCTTTATGAAGTCGGCAATTCTTATAACGTTATTCGAGGAATCGTTCAATGAAAACCCCTGCATGAAACGGGGATGCCCTTTTGTGAGATCAAGGATTCTTGCCTCTTTTTTTGGACTTCGGTAACAATCGAACACTATCCCCCCGACTCTGGACTGAAAGCGCTCACGAAAAACAAGCTTGATGATCTTCACACTGCCATCAGAAAGGTCCCTGGCGCGTTTGACCCAGAACTTCTGCTGCTCGTCGATTCCGAAACGCCCCTCCCTCTCATTGTTCCGGATCAGATAGGGTCTGTCCCCAAGAATAACTACGTCATCGTAATCAACCCTGAAAAAATCTGTGGTGTCTGTTATGACATTCAATTGTTTCGGCACATGGTTTGGTCCGACCCAGTGAGCAATTCTATTCTTCAATTCATCGTGGCTGAATTGTTTCGGTGTTGTTTGAACGATTTCCTCCATTGTGTCCCCCATCGCCTCTTGAGTTTTCTGACGGGTACTTCCAGATAAACGAGCACAGAGAGGCAAACAAAAAAATAGACTATTTATTCATTTTATCCTTTGCAGCATGCCTAACTCAAGAATATATTTACAATTCAAATGTAATTTTTACACAGGGTCCGGGGAAGAACCACCCTGCTCTGTCTTTCTTTTCTTCCTGCTCCCCTCATACAACTCAAACTCAAGGAGCCTGCATTCTATTGAACCATTATAAAAAGGGATCCTTCGCTTCGCTTTCAACCCCACCCTCTTTGCAAGGTCGAGGTTTCCCGTAAAAATATATCCTGTGTATCCCCTGCACTTTTGTTTGAAGAAATCGCCGATTCCCCCATATACACTTTCAAGTTCCCTCATCTGTCCCATTCTTTCTCCATATTCAGGATTGAGCATTACTATTCCTCCCCCGTCCGGAACACTTGTTTCCGAAAAATCACACACAGCAAATTCAATCAGGTGGTCGACACCTGCAGTTGCAGCATTTTTCCTTGCAGCGTTAACTGATTCCCTGTTTATATCGGAGGCAATAATCCTGTATCGCATAGTCTTTTTTGCACCTTTTTTTGCCTGAGCGCGCAAATCATCCCATCGGGACTTGTCAAATCCCTTCAGGTGCATGAATCCGAAATTGTTTCTCAATAATCCCGGTGCGCTTTCGAGACCTTTAAGGGCAGCCTCGATCGCAAGGGTTCCGCTACCACACATGGGATTGATAAAATGTCCAGCGCCATTCCATCCTGCTGCCATGATAACCGCAGCAGCAAGAGTCTCCTGCATGGGAGCAGCCATCGGAATTTTCCTGT
>WSSedA1B3DRAFT_1000459_pt1 | contig 11796 bp, 13 predicted proteins | sample WetSurSiteA1Bulk_FD_9468 | JGI IMG/M metagenome (IMG submission 9468)
GTTTTTCCTGCATCCAGATGAGGAATGAGCCGAGGACCCGTGAAGCAGCCCCTCCTTCTGAATAGTCCTAACTATGTAAAGAGAGCGATATTACAGTCCTTAGCGTATTTTAGAAATTCCTCAGCAGCCTGTATTTCGACGCCTTCGATGAAATCGTCTTGAGTAAAACCCATCATGTCAATAGTCATTTTGCAGGCGATAAATTTAACTCCCTCACATTGTGCCATTTCTTGAAGATCGCCAACACACGGTACGTGTGCCTTTTTTATTTTCGACTTCATCATCCATGTTGCAATGCTTGACATTCCGGGGATAGCACCCATAAAACCCGGAGGTTGAAATTTGGCTTTCTCGGACCATCCTTTTCTTATCACATTAATGCCCATAAAAGTATAAAAGACCCGCGCTTCCATCCCTAACCGCACTGCATTCATGCCCAAAATTAATCCTGGATACACACCATCAAGGGTATCTCGTGACGTAATAAACGCAGCAGTTTCTTTCTGATCGCTTGTTTTCATTGCTTTCTCCTTTCAATAATAAGGAATCTTTATTTGGTTATGAAGCAAAAGAGGTGCCATGATATAAATTATTGAATTATTTGGCTTTACAAAATACAGGGAATCGATATGTAAGGAAATATGTCCTTGCTAATATGCTATTTTGTCCCAATGTCATGTTCACAATTTTATCTTATCGATTACTGGTTCTTCTATTGAGTTGATAAATATCTGAAAAGATTGTTTGCAGGTAATGGGAGTTGACACATTGTCAGTGCAGCGCAATGCGCGGGTCAAACTATACAGCGGGATAGCTTTTAGGCTATCCCGCTGTTTCGGAAAATTACATCATCGGAAGATCTATTGCCCCTGGGAAGGAACCTGGGTGCCCATACCTCTTTGGTTTTTCATCTCAGTCTTATGTTGTGACCAGCAAGCTCCCAGAGCATTCTGATCCGTAGCCTTTTGTACGCAGGTCTTTTGCTGCTGAAGGGAAGTTATCCGCTCGTCGAGCCTTTTCATATAATCAGCCTTTGTTTGTTCAAAGTCAGGGGCTGACTGTTGCGTTGTCTGACCGGCTTCGATTGCAAAAGCCGGCATTGCGAATGCCATTGATAGTACTGATGCTGCTGCAATTACTGTTTTTTTCATGCTGTCTCCTTTAGTGATAAACGATTTTCATGCCTATAAGGTTACTATCATAATTTGAAGAAATAACGAGCAGAATATGAATAAGATATGAAGATTTTCAATCTGTTCCCTGCCCGGACAAAGAACTCTTTTTCAATTTCTGCGATTCAGATAATTCCCATGCGAAGCTGCTTGTTTTTCTTGCATAGAAAAAGATTGGCGTACTTTTATTCGGGTTGTTTTTCAACAGGCTCTTCCGGCAATTGCTCAAGCCTTACCTTGGCGATCCTCTGTCCGACCATTTCGGATATGGTTATTTTTTTACCGTCAGACAAAACAACATCGCCGATTTTGGGAATTTTCTGAAGGGTGGTGAGAAGAAATCCGCTCAGGGTCTCGTATTCTGTGGATTCTGGAATTTCTATTCCATGGTCTTCTTTCAGATCACGGATGCTGATCGATGCGTCGATCATATAGGTTTTATCAGCGAGTTGAATAACAGGGCTTTCCGTGTCATATTCATCCCGTATCTCACCGACTATTTCCTCAAGGAGGTCTTCCATGGTCACGAGGCCTGATACCCCGCCGTATTCATCTATCACAAGCGCCATGTGGACGCGCTTTTTCTGCATCTCCTTCAGGAGACTGCTTATCTTCAGTGTTTCAGGGATGAAGAAGGGAGGTTTAATGAGCTTTCGGGTATCTGCAGCGCCCCTTGCGAGTGCGTTTAAAAAATCTTTTGTAAAGAGAATGCCTCTGACATCATTGATATCCTTGCCGATTACAGGATACCGTGAGAATTGCTCCTCGGTAATAATATGTTTAATCTCGTCAACAGGCATGTACAAACTGATTGTCACCATCTGTGTCGACGGCACCATTACTTCTTTGGCTGACATATCAGTGAATTCAAAAACGCTGTGGATAAGAGCCTGTTCCGTCGGTTCAAAAACGCCCTGTTCTCCGCCCTCCCTGATGAGCATCTTCACCTCCTCCTCTGTGATAGCCCTCCCTGCATGGGTCTTTTTCCCGAAGGGTTTCAGTAAAAAATTCGTGCTGAGTGTCAGGACTTTCACAAAAATGAAGGCGGCTTTTGAGAAAACTTCAACAGTTTTTGCTGTTTTCAATCCTACCCGTTCAGGGTTTGCCAATGCTATTGATTTGGGAATAAGTTCACCGAAGATGAGGAGGAAATAGGTGATGATAAGTGTTACGATTCCGATTGCAATGCCCTCAGCAGAAGCTGAGATAAAATGTACGGGGATCTCCTGAAATGCAGGTTTAATAATTTTGACGGCAGCCGCACCTCCGATGGCTGCTGCAATGACTCCTGCGAGGGTGATGCCGATCTGAATAGTGGCCAGGAACCTGTCAGGCTCTTCTTTGAATTTTTTCAGAATGAGCGCATTCTTATTGCCTTCTTCGACGAGCTGCCGTATCCGGATTCTCCGCGTTGCGACGACCGCTATCTCTGTGGCGGCAAAAAACCCGTTCAGGATTATGAAAAAAATAATGAGAAGGATATCAGGCCACATGAATAATAAAGTTTCCAATTTCGAAATATGAAATCCCAAACAAATTCAAAGCTCCAAATTCAAATGTTCTGAATAGTCGAGTATTTTTAGACATTTGGATTTGTTTCGAATTTGGGAATTCGAATTTCGGCTTTGCTGTTCTATGCGGAGGTTCTGTTTGTGATGAACTGTCAGTTCCCATTTCCCGGGTTAAACTAATTTTGCGATGATGGCGTCTGCCATCTGGGATGTTGTTGCCGCTGTAGGATCGTCAGGCGATGGTTTAAGATCGTAGGTTACCCGTTTTCCTTCCTTGACAACGGCTGCTACAGCATTTCCCAGCCTCTGGGCGGCATTCACTTCACCTAAATAATTCAGCATCATTACCCCAGAAAGTATCATAGCAAGTGGATTTACTTTGTTCAATCCCTTGTATTTTGGTGCGCTGCCGTGAACAGGTTCGAATACGGCGTATTGTTCACCGAGGTTTGCTCCGGGTGCAACACCGAGTCCTCCGATGAGTCCTGCTGCCAGGTCAGAGATAATATCCCCGTATAGATTCGGCAGTACGATCACGTCATACAGTTCAGGTTTCTGAACGAGCTGCATGCACATATTGTCAACTATCCTGTCTTCGAATTCGACATCAGAATACTGCTGCGCAACATTGCGGGCAACTTCGAGGAAGAGGCCGTCTGAATATTTCATGATATTCGCTTTATGGACTGCTGTTACTTTTTTCCTCTTATTTTTCCTTGCATACTCAAGAGCGAAACGAACAATCCTTTCCGTGCCATATACCGAGATCGGTTTTATACTGATGCCGGAATCGTCCCGAATCTGTTTCCCTGTGAGTTTCCGAATCGTCCCTATGATTTCCTGAGCGCCGTCCGACCCTTTTTCAAATTCTATGCCGGCATACAAATCCTCTGTATTTTCCCTCACAATGACAAGGTCGACGTTCTCATATCTCGTCTTCACTCCCTTGAGGACTTTAGAGGGTCTGAGGCAGCAGTAAAGGTCCAGTGCTTGCCTCAACGTCACATTGACGCTCCTGAACCCTGTCCCTACAGGTGTTGTTACAGGCCCTTTAATGGCGACACGGTTTTTCTTAATGGAGTCGAGTACCCGCTCAGGCAGCGGGGTCCCTTCTTTTTCATAGACATCGATTCCGGCATCCTGAATGTCCCATTGAATGGGGACGCCTGTCGCTTCTATCACCCGTTTTGTCGCTTCTGATATTTCGGGTCCCGTGCCGTCACCGGGTATCAGTGTTATTGTATACATTACAGGTTCACCGTCAGTATTGTCTGCACGACGTCAGGGTAGGTAGCAATAAACCTGAGTTCATCGTCGGTGAGGGGCTTCTGGGTATGAAGGTTGGTATACTGGACGAGTTCGAGAACGCGTCTTGCCTCATTATCATTATTGAACTGGATGCCGAGTTTGTCATAGACATGCCTGAAACCCTTGATGCCTCCGTAGCCTCCCGTTGTAATGACTCTCCCTGTTTCGGTCAGTTCCGGTTCGCCCCTTCCCACATCTTCAGGGTCATATAATTCATAGTTCCGGCGGTCTTTGAGCGCACCGTCTGCGTGTATGCCGGATTCATGCGCGAAGGCGTTTGCACCGATTCCCGGCTGATTGATAGGTATGGGGATATTAAATGCATAGGATGCATAGCGGCCGAGCTTCCATGCCATTTTCAGATCAACGTTATCATCAAGGGGCAACTTGTCTTTTAGCCCCTGTGAGAATTTCAGGGCCAGAATAGTCGAGACAAGGTCACAGTTTCCGCATCGTTCTCCGTATCCGTTGACTGTGGTATTGATGTATGAATCAACGCCGCACTCTATCGCACCCTGTGCCCCTGCAATGGAGACCGCTTCTGCCATCCCAAGATCATTGTGGCAGTGCATTTCTATGGGGAATTTTGTCGCAAGAGCCAAGGTCTTGATTCTCTCATAAATGGTAATAGGGTCGTCGGTGCCGAGGGTATCGCAATATCTGAATCGGGTAGCACCGGCTTCTTTCCCGGCGGTAATGAATTCTAACAGTTTATTCAGCTCTGTCCTCGATGCATCTTCCGCATTGATTCCGACCGTCTCTGCACCGAGTTCCTTTGCCGTTTTTACCGCCTCAACAAGAGACTTAACGATGTCTTTGAAAGTTCTTTTGCCCTGAAATTTCCCCTGAATCATTATTTCGGAGGTCGAGATCGAGATGTTGAGGTGTTTCAGTTCAGGACAATTTTTGAAACTCAGTTTTACGTCATCGGGGATTGCCCTGCACCAGCCTTCAAGATGGGTCCGCTTTATGGCGCCGTGTTTTACCAGTGCGAGATTGGCATTGATATAATTCACTTCGTGTTTTAATGTCGGAAACCCAATTTCACTCTGAAAAATCCCCATCTCATCGAAATAGATGTTGAGCATGGTTTTTGCCAGCTTGGGCAGAAGAATCCTTGACGTCTGGACGCCGTCCCTGTTCGTTACATCAATAAGATAGACTTTTCCTTTCATTTCTTCTCTACTCTTTCCACAAATTTTGACCCCTTCTTCTCTTTTCGGTGGGGTATTCACAGCAGGCACACGAATGGTGCCCTTGAAATTTACAGCAAGATTATCTTAACCTTATTTTTAGTTCACAAATAATATTATCCCATAATTTTATTGGTAATTACAATACTATAACTCACGGGCCGGTTCACTATGATTCCCGTTACGGGAAATAAAGACTGGAAAAGAGAGAGACTCTTTGTTACAATTAAAGCCGGTTTTGAGTTGAACAACATGGAATTAAAAGGACAGGTTGCTATTATAACAGGAGCAACGCGCGGAATCGGAAAGGCCATTGCCGAGGGTTTGGCGAGGCAGGGTGTTCATCTGGCTGTTTCAAGCCGGAGTGAACAGGACGCGCATGAGGTGGCTGCTTCACTTTCTGCTATTGGAATACGAGCCATTGGAACGAGGCTTGATGTTTCCAGGGCAGAAGAGGTCGGGAAAGTATTTGAGGAAGTCCGGAAGGAGTTCAACAGGATAGACATACTAGTGAATAATGCCGGTATCACAAAAGACGGTCTCCTGATGCGCATGAGCGAAGAAGCATGGGATGCTGTAATGGACATTAACCTGAAGGGAGCTTTCCTCTGCACGAAGGAGGCCATCAAGGACATGGCCAGGCAACGGTATGGAAGGATTATCAACATCGCCTCGGTTGCCGGTGTTATGGGGAATCCTGGGCAGGCGAATTACAGTGCATCCAAAGCTGGTATTATCGGTCTTACCAAGACAGTTGCGAGAGAATACGCTGGCAGGGGGGTTACTGTCAATGCTGTTGCCCCCGGATTTATAGAGACCGCCATGACTGATATCCTTCCTGAAAAGATCAAAGAGGAGATGAAAAAACTCATACCCCTGGGCAGATTTGGGTCGGTCGAGGATATCGCACATGCTGTTCTCTTCCTCGCGTCACCTGCATCAGGATACGTAACAGGTCAGGTAATCCACGTGAATGGCGGCATGTATATGTGATAAAGCTATCAACTGCCAGTTTTCAGGTTCCTTCATTTCGTATCAAGTAACTGGCAACTATGAACTTATGAACTATTATGGAGGTGTATGAATGATTGAAGAAAAGGTAAAGGAAATAATATCAAAACAGCTTGGAGTAAGTGCTGCAGAGGTTGTTCCCGATGCGTCATTTGTTGAGGACCTGGGCGCTGATTCACTGGATACGGTTGAACTTGTCATGGCATTTGAAGAGTCCTTCGGAATTGAAATACCCGACGAAGATGCGGAGAAGATAGCGAAGGTTCAGGACGCTATCGACTATATCAACAAAAAGAAAGCTGCATAACAGAACAAGAGTAGCCTGATGGAAAAAAAGAGGGTTGTCGTTACCGGGCTGGGATTAGTTACCCCGCTCGGTATCGGCGTACAAGCAAGCTGGGATGGTCTTGTCGAAGGAAGGTCAGGTATTGTCAAAATCACCCAGTTTGATGCTTCAGGGTTCCCTACCCAGATCGCCGGGGAGGTCAGCGGCTTCAATGCCGAGGACTATATCGAGTTGAAAGAGATAAAAAAGATGGACCGGTTCATTCATTTTGCCGTTGCTGCAGCGGATATGGCAATGAACGACGCCGGATTGAAGATAACGGATAAAAACGCGGAGCGGGCCGGGGTCATTGTGGGTTCTGGAATGGGCGGACTCCGTACAATTGAGCATTATCACACCGTTTTGCTTGAAAAGGGACCCAAAAGGATAACGCCGTTCTTTATCCCGATGCTCATAATAAACCTTGCCTCCGGACAGATATCGATAAGATTCGGGGCAAAAGGTCCAAACTCGGCGCTTACCACAGCCTGTGCCACCGGCAGTCATGCAATTGGCGATGCATACAGGATCATTCAGCGGGGCGATGCCGATATTATGATCGCAGGGGGAACAGAGGCGGTAATCACTCCTCTGGGTATCGGGGGGTTTAATGCTATGAAGGCGCTCTCAACCCGGAATGACACACCTGAAAAGGCAAGCAGACCCTTTGATATGGACAGGGATGGATTTATTATGGGAGAGGGTTCAGGGATAATGATACTTGAAAGCCTGGAGAATGCTTCGGAAAGAGGAGCAAGAATTTTCGCTGAAATCATAGGATATGGTATGACAGCCGATGCCTATCATATAACATCTCCGGCACCGAACGGGGAAGGCGCTGCGCGGTGTATTGCTATTGCTCTAAAGGATGGAGCTGTTCAGCCATCTGAAATGAACTATATTAATGCCCACGGTACGTCAACAAAATTTGGGGACGAACTCGAAACACAGGCCATAAAAACTGTATTCAAAGAAGACGCATATAAAATTCCGGTCAGTTCAACAAAGTCCATGACAGGACATCTCCTTGGCGCTGCAGGTGGAGTCGAAGCTGTGTTCACCGTGCTGAGCATATGCAATAACCTGATCCCACCCACGATCAACCTCGATACCCCTGATCCCGAATGCGATCTTGATTATGTCCCCCATCTGGCAAGAAAAGCCGAAATTCGTTTAGCCTTGACCAATTCGTTTGGATTCGGCGGGACAAACGCCTGTCTCCTTTTTAAGAAGTTTGAAAGTTAACCCCTGGTTTTTCAGTAATGCAAAACGATGACTATAGCGCTTTAGAAAATTCTATCGGATATTTTTTCCGGAACAGGCAGTTGCTCATGGAGGCCCTGACACACAGGTCCTTTTTCCATGAACATCCTGATCAGGCGTATGCGTATAACGAACGGCTCGAATTTCTCGGTGATTCAGTTCTCGGATTTGTAATCGTTGAATACCTCTATCTTCTGGACAGCAAGCTGCCGGAATCGGTAATGGCAAAGACAAAATCCTATATTGTAAAAGAGGCCGTACTCTCCGACCTGGCTTCATCCCTGTCGCTCGGCAAGTATCTCAAGCTCGGCAAAGGAGAGGAGACAACAGGGGGAAGAACAAAAAAGTCCCTGCTCGCTGACGCTACCGAGGCGCTATTTGGGGCAATCTATCTGGATGGAGGATATGAGGAAGCCAAAGGACTGATCCTGGGATTGTTAAGCAAAAACATTGATGCGATGCTCAGTTCCGGTCAATTTCATGATTTTAAAACAGAATTGCAGGAAAAGACCCAGATGCTCTTTGGTACGATTCCGACCTATAAAATCATTAAGCAGGAAGGAGCAGAACACAAAAAGGTCTTCACTATCGAAGTACATATAGCTGGAGAGCTGTACGGAACGGGGAGTGGAAAAAGTAAAAAAGAAGCAGAAACCTCTGCTGCAAAAGAAGCCCTCAGAAAACTTTCTTCCTGATCGTTGTCAGCCCACATATTTGACGATTCAACATTCTTTTGGTAACGTGTAAATAGTCTGTTAATAAATCATAACGTGTAAAATCAGTCACTCCCTACATCGAATGGACAGGGCAGGGGCTGTGTTACCGGGACAAAACAAAGGAGGTGAACCTCATGGCGAAAGACCCTGTGTGTAATATGGATATCGATGAAAAAAAGGCTGCTGCAACGAGTGCTTATAAAGGGAACACCTACTATTTTTGTGCAAAAATCTGTAAAGAGAAATTTGAGAAAGATCCTGAGAAGTACATAAAAAAGGAAGGAAAATAATACCTCATTTGCTGAACCAGGGGGACCCCGGGGTTACTCTGCAGAATGCTTATGGTTGTCTTATACCAAAGCATTTCCAGAAATGGTATAAGTAAAGGAAATACTATGCAAAAAGGAGCTTTTATGGACAACATTTCAATCCAGTGGGGTAGCTATGGGCAGGGTATGGGACCGGACATGATGAACTGGGGATATGGTATGGGCTGGTTCATGGGCATAGTGTATATCATTTTCTTGGTAACGGTTATTCTTGGGGTTATTTATTTTATCAAGTGGTTTGCCGTTTCGTCCAGGCAGGGAAGCCACCAGGCGAAAACAGAAGATTCAGCAATGGAAATTCTCAGGAAACGCTATGCCATGGGTGAAATAAGCAAGGAGGAATTCGAAGCAAAGAAAAGGGATCTTGAAAAATAACGGCAGCCTGCATAAAAACAGGCTGCCTGTGAAATCTCGACTCTTCTTACAAAGATCTTTAGAAAGCAGCTGCAATTTGAATGGTAAGTCTGTTATCCCGCATAACATCATCCGGCTTGTCTGTTTGTGTCCAGTATTCTACAAAACCTTTTATATTCTCGGTAAAATAGTAGCCCACATTCAGAGTCAACTCTTTATATCCGTCATTTCCATCGTTTTTCTCATAGCTGTCAAACCGTACAACGGGAACCAGGAGAGGCCTTGCATCTTTTTTCCACACATAGAATAGCTGTGCATACCATGCGTCATTTTCATCTTCACCTGTTATTTCCCTGTCGTCCTTTGCATGAAGATACGCACCGGTAAGCCGGAAATTTGCATATTCCACTTGCATATCAATTCCATAGCGGCTGAAATCCCGCTCGATTTCATCCTCATCCCACTTGCCGGAGATGCCGAATGCACCGATAGTTGCTTCGGGTATAATATCGAATGCAAGTCTGCCATGAAAATTGCTTGCATTTTCTCCTTCAGCATCATCTGCTGTACCGCTGAAACCAACACTATAAAACAATTGCTCCAACGGCCTTCCATATATTGCAATTGTCTGCCGGGAATCTCCAAGGGTACCCTCATTGTCAGCTCCGCCGAATTCTGTGTTAATAACCGAATACGATCCTCGTGTGAGTCTGCGGTGAGGTGCATAGGTATCATATGGGTCGGCCCAGAGTAATGATGAGTATGAGAGCTGAATATTCAGTGCCTTCAGGGGATGATATCCAAGAACACCCGTATGAATTTCAGGCTCAAAATCTTCCTCATCTTCGGCTTCTATCTCCAGAAATCCCGATACATTCTTGTATAGCAATCCAGCTACCATTAATTCAGCTTCATGCAATGCCGTCACCTTTCTGACATCACTCTTTTGCTCGTCATATGGCTGTGATACGATCATAGCGCTGATTGGTATATGTTTGTCCCATTGCAGAAAATCTGAAATAACCTCTGTCTTTTCGTTTCCCGGGAACTGATACCCATTCTCCTTGAAAGTCCTTCCCATCCGATTTAACTGTGGCCAGGCCAAATGACAGTTGGTGCAGTTGAACTGATACTTTCTCGCGAACGCCGGGATTGCACCTGCATCATCAGGAAGAAAAGCAACAAATAAAAATACCACACCAATGATACATAAGCCGGCTCGTGTATAATTATTTCCCATGATATATACCCTCCTTGTATTGAATCTGTCCATCGAAGATGGGTTTGCTGAACTGTTTATAAGGGAATACCATTGCATTTCAGTTAAAATCTTGGGCAGAGATTATGTAGTGATAGAGCGCCATTGCTTCTTCGTCAGAGATTTGCCCGGAAGAAAATGACGGCATCATACCTTTGGTATTCCGGATATAAGAAAGGAAGGTGTTGAAATCCGTCAATTTCTCAGAACCCTTAAGAGTTTTCGCAGGGTTTATCAAGTTCCCTCCCCTTGGATGACATTGAACACAATTCTCTCTGAATATCTTTGTCCCGTAAGCTGTTTCTTCGGATTTTGCCGGCTTCTGAGATATCCCGGTTCTTATCACTCCCTCACTCAGTAGCCCCATCATGCCATGAACCAGAGCGACGATAATGGCAATAATTGCCATGCGATGATGCCATTTCATTGAGAACCTGCCGTGTTTCCTGCGAAGAGCGACTATGGCGGTAAAGAGGAGAAAAAGAAAGGCCCCAATCCCGGTATACATCAGTACAGGGAACCCGAATATCTGATAATATGCTATGGCATCCAACATGCTTATTTGAGCGATACTCTCTATAACATATCAGGACTGATTCATGGCGGTGAGCTTTTGCCACAAACCATCAGTCGTTTTAAAAACAGTAAAACACCTCTCTTTAAAAATAGAAATAAAAATACGATGCTTTATATACAAGTATAGCTACTTGTGCCGGCATTTCAAGCAACCTTAGAGGACGGGTTGATTATGCTGTGCAAAATTTCCAGATTAAAGAATAGTATGACCTGTAAACAAGGCATTCTGCCCGTGCTCAACGCCAGAATGTCCCCCTGGGATATGTGAGGAATCACATAAAATATAATGAAATCAATATGTTTTCTGTTGGCACCTTTCTTGTTATGAAAAAGGCATTGTCGGTAGGAATTGCGTGATGAATGTGCAGAAAATAAGAAGATTATTGCTTTCAAACACCCAACGACTTAAGACGTTAAGATTATCCTTCGTAAAAAAGCATTTATTTCATCGATATTGTATCTGAAGAAAGGAGGTGAAGAAAACAGAGTCTTGTATGAAAAGAGGTTTGTATTTGGAAAGGCGTTCAAGATGCCTCGCTGCGGATGATAAGTGAACTAAAATCACAGGGGAGGAAAACCAATGAAGAAAATTATTTTCACAATATCAGTTACGTTATTTCTTGCTTCACTCGCTTTTGCCCAGATGGGCGGCGGTATGATGGGTGGACAGAAGGGCGAAGCCGGCAAGGGACAGATGATGCAACAGGGAATGCCTCATCAGAAAGGAATGATGGACCAGAACCAGATGATGGGTGGCATGATGAACATGATGGGTGATAT
>WSSedA1B3DRAFT_1000460_pt1 | contig 11786 bp, 12 predicted proteins | sample WetSurSiteA1Bulk_FD_9468 | JGI IMG/M metagenome (IMG submission 9468)
ACTTGCATCAAATATGACTATATCTTTCGCCGTTACTCCAATTAAAACAGTAACAAAAGAAAGTTATTTTTTTATATTAGCTAATAATCTTAATTTTTGGTATAGACATAGTATGGGGTATATGCGTGCATATGTTGATGGACTTAATCTGGATTGGTCAGTAACTCCTGTAGTTGGTTATACATATCATTTTACTTTAATTTGTCAAGGTGGTGTATCAAATGGCACTACTTTATGGATGAATGGTGTTTGGAAACAGCAAACTACATCTACTTGTTCATTTATACAACCATCTTATAGTTGTGCTTTAAATAGTTCTGATGAGTGGTTAATGTCATATTTTTATGTTTGGCATAGGCTATTTGCTCACTCAGATCTTAAAGGTATAACATTAGATCCATACCAAATAGTAGATATACAATGAGAACTCCAAAATTTAATAGCTATACTAGAGTAAACCCATATAGCGGTGCAACTTTTTTAAATAAAAAAGAATTTTTTAAAGATAGAGATCCCTATGAACAGTTTGTAGTTTTTAATGCTACATTTGATAATAATACTAAAGGGTATGATATGGCTAATAGTGTAGCTCCTACATTTTATGCCGAAGCTTATATATCTGGTTATCAAGCAAATGCTTTTCCATACTATTTAAAATATCCACTAGCGGCAAAGTTATCTTCTGGATATGCTATTCTTGACGGAACAAATGATAGAATAGTTTATACAAACAATAACTATATATTAGGTACATCAAATTTTACTATAGAAATGTGGACAGCACCATTAAATGGGGGTGCTGGAAGTTCATATGGAAGATTATTTTTATTAGGAACTGATGGTACTAATGGGTGTTTTGCTATAATTAGAGCAAATAATCCTAATCCACTTCTTATATTTGCCCAAACATACTCTAGTGGTTGGTCTGATGTCATAAGTACTAACTCCGCACCAATATATGATAATACATGGAATCATATAGCCATTACAAGATCTGGAAATACATATAGATATTATTTAAATGGTATTTTTGTTGTAGAAACTACTAATGGTACTGGTAATAATTTAACAGGAAATACTATATGTTTAGGAACAGCTACTACTGGTGCATCTAATTTTTATAATGGAAAATATAGGGCAGTAAGAATTACTAAGAAAGTCAGGTATAATAGTAACTTTATACCAGAAAGAGAATTTTAGCTCAAGTAGATATGACAGACACAATAATACAAAATATTCAAGAACTCTCTATAATACAAGTAGTAGAAGACAAAATAATACAAAATATAAATGAAACTTCTAGTATTATAGAGGTTTCAGGGGATACTGTATTAACAGAATCAAATAATCCAATAATTATTCAAACATTTGAAGGCCCACCAGGTCCTGACGGACCAACCGGGCCACAAGGTCCAGCAGGTGGTGAAGACGTGGCACTTTCTAAACAAGTAGACTTTATAGATGATAATCACATTTATATAGGTGAAGCAAATCCAGGCTCTACATTTTCTGCAGCCGTATGGCGCATTAAATATATAGTAATCTTAAGTGATGGAGATGTTTCAATAACTTGGGCAGATGGCAACGATTCTTTTGATAATGTTTGGAACAATAGAGCGAGTTACTCTTATTCATGAATTTAAAACTTTTTCCAAATAAAATAATTTTTGGTGTTTTTTCAGAAAAACATGGGAAGGACTATGGATTCATGGAAGGAGAGATAGAAGTAATCTTCGATTCAGACGAAACGGCATGGGTAAAACCATGCCATCGTCTGATAATTACAGAAGAGCATATAGATTTACTAGTTAAAGAATTAGAGCCACTTGGAATAAAATGGATTAGAGGGTGGCAATCAGGAAATATGCAGGGTAGAACTATAGGAGGCAATAAGTAATGGCCATTAAAATTGAAAATGCTCCTGAATTGCCAGCTTTAGTATTTGATAGAGTATTTTTAAATTGTTTAAAAATTGATCAAGAACAAGATAATATAGATTCTAATATACCTATATATAATCTTACAATAGAGTATAGATTATATGCTGTAGATGAACAAGGAATACGTCATTATCAGCCGAAAGTTACAGTAATTACAATGAAAAATTACATGTNATCTGCAATTGCAAAAGCACAGNTGGGTGATATGGATTTATTAAATGCNATGGGTGCTATAGAAATAGCACTGGCAGAAATTATAAAAGATCAAACAGACTTAGGAACTACACAAGTAGTTAGATAGGAGAATTTAAAATATGACTATTGCTAGTGATTTTACAGTTGCTACAAATGGTGATGTTCGTTATGTAGGTGCAGCACATGGTGATCCAACTGCTGGTTACTATACAGTTATTGAATTTCACAGATGGCTAGCTGACTTAGCAGATGATGCTGTAGCATCAGCTACTTCATCAGATTTTCTAGATATTACATTTAGTACACCGTCAGAAAGACAGACGGATAACATTATTCAGTTATTTTCACCATATAATATTGACCAAACTGCAGCAGAACATTTATTTGATGGTTCAGTAATTCAAAATTCTGGTGCGGATATTTGGGATGGCTTGGTAGTTATTGCTAACCAAGGCATGAACCTTCAGATTGTTCAGAATGGTGCTCGTTTAACTAATGACTTCTGGAACTATGATGTCAAAGGCACACATACTGGTGCGGCTAACGCAACTGTTCTAAGCGATTCAACAAAAACTTGGACAACCAATCAGTGGGCAGGATATTATATTGAAAATACCACAGATACTAGTTGGGGTGTTATTTTAAGTAATACTAGTAATACTATCACTCTTGACACTAATGGGTTACAGGGTGGTACAGATAATGACTTTGATGTTTCTGATGCATACCGAATAGTTACTGGATTAAATAATGACCCAGTTTCCGGTTATTCACATCGATTCATGTTAAAAGTTCGTACAACAGGATCTGATCTTGATGGTCGTCGTCTAATTGGTCAAACTCGTGTATGGGGTAAAACCTTCTCTGAGTTCCGTATTGGTACTGGTACTTCAAGAGGTAATAACGTTCTTGCTTTAACTTATGCAACAGACCTTAATAATGCTAAGTTAATGTCTACAATTGCTAGTTACACAGGTATTTCTAATTCATCTGAAGGATATAATCCAATAGATGTTAATGCCGATACAACTAACGAATACTTCTATTCAAAATATAATGTAGGAAAACCAACTCGTTCAATCAACGACTTCTACGAGAGAATGAAGTGGTTAACAATGCAAGATTCAACAGAGACTATTTATGGTCTTACTGGTGAATTATTCCGTGGTATTACTCACCAGATTGCATACAGTTCACTAACTGGAGTATTTGATGATTCTAATCCAGTATCATGGACTGGAGCATCAGCTGGTACTGGTCAGATCATTGCAGATAATGGAAGTAATACAATGTGGGTTCAGTTATTAACTGGTTCCGCTCCTGTATCAACAGTATCTCTTTCGCAGTCATCTCCAGATGCGGCATCAGCAACAGCTGGTGTAGTAACAGAGCGAACATTAACCTTCCCATTCTGCGGACAGTCTACTGGTTCAGCTTTAATTGGTGGTTATGGTGTTGGTGTAGAAACAGACGATTTGACATCTGCTGATAAATTAACAGCATTGGATGGTATCGTTTATACACCACCTAATGTTCAGAACTTCTATGTAACTGGCTTAGTATCAACAGAAGATTATGTACTAGTTGGTCCAAAGGGTGTTGGTGATGACTTTGCATTTGATCAATTGTCACTAAATGCTACAATAAGCAGTGATAATGTAACATCAATTGTTGTAGCAGAAGCAATTCCTTCTGATACACCAACAACTGGTTATATTCGTGTAGAAGACGACGACGGAGTATATCGTCGTTTACACTATAGTGGTTGGACTGGGTCTACATTTACTATTGACACAACTGATGGAAATGAAGATTTTGGCGCTGGCAAGGCAGATGCAACAGCAGGAAATAATGTATTCATTGCTTACATTGATAAATTAGCTGATGCTGCAAGTGCATCATTCCAAGCAACATATGCTACAGATCGTCAGTTATGGATTCGTGTACGTGATGGAGGTGTAGGTAAAGGTAATACTCCAATTAAAACCTTTGAATCACAAGGTACATTCGGTTCTGCTGGTGGTACATCAACAGTAATTCGTACTAACGATTATTAATATAATAAAGGAGGCAGCATATACTGCCTCCTATTTTTAGAGGTAATGGATGGCTACTTATAGCACAGATTTACAAACCATTACTCTATGTGATAGTGGCACATTTACAGAGTTTACTGGATATACTTCTGGTGCTGCACCTGCTCTATCTACAGAAAACTATATTCATAATGGATCAGCGGTAGATCAAGCTACTGGACAAGCTACAGGACAAACAGTTTCTATAGCATTTGACTATGGTTCTAATATAACATGGACTTCTGGTTGGGTAGTAATTGGCTGGGCAAAGTTTGATGCTCCTACATCTATTCAAACTTGGTCAACTGGTGGAATAAGAATTGGTGTTGGCTCAGCATTAGGTAATGTTAGCCTATACAATGCATTAGGTAGTGACTTCGGTGATTATCCTTATGGTGGATGGCAATGTACTGCTATTGATCCTCAATTAACAGCAGATCAAACAGTAGGTTCAGGTAGTGGTGGAAATTATCGTTATTTTGGTACTGTATCCTATCTAACTCAAAAAATTACTAAGGGTTCTCCTAATGTTATTGATGCGTTTCGTTATGGGCGTGGACAAATAAAAGCAATTGGTACTTCTGCAACTTTTGCAGGTTTGGCATCAACTAATGATGCCACTACTGCTCGTTGGGGATTATTTACAGATAGAGGTGGTGTATATCGCTGGAAAGGATTATTATCCTTAGGTGATACTAGTAATACTGTTACTTTTAGTGATTCTAATAAATCTATATTGATAGAAGACACTCCAAGAGTATCTAGTACTTTTAATAAAATTGAAGTTGTAAATTCTGGATCTTCAGTAACTTGGACTTCAATAAGCATTTCTGGTGTACAAACATCTATTACTGGATCTGCTCCAACAAGTCCTGGCGATTTTGCTATGATAGATAATGCAACTGTAACAAAAAGCAGTTGCACATTTACTGATATGGGAACATTTGCATATCTATCCGGGCTTAATTCTACTGGAACTACGTGGCGGCGTTGTAAACAAATTAGTGTTGGTACTGGTAATGCTCCAACTATGACTACAAGTTTAATAACAGGTAGTACTGTTGCAGCAGATACTTCTGCACTATTATGGAATTGTACTCAAAGCCCAAACGGTAAGTTAGATGGAAGTACTTTTGTTAAAGGTACTAATGCACATCATGCCATTGAGTTTGGAACAAATAGTCCAACTTCAATGACTTACTAATATTAATTTTAGTGGATTTAATGCTTCAAACGGTCAAAATGACTCTGCTTTACACATAAAGCGTACTAGCGGTACTGTAACAATATACATAGTAGGAGGAAACACTCCTAGCTATAAAACAGACGGAGCAACTATAGATTTACAATCAAATCCAGTAGATGTTACTGCAACTGTTAAAACTGATACTGGTACAGCAATATCTGGTGCAATGGTACTTGTTAAAGCAACAGCTGGTGGTAACTTACCAGTTGATGTTACTGTTACAATTACTAATTCTGGAACAACCGCTACTGTTTCGCATACTAGCCATGGTATGGCTACTAATGATAAAGTAATGATTAAAGGTGCTAGTTTACAAGCTAACAATGGAGTATTTACTATAACATACATTAGTGATAATTCATATTCATACACTATGTCTTCTACACCAGGATCAAGTCCTACAGGAACAATAAAAGCAACATATGTTGCTTTATCTGGCACTACAGATAGCAATGGTGAAATTACAATGAGTCGTGTTTTTTCTGCAAGCCAACCAGTAAATGGGTGGGCACGTAAATCAACATCAGCACCATTTTACAAGCCAGGACCAATTTCTGGTACTATATCTACTTCAGCTGATACTAATTTTTCAGCAGTATTAATTTTGGATCAATAATGAATGAATATGATGAAAGATTTACTTTGATGCGTCGGCAGATAGAAGGTTTGCAAGGTGCTATAAAGTTTTATCAAGAAAGACGAGATATTGATGCTAAGTTAATTAGCCAATTACAGTCTACAGTTTCTGAATTAACTACTCAGATGCAAATAATTACACAATCTGTGGCAATTTTAAAAGCAAGAACAATGGGACATGGCTCTACGGTAGGAGTTTAATATGGCAATTTCTATAAATTGGGGAACTTCTGTAATATTTGTTCCAAGAAATGATTTAATATTAATACAGAGCACTCCAACAGAAATACGACAATTAAACATTAATGACTTTAGATTGGCTCTAAAAGATCTAGAGGATAGTACTGAAGGAATGCCTTTTCCCGATACTCATAATCATGTAGCTCCTATTTCTGTAGGTGGTGTTGACTTAGCAAGAGTCATAGAAATATTGGAGCCATATACTGTTACATTTGAAGATGGGCAGTATGCAGTAAATTTAGTTGGAGCAAATTCAAATATTGGAGATCGTACTAATGTAAATCAGGTATCTGTTAGATCAGCAAATTCAGCAGGTTTACCAGATATTGAAGCTATACAAGCTGCGTCTTATAATGGTTTAGTAACTGTTAGAAGTGATAGTATTTATTCAGGAATTACATATCCAGTAGGTACTAATAGTTATCCAGTAAATAATATACCCGATGCTAGAGCAATAGCTGCTAGGCAAGGTTTAAATGGTTTAAAAATTATTGGACAATATACATTAGATACTGGTGATGATATATCTAATTTTTCTGTTTATGGTATTAATGCCATGAATACACAAATAGTTATAAATCCTGGAGCTAATACATTAAATGCACAAATAGTAGATGCATATGTTACCGGAAATTTAGATGGTGGAGCTTTATTAGAAAGATGCATGGTAGATAATTTAAACTATATTAATGGTGTAATATATAATTGTATGCTACAACCAGGAACTATTAGTTTAGGAGGCACTAATCCAGCATACTTTTTAAATTGTTATTCTGGTGTACCAGGACAAATGACACCAGAAATTGATATGAATGGTACTGGTAATGAAGATACTCCACTAGTTATGCGAAATTATGCAGGTGGAATACTATTAAAACAAAAAACTGGTCCAGGATTAGTATCTATTGATTTGGGATCTGGACAAGTTAAAATAGATCCTACTTGTGTAAATGGTGCAATAACAGTACGTGGTGATGGCAAAGTTATAACTACATCTGGAGTTCATATAGATACTGGTGTAATTAATGGTAATTTACAGGTATACAATGAAGCTAATTATGGTGGACATATACATGATATTTGGAAAGATATGGGATTAAATCCAGGATCTCCAAGTGCAAAAGTTCTAGCTAATTTAGTAAAAGATGAAGTTTGGAACGCTCAAACAACTTCTCATATAGCGTCAGGAAGTTTCGGCGCATTTATACAAAGTAAGCTATTAACAGTAGCAAAATATTTAGGATTAAAATAATATGGCAAATATAAAAAGTACTTGGAACGCTATCAATGGTGGAAGAGGTGCTCAAGTATTAACTGCTGGTGGATCTCTTGGAACTGCTAATATAGCATTCACAGCAAATCCAACTGCTGGAGATACAATTAGAGTAAATAACACAATATTTACAATTTCTGCCGCTGCATCAACAACTACTAATATTAACCTTAAGGGTACATTAGCACTAACTTTAGCAGAAGCCGAGACAGTTATTCAAAGTAATCCAACTGTCGGCATAGGCTCAGGTATTATTGTTAATGTTGATGTAACTAATACAAATGCAGATTTAACATTCAGATTCCATCCAAACGCTTTTGTTTATGCATTCGCATCTTCTACCGATGGTGGTAATACTACTGATACAGGCTATGCTGCTGGTACAGGAGCACCTAGAATAGATTTGAATAAATCAGAAGTTTTACTTGAGTGGGCAAATGCTTCAGCAGCATTAACTTATTTAGATCTTCCTAAGGGTAAATTTGACGGACAACTCTTATCAATATATGCAGTATCTGTCGCAAATTCGGGAGATTCAGTAGGTATAATTGGAGATTTCGCAAGCAGTAATAATTTACTTACTATTGGTAGTGGAACTACATTTTTAGCTGCAGAAGGTTGCACATTATATTGGAGTACTTCGGGTGGTGTTTGGAAAGTAAAAGTAGCTAGTGATGCAGTAGCTTCAGCATTGCAATCAGTAGCATTATAATATAGGAGATAATTTATGGCAGGAACAAATACTGGTCCTTTAACATATAACCATGATGTAGCAGGAGTATATCGTAGAGTAAACCGTTTCATTGTAGAAATTCTAAAGAGCGTTAGTTCTGGTGGATCTCAGGTAAATACATTTGATCAGACACGTCTACAATCATACATTGGTGCTATTCGTGCATACCAAAATTGGGTTATGGCACAGCCACAACTTGATCTACCAGAGACTCATCCAAGAGTTATTCAGTTAGAGGTACCTCCAACGATTCCAGAAGAAGTAGAAAATGAATCTATTAGAGATGTAGTATATATGTTAGAGCTAGCCAGAGATGAGCTAGTAAATGGACAAAGTTCTAGAAATCCATCAGGTATGATATCATTTGATGCAGCTCGTTTAACAGCAGTAGTTGATAAGGTAGAAGCTCTTCTTGTTAGCTATGTTCAAACTGTTACACCACTTGATCTACCAGAGTCTAGTCCAAGTAGAACACTATCTACTTCTGGTCTAACTGGAGTTTAATGCTTAATAGGTGTGGGTAGCTACAAAGCTACCCACATTACAGCCACATTCTTATGAAAAGTGAATTAAAACGTGACGAAATAAAATATATAAGAGATTTATCTAAGTCTGCATATAAAAAAGGCAATGAATGCTATATATGTGGGAAAGCCGAAGATTTACAATTTCATCATTTTTATTCAATGACTCCACTATGGGAACAGTTTAAAAGAAAAGCAAAAATTACTATAAATTCTTTGCAAGATATATTAGATTACAGAGAGCAATTTAAGTCCGTACATCATAAAGAAATATATGATGATGTTATTACACTATGTAAGTTTCATCATATGGAAAGACTTCACAAAGTTTACGGTAAATCACCACCTCTAACTACGGCAGAAAAACAACGCAGGTGGGTTGAAATACAAAGGGAAAAGCATAGAAATGAGTCTACTAAATAGAATAATAGAAAAATTAAATCCTGCACAGCCAGAGATTCATATGGACCAAGGAGAGACTCAATCTTCAACTATAAATTCCTATTCTGCATATCAAGCGTTTAATAAGATAGAAGTTGTTAATAGAGGTGTGTCTTTAATTGTAGACTCAGCGGCAGAATTTGATTTTGATGTAAGAGAAAAAATTAGGGGTCTTGGAGTTAATCCATATAGTACTGGTGAAGATAAAAGAAAACTTTACAACTTATTAAATTTTAAACCAAACCCATATCAAAATATAGATAGTTTTAGAAGAAATTGTTATACTGACTATATATTGGATGGTAATATATTCATATATTTTGATGGGGCAGGGCTATATCATTTACCAGCAAATAAAGTAGAAATTACAACCGATCCTAAAACATTTATAAAAGGGTTCAAATATGGTGATACAGATTTCTCTGCTGAAGAAATAATACATGTAAAAGATAATTCTGCACAGTCTATATATAGAGGAGAATCTAGACTTTTACCAGCCTTATCAAGTGTTGGATTATTAAATTCTATGGGTTCTTTCCAACAAAACTATTTTGATAATAATGCTATTCCTGGTATAGTTTTAAAGACTAAAAATACTTTATCTAGAAAAGTAAAAGATAGAATATTACAGGAATGGATGAGAGATTATAATCCAAAAAGAGGTGGTAAGAGACCAGCGATTTTAGATGGTGATTTTGATATTGATTCATTAGGTCATACTGATTTTAGAGAATTAGACTTTAAGGATAGTATAGAAACTCAAGAGACTAAGATTTTAAAGGCTTTAGGAGTACCACCAATACTATTAAATTCTGGTAACAATGCTAATATAACTCCGAATATTAAAATGTTTTATATAAATACTGTGCTTCCAATAGTAAATCACTTAGTAAAAGCTATAGAATTTTACTTTGGATACGATATGGAATCTATAAAAGAAAACATATTAGCTTTAAGACCAGAACTAAAAGATGAAGCTGGATATTATTCTACTTTTGTTAATACAGGTATAATTACTATTAATGAAGCTAGAGAAAAATTACGATTAGAAAAGAGTCCAGAAAAACATGCTGATGAATTAAGAATACCAGCAAATATAGCTGGTAGTGCAGTAAATCCTTCGCAGGGTGGAAAACCAAAGCAACCACCGAAGGAAGATAAGGAACCTAAAAAATGATAGATAAAAAATTTAGTATTGTTTCTAAATTTTCAGTTGTAGAAAAAGCAGAATCAAATTCAATAGTAATTGAAGGATATGCAAATACAGTTGATAAGGATAGACACAGTGACATTGTACTCCAAGAGGCATGGAGCAAGGGAGGACTTGATAATTACCTAAAGAATCCCATTATATTAGCCTTTCACGATCATTCCAAACCAATAGGAATGATGATTGATTATTTTTTGGATAGTAAAGGATTCAAAATAGTTGCTGAAATTTCTAAAGCTGCTGGAAATATCTATGATTTGGTTAAAGAAGGAATTATAAGATCATTTTCAATAGGATTTACAGTTAAAGATGCTGATTATGACCCAACTACAGATTTATTCGTTATTAAGGATTTAGAATTATATGAGGTATCTGTAGTAAGTGTTCCAGCAAATCCAAATTCAATTTTTTCAGTAAGAAAAAGTTTTGAATCAGAAGAAGAATTTAATAATTTTAAGCAGGAGTTTATACATATGAATTTAGAAGAGAAAGAAGTTAAACCAACAGACTCAGAAGCAGATGCTACTAAATCTGTTGAAATTGAGAAATTAGTACAAGCTCTAGAAGCTAAAATTTCGGATAAAATTGAAAAGCAAGCAGCTGACGTAAATGCAGCTTTAGAATTAATTATAGAGTCTAAAAAGGAGAAAAATGAAATGACACAAGATGTACAAGTTACAAACAATGTTGAGAAGCTTATTGCAGATTTAGAGAGCCGTTTTGTAGAGAAAGAGAAGTCTTTATCAGAGGCTCTAGAGGGTCTACGTGGTGAGCTTAAGGAAAAGGCTGATGAGCTTGCAGCTATTCAAAGAAATAAGATGACCTTTGAGGATCGTGGCACTCGCACAAATATTGCTGAGAAGGATATTGATACTGCTGTATTAGTAGCTAAGATGTTGGGTCGTAGACCACAGGATACACGTTATGGTGCTAACCTAATTCAAAAGGCTGGTGCACACGTTGATCCAATGACACAAGATTGGGAGCAACAGTTCAGCACACGTATTGAGAATGATATTCGTCAACGCCTAGTTGTTGAGCCACTTATTTCTCGTAGAATTGCTATGCAAGCACCTACATTCCACTTCCCAATTAATCCAGAAGCTGGTTATGCATCGTGGATTGCATCTACAGCATATCGTAGTACAGATGGTTCATCTACTGGTACTGCAGTTGATCACACACTTACAGATAAGACAATCGTAGCTTATAAATTAGCTGCTAAGGAATATCTAGGATATGAGGAAGAGGAAGACACATTACTTCCATTAGT
>WSSedA1B3DRAFT_1000461_pt1 | contig 11770 bp, 11 predicted proteins | sample WetSurSiteA1Bulk_FD_9468 | JGI IMG/M metagenome (IMG submission 9468)
TGGCACGGCAGGTTAAGCCTGTGATCGCTTCCATGGGTGATGTGGCTGCATCAGGAGGTTATTATATTGTTGCTGCCGCAGACAGCATTGTTGCCAGTCCCAATACCATCACCGGATCAATCGGTGTTTTTGGCCTGCTTGTGAACGCCGGGGACTTTCTTGAAAACAAGCTCGGTATTACTACCGATGTTGAAACTACAAATACTTATTCCGATTTTGGTTCTGTTTACAGACCCCTTGCCCCGGCTGAACGAATGACCCTTCAGAACATGATTGATGAAACCTATACCACCTTTGTTACCCGTGTGTCCGACGGCAGAGACATGCCCTTCGAAAATGTCGACAAAATAGCCGAAGGTCGGGTATGGAGTGGGAAAAACGCTGTGGAGCTTGGACTTGCAGATACGCTGGGCGGTTTAACCACCGCTATCGAACTGGCAGCAAAAAAGGCAAAGCTTGATCATTATCGGATCACTGAACTTCCAAAGCAGGAAGAGCCTTTTGCACAAATTATGAAGGAGCTTTCAGGCGATGTGAAAGAAAGCCTGCTGCGACAGGAGTTGTCAGAACACTATAAACAATACCGGCTCATAAAACAGGTATTGAAAGCCGACAGGATTCAGGCGCGGATGCCGTATGAGATAACCATACATTAAATTTGTTTTATCATGGCGGGCCTCAGGCACATAGCAAGACCTGCATTACTGCCCTTGTCCTACCTGTATGGTCTGGCTGTTCAGGTAAGAAATCTGCTTTTTGATCTGCGGATCCTCAGGTCCGTAAAATTTGGACTGCCTGTAATATCTGTGGGAAACATAACCGTTGGTGGTACGGGAAAGACCCCTCATGTAGAGTTCCTGATCAATTTGCTGAAAAACGAATATAAGATTGCAGTTCTGAGCAGAGGATACCGGCGGAAGACGAAAAATTTCATCCTCGCATCTTCAAAATCAGGGGTCACGGACATCGGTGATGAACCCCGTCAGATGAAACTGAAATTTCCCGATGTGCATGTTGCTGTTGAACGTGACCGTGTTTTCGGTGTTAGAAAGCTGATCGAAAACATTCCTAAACTAGACCTGGTTATCCTCGATGATGCTTTTCAGCATCGTTACATCCAACCGGGTCTCTCTATTTTACTCATCGATTACAATCGCCCTCTTTTCACTGATTATCTCCTGCCGGCGGGTAATCTTAGGGAACCTGTGCGATGTGCGAAACGGGCCGATATTATTATTGTCACCAAGTGCCCAGATAATCTTTCAGTACAGGAAAGGTCTGATTTCATTGTTCGTTTGCACCCCGCCAGAAAGCAGGATGTTTTCTTCACAAGCTATACTTACGGGGCGCCGGTACCGGTTTTTCCCGATCGTTACGGACTGCAATATCCAGTCCCCTACAGGTACCTTCGCAAATTGCGCACTGGCGTTTTACTGGTAACGGGAATCGCCAATCCATTACCTTTGAGACAGTTTCTCGACCAATACCTGCGCATTGACGATGAAATATCTTTCAGTGATCATCATCAATTTGAATCCAGGGACATCCAGCAGATCAAAAACAGGTTCAAGACAATCGAACTGGTTGAAAAATGCATTATTGTTACCGAAAAAGATGCAGTCAGGCTTCAGGAGATTGATATACCCGATAAAGATTTCAGGAAAGCTTTTTATTATATCCCTGTTGAGGTGAAATTTCAGGCAAAAGGAGAAAAGCACTTTGTTAAAAAAGTCTACAAATATCTGAAAAAAGCTCTATGAAAGTAAAGAAGTACAACATAGGCATTGTGCTCAGTGGCGGGGCAGCCAGGGGATTCACACACCTGGGCGTGTTGAAAGCCCTGGAAGAATTCGACATGACACCTGAAATAATTTCAGGTGTCAGCGCAGGTGCTATTGCAGGAGTATTATATGCCGACGGATTTGCTCCTGAAGAAATCCTGGAAATCTACACAAGGAAAAGTATTTTTGAATTTATGGAGATGACGGTACCGAAAACCGGATTCTTCAGAGCAACAGGATTAAAGGAAACCCTGTTAAAAAACCTGCGCGCCAAAACTTTCGATCAACTGAAAATTCCCCTGGTTGTAACTGCCACCAACCTGATTGTCGGCAAAAGCGAATACTTCCGGGAAGGGAACCTGGTTGATGCTATCCTGGCCTCCTCCTGTGTTCCTGTGCTTTTTGAAGCGGTATTGATCAACAAAATACCCTATATCGACGGAGGCATTATGAACAATCTGCCGGTTGAACCCATTGCCGGTGAATGCAAAAAACTAATCGGTGTTTATATCAATCCCACCGGACCCATTGATCAGCTTAAAGGAATGGTCCACATCGCCGAGCGCTCTTTTCACCTGGCAATTGCTTCCGAAATGCGACCTAAACAACATCTGTTCGATATATTTATCGAGCCGTCAGAAATAGTCAATTACAGCATGATTGACATGAAAAAGGCACCGGAGCTTTTTGATGTAGGTTACCGAAAGACCGTCGAAATATTAAGCAAGGGTAAAGAATAAGGAACAAGGGCGCAGGGACTCGTCCCTTACCTATTCCACTCCGCCGATATTCATCCGTAAGGTATAAACCGAAGTCCTTGCCGTAATAAACAGGGTTTTTCTGTCTCCTCCACCGAAGCATACGTTGGAAGGGGCCTCTGGAAGTTCAATTTCACCAAGTTTTTCTCCAGCGGGGTTGATTACAACTACTTTGCCAAAAGTCAGATACACGTTCCCTGAGCTGTCGAGTGTCATTCCATCTGATCCCAAGGCAGTGAAAAAGGTTTTATTGCCCAGGGAACCATCGGGATTGATCGCGTATTTCCAGGTTGTTCTACCCTGAATGTCAGCAACATAAAGTACTTTGCCGTCAGGAGTGCCAACGATACCGTTGGGCTGACCCAGATCAGTTATAATACGGATCAGCCTGCCTGACGGATCCAGGTAATAAACCGCTTCAACTTCCTGGGTTTTATGATGCCCGGCCTCCCAGTAATCCCGCTGATAATAGGGATCCGTAAAATAAATACCCCCGTGCCGGTCAATCCAAAGATCATTGGGCCCGTTGAAAGGCTGCCCGGAATAACCCCGGGAGTAAACTTCTGTCATTTGACCGTCCGGTGCAAACTTTACTATTTTGTTATACAGGTCGGCACAGGCATATAGGTTCCCGGTGCTGTCAAAGTATGTGCCGTTTGATCTTTCGCACGCCTCCTTAAACAATTGAATCCCTGATTTTTCATCCCAAACATAAATTCTATCATTCGGTTGGTCGGTAAAAAATACCCTGCCATCAGCCGCTGCGGATGATCCCTCGGTAAAGCCATATCCCGAGCCTGCCCTGAACGGAAAAGTATTTCTGGCCAGAATATTTTCCGGCAGCCCCTGCATTTGTGCCTGGAGCCAGGAACAGGAGACCAGAAATACGAGACAGAAGAGTTGATTATGCATATTTTTTTAAATAAAAATAGGAAGAAACCCTATATTTAGTATTCATTTTTACCCCCAATAATCATGAAAATATTTTTGTCAGCTATCCTCATGACAGCATTGTTATGGGAGGGGACTGTCGCACAGCAGCCCGCCAATTATAAGAACTTTGCCGTATCGGTTTACGCCCGCGCATATGAAGTGCGTGATATGTCAGATCTGAAAATGCTTGAAGCAACCTGGAACGGCATCACCAGTCAATTGAAGGTAGATAAGATATACCTTGAGACCCACCGGGATAAAATCATTGTGGAGGATAAGACACTGGAAGCTGCAAAGAAGTTCTTCGAATCAAGAGGTGTTAAAGTGGCCGGAGGCATTACATTCACCATGGATGAAAGAAATCATTTTGAGACTTTTTGCTATTCAAATCCCGACCACCGACAGAAGGCCAGGGAGATCGCCGAATTTACCGCACGTCATTTTGATGAATTCATCCTCGATGATTTCTTCTTTACCAGCTGCAAATGTGATTTGTGCATTAAGGCAAAGGGCGACCTCAGCTGGACGGATTACAGGCTGAAGCTGATGACCGATGCTGCTCTTGAGCTTATTATCGATCCTGCAAGAGCCGTAAATCCCAATGTGAAGGTAGTAATCAAATATCCAAACTGGTACGAGCACTTCCAGGGGCTCGGATTCAATCTGGAGACCGGACCTGAAATTTTCGACGGCATTTACACGGGTACGGAAACGCGTGACCCGGTGATTACAGCCCAACATCTGCAACAGTATGAAAGTTACCTGATTTTCCGCTATTTTGAGAACATCGCTCCCGGCCGTAACGGAGGTGGATGGGTCGATCCGGGAGCTATTTTATCTATCGACCGCTATGCTGAACAACTTTGGCTGACACTCTTTGCTAAAGCCCCTGAAATAACTCTGTTTGATTACCGTCAGATTAAAGAAGCGGTCAGGCCTGAGCTCCGCGCCAAATGGCAGGATGATAACAAAGGATTTCCTGCTACCTATGCAGATGCCGCAGGTATCACATTCGAAAAGGCGGATGCATTCCTGGGAAAGCTGGGAAAACCCGTTGGTATTGCAAGTTACCGGCCTTTTCATGCCACAGGTGAGGATTTTCTTCAGAATTACCTGGGTATGATCGGGATCCCCATGGATATCCAGCCCACGTTCCCCACTGATCCTAAAATGATCCTCCTCACCGAGTCAGCCGTATTTGATCCGCAAATCGTTCAGAAAATCAAGGAACGCCTTCAAGCCGGGAAAAATGTCATGATCACCTCCGGCCTTCTGAAAGCTTTGCAGGGAAAAGGAATTGAAGATATCGTTGAGCTGAGGTATACCGATAGAAAAGCACTGGTCCAGGACTTTGTTGTTGGCTGGAGTGGAAATCTCCGCTCACAGCAGGAGATCCTGATCCCCCAAATAGACTACCTTACCAATGATTCATGGGAAGATATTTCGGCCAGGAAGGGCGCTACCGGTTGGCCTGTCCTTCACATGGGCCAGTATTCAAAAGCATACTTGTATGTACTCACCATCCCCGATAACTTCTCCGACCTTTACCAGTACCCGACCGAAGTCCTTAACCGCATTAGGGCAATAGTGACCCAGGATGTGCCTTTCAGACTGGAAGGCCCTTCACAGGTTAGCCTTTTCTGCTATGACAACGCAACATTCATTGCGGAATCATTCCTTCCTGAGCCCGTTACTGTTAAAATTGCTGTAAACGGGCCTTCTGACAACAACCTGATCGATCTGATAACCGGTGAAACCATCAAGGGAGAAACAGGCAACAGTCCGTTTGTTTGGGGAAGGGCAATGACAACCGGCAGCAGATTTGAATTGACAATTCAGCCACACAGCTACCGGGTCCTGCAGTTAATACCATAGCACCCTTAATGGTTGCATTATTTCATGAGAAGGGTCAGCACTTTTTCTTTAAAGCTGTTATAAGGCGGATACCTTAAGGTGATGTCCAACAGATTGGATTTCACCAAAACCGAACGCATATTGGAGAAAGTTTCGAACGATTTTTTCCCGTGATACCTCCCCAGGCCACTCTCCCCGACTCCTCCATAAGGGAGATAAGGTGAAGCGATCTGCATGACAGTTTCATTGATCCCGGCAGTACCGCTTTGAGTCTTCCGAAGAAACTCACGTGCTAGCTTTTTATTCTGGGTAAAGATATAGGTGGCCAGAGGTTTCGGATTCTTTTCAATGATCCCATAGACTTCATCAAACTGTTCATAGACTATCACCGGTAATACCGGCCCGAAAATTTCTTCCTGCATAATCGGATCATCCGGCTTTATATCTTTTATTACTGTAGGCGCAACATAACATGTTTCATGATCAATAGTGCCTCCAATGACTATTTGGCCGGCATCTAAAAGGGCCGATATTCTACTGATGTTCCCGGTATTGACAATTCTTGCATAATCATTGCTCTTTTCCGGATCTTCACCATAGAAAGCTTTGATCTCGTTCGAGATCAGTTCAAGAAACCTGTCTTTTATTTTTTGATCGACCAGCAGGTAATCAGAACATATGCAGGTTTGTCCTGCATTCATGAATTTTCCCCAGGCAATTCTTTTTGCGGCATAATCGAGCCGGGCATCTGCCGTCACAACACACGGATTTTTGCCACCAAGTTCCAGTGAAACAGGGATCAAATTTTCGGACGCTTTTTGCATAACATATTTCCCGACTTTCGTGCTGCCCGTAAAGAAGATATAGTCAAATTTGTAACTGAGGAGGTATTCGCTTACCGCGTGATCTCCATTGATCATGATAACCAGCTCTTTTGGAAATCTGGCCAGTATTTTCTGCATTACAGCTGTTATATGAGGTACCTGCTGCGAAACCTTGAGCACTACACAATTCCCGGCAGCCAATGCGCTCAGTAAGGGCAGGAAGGCCAGCTGAAACGGGTAATTCCAGGGTGATAATATGAGCACCTGACCAAAGGGCTGCGGCGTGATATAACTGTATGACAAAAAATGCATTAGCGGAGTCCATACCATTTTTGATCCGGACCATTTCTTTAGGCTGCGAATGGCCAGGTTGAGCTCTTTCAGAACGAACCTCGATTCGGTGGCGATTACTTCAAACTCCGGTTTGTGAAAATCTTTCCACAAAGCATCCTTGATTTCCTGCTCATGCTGTATGATTAATGAACGGAGTTTCTTCAGTGTTTTTATCCTGGATCCTGCATCAAGGGTATTCCCGGCTTTAAAAAAACTCCGCTGGTTGTCCAGTATCAATTGGATATCTTCTTTTTCCATTCTCTTTCAAGATATTTTAGTTGTTTGGAAAGGTCCTTCATCTGACTACCCGGTTTTTCTGAAATCCCACTCATGGCATATTCCGCCATAGCAGTGATGGACAGGCTGGGATTAACGCCAATATTGCCTTGTATAACAGATCCGTCGGTTATAAAAAAATCGGGATACCCATGGACTTTCAGGTATCTATCCACCATACCGGTTTCCGGGGAATCTGACATGGGACAGCCTCCCAGAATATGCGCTGTTGTTGGCCTGTCAAAGAATACTTCCAGCAGGATGTTTTGCGGAATACCCTGTATTTTTTTTGCATACCGCTCCATAACATCCTGTCCGACCGGAATATAGGCCGGTACTCTTTTCTGTCCCCCATTGTCAATTCTGATCCTGCCGCCCCACAGCGTCCTTTTCCATACCATTTTCATCGCATTGTCCACGGTTTGCATAACCAGAAAAATTACCATATTCGAAGACCACCTGAAATCGAAAAGGGTTTTTAAAAAAAGTTTAGGATGGCCGGCCATTTTTACAGCCATATTCCATGATCTGCCCAATGGAGTCTTTGCCCCTTTCGCCGACAGGCCAAAGAACCATTTCATTACATTTGATTTGTCGGGATACTTTACAATTTCGACGTGCGTAAATGGATCGGGACTGAAAACTGAAGTGATGGCCAGTCCGTTATTTAACTTTACGGATGCCCCCGATACAGCACAAAGGGTTTCTGCATTCGTCCGCAGTTCATATCCCAGCTTGTCAGATAAGCCCGGCAGTGTCCTATACCTGAACTTCTGCTTTAGCAGCAATTCAAGTGTTCCCAGAGTTCCTGCCGCCACGATAATACCTTTGGCAAGAAAGACCTTTCTGGAGGGGAACACTGATGTGACACATCTGGTCTCAACTTGGTACAGATTCTCCGTGTAGGATATTTTCTCTGCCCTGGTTTCCGGCAGAAGGTCCAAACCCATTTTTTCTGCAAACCATAAATAATTCCTGTCCAGGCTGTTTTTGGCATTTTCCCTGCATCCCACCATACATCCCGCGCATTCAACACAACCTTTGCGGAGAGGACCATATCCGTTGAAATAGGGATCCGATTCAGTTCCTGTATCATTCAGGTTTACACCGACATGCACGGAATCAAAGGTACCATTGGCATTCAGATCTTTGGAAACTTCCTCAAGGATCAGATCTTCAGCATTCAGCTTTCCATATTTCTGCCTTCCCAGCATGAAAGAAGCCTTTTTATAAAAAGGATCAAGAATTGCCTTCCAATTCCCGAACCGGGACCAGTTTTCATTGCAGAAAAATTCATCCGGCGGGGTATACAATGTGTTGGCATATACCAGACTGCCCCCGCCGACACCGGTACCACTCAGGATGCTGGCTGTTCTGAAAAAGGAAAGCCGCTGGAAACCGAAAAATCTTAAGGCTGGTAACCACAGGTATTTTGGCAAATTCCAGTTTGTTTTTGGAAAATCAGCAGGATTAAAGCGTTTACCCTGCTCCAGTGTAAGTACCTTATATCCTTTCTCTACCAGCCGGAGGCTGGCCACACTGCCCCCGAATCCTGACCCTATAACGATATAATCATAAATCATTGCTGACAGGTTGGTTATTATAGTCTGCCATAAATGTAAGTAGTTTATGCAGAATAAAAAAACCTCCTTGTTGCAGCCAAAGGAGGTTTTCATTCTGCTGTGGTCCCACCTGGGTTCGAACCAGGGACTCCCTGATTATGAGTCAGGTGCTCTAACCAGCTGAGCTATGGGACCGACTAGGGTGTGTGTGTGGGTGTGAAGAAATTTCAAAATCTGGGGTGCAATAATAACGAATTGTTTCAAATTATGCAAAGTACATCGCATCTTCAATCTTGAATCTTAAATCTCTAGTCCTGGATTTTTTTTATGGCATATGTCAGCAACCTGATGATCTTGTCGTGGCTTTCTGTAACCAAGGCCATCTTCTCCGCCGGATCGGGAGGCATATCACAGATCCTCCAGGAATCGTAGCCGATGCAGAGAGACAGGGCTGCATAGGCCATCCCGAGTTCCTTGGCCAGGATAACTTCCGGAGCCGTGGTCATGTTGATGACATCGGCCTTCCAGCTGCGATACAAATTGGATTCAGCACGGGATGAAGAACGTTGTCCGTCAATGGAAATGGCGATACCCTTGGTATGGACGGTAATCCCTTGTACTATGGCCGATTCAATCAAATGGTCTCGCAATTCCTCAGAAAACGGCTCTGCAAGTGAAACAAAATTGCTTTCACGTGGATTCAACTCTTCAAGAATACCGGTAACAGGATGTTTGGTCATATCAATGAACTGGTCAAAGATGATCACCTCTCCGGGACAAATTTCCTCCTGCAGGCTGCCACAGGTACCGGTAGACATTACAAAACCGCACCCGAGTTGCCGGAGGGCATACATATTGGCCCTGTAATTGATCTTTGTCGGCGGCAATTCATGATTCTTGCCATTTCTGGCCAGGTGGTAAATCTCCAGTCCATCGTACTGACCGCAATAGATTACCGGGGCAGGATTGCCAAAGGGGGTTTCGACGGGTATCTCCCTGACATTTGTCAGGTAATCCGGCATGGCATGTCCCGTTCCTCCAATTATCGCTATTCTCATTATAAAACAGGGTTTAAGTTTTTTCAGGAAACAATGTAAATATACCTTTTTTGTTGGCAGGTGTAATTCCTCTTTCGGTAATTATTCCGGTCACCAGCCTTGCCGGTGTTATATCAAAGCCGTAATTTAAAACGGGTATACCAGCCGGAATGATTTCCACATCAGTGATCCTGCCGTTGTTCATACCCTCCATGATACGTAGCTCATCTCCATCCCGCAATTCAACAGGTGTATCCATTGCCCCTTCGCTGAGCAGCCAGTCGATTGTCGAAGAAGGCAAAGCAGCGTAAAAAGGGATATTGTTATCTTGAGCTGCCAGGGCTTTCAGATAGGTTCCTACTTTATTAACAATGTCGCCATGGGCGGAGGCCCGGTCACTCCCGACGATCACCAGATCCACATGGCCCTGCTGCATCAGGTATCCACCGGTGTTATCGGCAATCACTGTACAGGGAACACCATGCTGTTGCAGCTCCCATGCCGTTAGCCTGGCGCCCTGGTTTCTGGGACGTGTCTCATCCACCCACACATGGACCCTGATACCTTTTTCATGAGCCAGGTAAATGGGGGCAGTAGCTGTACCGTAATCAATACAGGCCAGCCATCCGGCATTACAATGGGTGAGAATATTGATCGTTTCATTATGCTTCCTGCGGCTCAGCTCTTCAATGAGTTTCACCCCATGCTGACCAATTTTCAGACAGTTTGTCCGTTCCTCATCAATAATCTCCAATGCAACACGTCTTGCCACTTCAACCACTTCCTGCTTTGACCTTTCTCCCCCGCTTCCTGTCTCCTTTATCTCCCGTTCCTCCCTCTCCACTGCCCATGATAAATTGACTGCGGTTGGTCTTGATGATTTCAGATATGTGGCTTTGCTGGCGACATACTCCAGCGGAACCTTATTGCCCTTAAATTCCAGCAACGCCAGGTACATCCCCAGAGCACCGGCTGCTCCGATCAAAGGGGCACCCCGGAGGTGCATGTCGCGGATGGCAACGTACATCTCCTCGGAAGAACAAATATCTTCAATCCGGAAATTAAAAGGCAGGGACCGCTGGTCGATAATCTGCACAATGGCCGGATTATCCGGGTTGATCCAGATGGTCTCAAAATGACAGCCCTTTACTTTCATAATTGAACCGAATGTGCTTTTTTTGTATAAAAATTAAAAGTAATGATCCCGGTTGCAATTTACAACGGAAAATCTGAAATTAAGAACATAATTTTCGACTGGGGCGGGGTTATTACTGACCTTCATCTTGATGCCACCAAAAAGGCCTTTCAACAGCTTGGTCTGAAAATCTTTGATGATTCTTTCCCTCACAGTAAACACAATGATTTGTTCCTGCGTTTTGAAACCGGGAAAATATCCCCGAAGGAGTTCCGGAACAAGATCAGACAGTTGACTGATTTACCACTGTCGGACCAGGAGATTGACAATGCCTGGAATGCCATGCTGGGAGACCTTCCGGAGGAACGGTGGAACCTCCTTGAAAGGGTTTGCAAGCATTACCGCACATTTCTTTTAAGCAATACCAATGCCATTCACGTTCCCTATTATTTTGGATTGCTGCAAAAGACCTATGGATGTTACGGATATACTCATTTCTTCGAAAAGACCTATTTCTCTCATAAACTTGGCCTTCGCAAACCCAATGAGGATATTTTCCGCTATGTTTTGAGCGATACTGGAATTGATCCGCAGGAAACCCTTTTTATTGATGACTTTATCGAAAACATCGAAGCGGCCCGACAACTTGGATTCCGGACTGTTCACCTGAAAGCACCGTTAACACTTGTAAATGTATTTCGATAGTACAGGAGAAGGGTCTTTCGATAAATCACAAATCACACAAAATATTTCATCCTTTTCCCAGTTAATTACAGTATATGCAATACTTTTCCGCTACTATGAAAACTTTGGCAATTTCAATATGCCTGCTGGCTGTTTCTTTCGTTGCAGCTTTCAGTCAGGCGCCCGTGGTTAGGGCATCCATCCGGCTGAAAGACGGAAAAACCATTGATGCTCATCATTTTGGTAAACTGCAGTGTGAATCAAACCGGTATGCTGCCACTTTTACCATTCTGAAGGGCAAATACAACGGCAGCCCAACTGAGATCAGTGACTACAAAGACATCAGCAAACTGCTGTTATACGGTTTTACGGCCTCACCAGCCGCTTCTGTCGGTAATCAAAAGGGGATGATTACCGTTATTAAGAAGAATGGTGTTGAGGTCCAGCTTGATGATGCCGAACTGGTCATGTCATGCTTCGCTCCTTCCGACCATTACAACGAGATTCATGTACAGATCATCAATCCGCTTACGGAGCAGAAAGCAGATATTGTCATTGAGGTGAAGAATATCGAATCGATAAGTTTTTAAGGC
>WSSedA1B3DRAFT_1000462_pt1 | contig 11724 bp, 7 predicted proteins | sample WetSurSiteA1Bulk_FD_9468 | JGI IMG/M metagenome (IMG submission 9468)
TATACATGTCATCCTGATGCACATGAGGATGGACTTGTTTATAATATGGCATCAAAAGATATGGGTCGTAACATTACAAATACCCAGTCGCTGAGAAACATCGGGGATACACCGCCTTATAAATGGAATGGGAAGAACCTGACAGTTTACAAGCAGGACGGGATGCGTTTTTCGACTGTTCTGACAAGAACCGAAGCTTTCAGCTATAAAGACCTCGATGCCCTGGCATCGTATATAATGACAGGTATACCCAATCCGCCCAATCTACAGTATAACGCTGATGGGGAACTTTCTGAAGCTCAAAAAAGAGGAAAGGCGATTTTTGAACGTACAACTGATTTTAAAGGATACGAAATCCCTGTAGTAAATCGCTGTATTACATGTCATCCGGCGCCATATTTTACAAACAAAAAAATGGCGGATGTTGGCACTCTTGCGGCTTCAGACGATTCAATCCTGTTCGATACACCTCATCTTAATAATATCCTTTACTCGCCTCCATACCTTCATGACGGAAGAGCTGCAACGCTTGAAGAGATATGGACATTATATGGCAAGACTGAGCAGCATGGTGCCGTAAATGATCTGACCAAGATACAGCTTAACGATCTTGTGGAGTATCTTAAATCGCTCAGGGACGAAGCTTACGAGACTAAAAGCACTGAAGTCCATAAAGCATCATTTTCTAATCATTAATCAAGTCAATTATGAAAAACAGCATCAACAAGAGTTTATTCAGATTAATTCTGCCGGCCGTCATTCTGGCAGGTGTTGTGTTAGTGGGACTTCTGATTTTTAAAAAGCCTGTTTACTCCGAAAGGAATAAAAAGGATAGCATTCTTTCAACGACCGGCTATTATCACAACAGTTCTGATGTGGACCTTCCGAACAGTTCAGGCGTGATTAAAGAAGCTAAGGGGATGCCTGTTTTCGGCCACTGGCGTAATTTCACAACAAAAGACGGTCTACCCTCGGATAAAGCATACACAGTAAGGATTGACGGAGACAGAGTACTGGTGGGGACACATGATGGTCTTGCAGTCTATGAAAACAATAAATGGCACACCTATACCACAAAAGACGGGCTTGCCCATAATGGAGTGGTTTCCATTGATGTCAGTGAGCTGACAGGTGATGTATGGATTGGTACACTTGGAGGTCTGACAAAATGGTCCTCAGGTAAATTCACCACATTTAATCAGTTCAACAGCGGCATGCCTAACGATTTGGTTTACTGCGTCTATTGTGATGGCAAAGATGTATGGGTTGCCACCGGCGGAGGTGCAGGACACTTTGACACCCAAACTGGTTTATGGGATATATTCACTGAACAAAATGCACCTATGCATGAGCCATGGACATATGGTGTATCTGCCGGAGGCGGGAAAGTATATATAGCTGCCTGGGGAGGAGGAGTAATTGAATACAATTACGCTACCAAACATTTCAGGGATTATACCGATCCGGATGGTTTTATGGAAATTGATCTGCAGCCTGATGACGGTATTATACATGATATTACGACAGCCACTTCATATAACGACAGCATTTTATGGGTCTCCACATATTTCGGTATGAGCCGATATGATGGCAAAAACTGGAAAGGTTACTTTAACCACGACAGCGGACTGGCCAGCAATTTTATCAATTTTCTGAGGGCCGAAGGCCGTACTGTATTTGTTTGCAGCGATAACGGATTAAGCAGCACAGACGGAACCACATGGGTCACATATAAGAAAGACGATAACAGCGAGAATGGGAAGGCTATAATAACAAATGGTAATGAGAAGAAAGAAATACCATTGTCCCCATCCATTTCACACAATTTTATTATCGGTGTTGATGCTGCAGATGATGTGCTATGGGTTGCCACTTCAAAAGGTGTAAGCCGGGGAGAACTGCTCAGATAGTTTAAGGGAATTTTGATATGATAGAAGGATCACTACAAATACTTAATATGGATAATAAACAATTACTTATCGATTTTACAAAGCTTACTGAAGGTGAGCGGACTGAAATGATAAAACTGGGAATACTGTCAGAAGACAACAATCTTAAAGATTATTACTACCCTGCTGTTCACAGTGAACGTCCACCGATTGAAAAAATCTCTGTTCATGCTCCACAGGTCATTAATGAAGCTTATGATTATCAGAGACCATCCTCTTTTACACGAGCTTTGAGGCTTGATTTCGGAGGATACAAAGTATTGCTCATTTCAGGAACTGCCAGCGTCAACGAAGAAGGAAAAGCAGAACATCTGGGAGATTTCAAAGCGCAGACCTGGAGAACCTACCGGAATATAACAAACCTTCTGAAAGCTGAAGATATGACCTGGCATGATGTTGTAAGAACTACCAATTATCTTAGGGATATAGAGAGGGACTATGCAGAATTCAACAAAATTCGTACTTCATTTTTCAGGTGGATGAATCTTAATCCTCTCCCAGCAAGTACAGGAATACAGGCCAGACTCTGCTGGGAAACCCTTCTTGTCGAAATTGAAACCTATGCTGTTTGCAAAATAAAATAAATCCTGTTATATGAAACTAAAAGTCATGACCCTGTTCTTTCTGATCCTCTTTTCTGTTTTACCTTTTTCAGGAATAAATGGACAGGAAAAACCAGTGAACTATGGAAATATACCAGATGAACTGGTTGCCTATGATAAATATATGAAAGCCTATAAATATCATTTTCTTGAACCAATGCAGTTTTATGGTGCAGGACGTGAAAAACTTCCACCTACCGATTTAAAAGAGGTAAGGATCGGGTTTCTCGGACCATTGGAAGGCTCAGTTATCCAGCCCCTCGGGAAACAAATGCTTCAGGGGACCCAGCTGGCTATTGAGGAGGCGAATAAAAAAGGAGGCTACAAGGGGATCCCATATAAACTGATGATACACAATGATGTTGGCCTCTGGGGTGCTGCAGCCAATGAAGTTGTGAAGATGGATGATGAAAAGGTTTGGGCATTTATCGGCACAATCGATGATAACAACTCCCATGTTGCAATCAGGGCAGCTTTAAAACTGGAAATCCCCAATATGAATACAGGTGATCCGGATCCCACATTTACTGAAACAAATATTCCATGGGTAATACGTGTCATTCCCGATGACCGGCAAAGCAGTTATACGCTGGTTGATCGTATATATAGGAAAGATAAACACTCGCGTGTGGCAGTAATGAGGGCCAATAACCGTTATGGCCGGGTGGGAATCCTGCATTTTAACCGTTCTGCCACACGCATAGGTTATCCGGTCATAATTGAAGAGCGGTTCACGGATGGAGAAACTGATTTTAAAGTACGGCTGGAACGAATAAAGAAAACTTCCCCGGATGCAATTGTTCTCTGGGGAAATGCTAAGGAATCAGCCCTGATCCTTAAACAGATACGTGAGCTTGGGATGGAACAACCGGTATATGGTTCCGACAGGATGGTTAATCCGGAGTTCCTTGAAATGGCCGGCTCATTAGCTGAAGGCATTGTTACCACATGCCAGTATAATCCTGATTCTGATGATCCTAAACTCAAGGCATTTAAGGTTGCCTATTTAAAAAGATTCGGACAGGAACCTGATGTGTTCGCTGCTCATGCATACGACGGAACAAAAATACTTATTGAAGCAATTGAGAAAGTGGGGTTAAACCGCGCTCTTATCCGCGACGTACTTACTGATTTAAAAACATTCCAGGGATATCAGGGTGTTACGGGTAAAATGGTCTTTGATGCAACATGGAATAATATAAGACCTATTTTCATAGCTGAAGTCCACAATGGTAAATTTAAATTCTCCCCTGCCCCTGCATTGGAGAAAAGTGAAGTGATATACAAGAAACCTAAATCAGGATACTCATATTAGAAAGGGAAAAAAGATGGAATCAAATGATTACGATGATCCGGATACAATAGAAGGATGCTCTGTACCGGTAAGGGTGAACAGAAGATCGAAACCTGATCCTACAATAGTAAAAATAAACGAAATCAGGATTGGTTCTTCTGAAGTTGTTATTATTGCCGGGCCCTGCTCAGTGGAAAATCATGAACAACTAATGGAAACTGCAAAAGCAGTAAAATCTGCAGGGGGAGTAATATTGAGAGGAGGCGCCTTCAAACCTCGTTCTTCTCCATATAACTTTCAGGGACTTGGTGAGGAAGGATTAAAATTACTCAGTGAAGCCCGGACGAAAACCGGATTGCCAATTGTGACCGAAGTCATGGATACCCGATTAGTTGAACTGGTTGCTGGATATACCGACATATTGCAGATCGGCTCACGGAATATGCAAAACTATCCGTTACTTAAGGAGGTTGGGATGCTCAGGAAACCGGTTTTACTTAAACGGGGTATGATGGCCAGTATTGAAGAGTTCCTGCTTGCAGCAGAATATATCCTCAACCAGGGTAACGACCAGGTAATCCTTTGTGAGCGCGGTATAAGAACTTTTGAGACCTCAACGCGGAATACCCTCGATCTTAGCGCAGTTCCAATGCTTAAGCATCTGAGTCATCTTCCTGTTATTGTTGATCCCAGCCACGGAACAGGCCACAGGTGGATGGTGCCTGCAATGGCAAAAGCCGCAATCGCTGCAGGAGCTGACGGACTTATAATGGAAGTTCATTATAAGCCTGAAGAGGCTTTATGTGACGGCCAGCAGTCACTTAATCCTGATGAATTCACTCAGCTTATGTCCGACCTGAAAAAAGTAGCAAAGGCTGTCGGCAGAGAAATCTATCATGAGTGAGTTTATAAGAACTGGATTTACCCCCTACCCCCCAAGGGGGGTTTTTTATTTTTTATCCAATAAGTCCCCCCTGGGGGATTTAGGGGTAAAAAAAATTCATGGCTTTTTACTTATGTTACTCCTTATGTTTTTATGTACCGGTAGAGCCTTTTCCCAGACTTCTGACAATTCCTCCCGTACCATAAAAATCGGCTTATTAATTCAGGACAGTAGTTGCATTTCCGCTTTACAGGGTGCAGAAATGGCTATCAGGAATGCTAACAGGGATGGTGGTTTAAACGGCCGTAAGTTTCAGCTTGTGGTACGTTCAATGGAAGGCCCGTGGGGAACTGGTTCCAAACAGGCTGTAAACCTGATTTTTGAAGAAAAAGTCTGGGCTCTTGTCGGATTACACGATGGGAGAAATGCTCACCTTGTCGAACAGGCTGCAACAAAATCAACTGTTGTATTTGTATCAGCGTGGTCAGGAGATCCAACCCTTTCGCAGGCTTTTGTGCCATGGTTCTTTAACTGCATTCCAAATGACAATCAGCAAGCTGCTTCGCTATTCAGAGAAATATATGAAATAAAGAAATTCAGGAAGATAACTGTGGTACATGGCAGTGATTATGATTCTGAAAAAAGCCTGAGCAGTTTCCTAAATTCCGTAAAAATGTCTGGAAAACCTGAACCTGCGCAGTTCAACATTGACGATTATAATCAGAAATTAAATGTGCTGACAAATAAAATAAGGGAAACAGATGCATCATGTATTGTACTATTCTGCCAACCCTCAGCATCATTGAAATTTATAAGGCAGATCCGGCAGGAAAAAATGGAAATGCCACTTTTTGGTTCTTTAATGTTGTTGAACGAAAATGAATTATCGTCCGGGGAAATACAGGAGTTCGACAATCGTCTATCAATCCCTGCTGGTGACTGGACCGGATCCGCTAACCTCATCTTCAGACAGGAATTTCAAAAGGCATATAAAAATTTGCCTGGAATGGAAGCTTCATACTCGTATGATAGTATGACCATTCTCATTGAAGCAATCAGGAATGCAGGTAGTTCCGACCGCGAAAGGATACAGAAGGAGCTTGAGAAAATAAGTTACAAGGGTGTCACAGGACTGATTCAATTCGATGAAAAAGGGAATCGAATGGGGAATTTCGAAATAATGAAGGTAAAGAACGGAGTACCGGTAAAATCTGAGTGATATATTTTTATTTGTTAATTTTGACAGCATGAAAAATACACATCTTTTATTACTGATTGCCCTCTGCATTTCATTACTGTCAGGATGCAGGAACAAAGAAGAGAAGACTGCTCAAAAATCGACAGATCTTATCACAATAAAAACCCTGGGGCTTGCTTATCTCGAAGAGTTTAAGCTTGAAGAAGCTGAGAAGGAATTTCTGAAGTTTATTGACCTTGAACCCAAAGATAAATTCGGTTATGCTAATCTTGGTCTTACCTATCTGAGGATGGCAAAGTACCCTGAAGCAGAAAAACAACTTAAGAAGGCGATTGATATCGACCAAAAGGATCCTGACGTAAGGCTGATACTGGCAACAGTTTATAAGATGAATAATGAGCGTGACCTGGCAATTACCGAGCTGAAGAATGCACTTGGCTTTGCCCCTGATCATGTCAAAATACTTTATGAAATCTCCGAATTGTATTCCACTCTTTCAGGTGAAGATGCCCGGAAGGAGCGGGAAAAGTATATCGTTACTCTGGTTGAGAAAGCCCCTGCTAATCTGGTCCCACGGTTAAACCTTACCGATATTTTAATCCGTAATAGCGAATTTGATAAGGCTATGGAACAGATGGAGATAATAAATAAACAGTTCCCGGAATTCCCAAAAGAAGCGATTGATTATTACGATAAAACACTTTTGTTGCTTAGAAATAAAGACAAAGAAAATGCAATTATCCAGTTCACCATTTTCCATAATTATCTTAAGGTCACTTCTCCTTATCAGGCCGGAATAATGGATCTGAAAGGACCGGGAGGATCGTTGATCGGCTTTCCCGTCATTACCTTCGACAGGCAGTCGTCATCATCACGGAAAGTCGAAAATGTATCGCTCCTGGATATTCTGAAATACACAAATGCATCAACTGCTGCCGGCCTGGATATAATAAAGCAGTTTGCTGACGGAGGAAATGCTGAGTTCAGGTATTCCACGCATGTTGAATCGTGCGATTATGACGGTGATGGTGATGTTGACCTTTATGCCGGCAGTTATGATCCTGAATCTTCATCCTATAAACATTATTTGTTGAATAATGAAATGGGGAAATATACTGATGTAACCAAAGAAGCAGGCTTAAAACATTCAGGGAAGGAATCATCCGCTTCCTTTGCAGATTTTGATAATGATGGCTTTATTGATCTGTTTATAATGAAGGAGGGCGGCGACCTGCTTTACAAAAATACAGGTAAAGGAACATTTGAAGATGTAACAGATATGGCTAAGGCCGGAAGCAGGTCAGGCGGGAGATCGGCACTCTTCTTCGATATGGATCATGACGGAGATCTCGATTTGTTTGAAATATTGTCAAATTCAAACCTGTACCTCCGTAATAATGGAGATGGAACATTTAATGATATGTCGGAAAGGCTGGGAAGCCAGACGGGAATTATAAGCAGAGATGCCGCTTTCGGTGATTTTGATGATGATGAAGACATTGACTTTATTGTTGTGAACGAAAATGCAGGTCCTGAACTTTATTCTAATCAGCGCCAGGGAGTTTTTAAAAACATAGCTTCCGGAAGTGGTCTACCAGATCAGGGGGGAGCAGGAGTGGTAGCTGCAGGCGATTATAACAACGACGGATATCTTGACTTGTTCATAGGTTCAGATAACGGTGGCGATCACCTGCTTTACCGGAATCTTCGTAACGGCACTTATGAGAAGGAGAAGAAAGCCGGGGAGATGTTCCTGTCTCTTAAAAATGTAAGGATCTATGATGCCTCTTTTCTGGATTTCAATAATGACGGTTTTCTCGATCTTCTTATCGCCGGAGAACCGGCAGAAAAAGGGGGAAGGGGTTTATGTCTCTTTTATAACGATGGAACAGGCAATTTCACAAATGCTTCTGATCTTTTACCATCAGAAGTGAAATCGGGAAAGCAGATTGCATTATTCGATTATAATGACGACTATGACCTGGATGTTGTCATTGCAGGGATAAATGGCGGTATCACACTCCTCAGGAATGATGGCGGAAACAATAATCATTCCATCACAATGACGCTTGTTGGATTAAAAGCAGGAAGTGCAAAGAATAATCATTTCGGTATCGGAGCAAAGGTCGAAGTCAGAGCCGGGGATCTTTATCAGTCAATGGTTGTTACCGATCCCAGGATTCTTTTTGGGATAGGAAGCATTTCCAGGGCTGACATAATCAGGATCCGTTGGACAAATGGCGTACCTCAGAATATATTTCTGCCGGGCTCAAACCAGGCGCTAATCGAGGAACAAACCCTTAAAGGCTCCTGTCCATTCCTTTATACATGGAATGGGGCAGAATATGAATTTGTTAAGGATATCCTCTGGAGAAGCGCACTTGGAATGCCCACCGGAATCATGGGTGGTACAACTTCGTATGCTTTTGCAAATGCTTCTGATGATTACGTAAAAATTCCTGGTGAGCAACTCAGGCAAGAAAATGGTATCTATTCAATTCAGGTAACCTCCGAATTGTGGGAGACTATATATCTCGATAAATTGGAATTGCTGGCTGTTGACCACCCTGATTCAGCAGATATTTTTGTTCCGGAACAGTTTTCTCCGCCACCTTTTCCTGGTCTTAAGATTTTCAGTGTCACCAAAAAGCATCTGCCTGTTTCGGCAACAGATTCACAAGGGAATGATGTTATTTCAGTAATCGCTGAAAAGGACGACAATTACATTTCAGGCTTTAAACCTGACAAATTCCAGGGAATTACCGAAATGAAAGATCTTGTTATTGATCCGGGAGAGCTGGGCAAATCAGGAAGTCTTTTCCTCTTCATGAACGGATGGATCTTTCCTACAGATGCAAGTATAAATGTTGCCCTCTCACAGTCGGACGTAATCAAGGTAAGCCCTCCTGTTATCCAGGTCATTAATAAAAAGGGTGAATGGGAAACAGTGGTTGATAACCTTGGATTTCCGATGGGAAAAGATAAAATGGTAATAGCTGATCTTTCAGGTAAAATTCCAACAAAAGATCATCGGATCAGGATAAGGACCAATATGGAAATTTACTGGGATCAGATATTTTTCTCTAAAGAAAAACAACTTTTAACGGTCAAGCCAACCATTATGAATCCTGTAAAAGCCGACCTTCACTTCAGGGGTTTCTCAAAACAGTTCAGGAAAGGTGGTCGTTACGGTCCTCACTGGTTCGATTATGCTGTTGTTGAAAAGGGCCAGAAATGGAGAGATCTGACAGGTAATTATACCCGATATGGCGATGTTCTGCCGCTTCTTGAAGAGTCTGACAATAAGTATATTATTTCAAATGCCGGGGATGAAACAACAATCGAATTTGATGCAACAGCCCTGCCTCCTCTGTCTAAAGGATGGAAAAGGGATTTCCTGATCCGTAGCGTCGGTTGGGTAAAGGACGGTGACCTGAATACAGCTTTCGGCAACACGGTGCTTCCGCTTCCCTTCCATGGAATGAAAAGCTATCCTCCGTCAGAAAGTGATATTTACCCGGATAATCTTGAATTACAGAAATATAACAGGGAATACAATACCAGATTCGTAACTGCAGATGAATATATTAATGCCATAAAAGGGAATGGGAAGAACTAACTTTGCGAGCTTTGCGCCTGCTTTGCGTGTTCTGCGGTTAAAATTTATTTTCTTAATCTGCCTACCAGTTCTGTCTTTTCAATTGTCTGGTCAAAACAAAGGCATAATATACACCGATGTCACAACCAGAGCCGGCATTGATTTTAAATACACATTTGGTGATTATTCCTATAAGAATATCCTTGAGAGCAGCGGTTCGGGTATTACAGTGTTCGACTTTAATAATGACAAGCTTATGGATCTGTTCATGATGAACGGAACCTACATTGAAGGAATCTCAGATCCTGACGGGAAGATATTTAAGAATACATCCGACAAGCTTTATAAAAACAATGGAGACGGCACATTTACAGATGTCACAAAAAAATCGGGTATCAATGACACTAACTGGAGCATGGCTGCAGGAGCAATCGATTACGACAATGATGGTGACCAGGATCTCTACCTGCTTAATTACGGGCCAAATGTTTTTTACCGGAATAACGGTGACGGAACTTTCACTGATATTACAACTACGTTGGGCCTCAGAGGACCTGAAAAGCTTAACGGATTTATCAAATGGAGTATTGGTGTCTCATTTTTGGATCACAACCTTGACGGAAGGCTCGATGCAATGGTCGGAAATTTCCTTGCTTTCGATCCGGATTACTTTACACAGGCAACTCCCAACATAATGCCTCACCCGTCTGAGTATAAAGGACAAGCTTCAATGCTTTATGAACAACAGCCCGATGGAAAATTTGTGGACGTCACCATAAAAAACAATTTATTTTATCCTGATTCAAAATGCATGGGGCTGACTGTTTTTGATTATGATGATGACGGCGACCTTGATATATTCCAGGCTAACGATCATCAGCTTAATTTCATGTTCAGAAATGATGACGGGATTTATAAGGAGGTCGGCGTGCAGATTGGTGTAGCCGCAAACAGCCAGGGAATAGGAACCGGCTCAATGCATGGAACAATCGGTGATGTTGATGGTGACGGATTAATTGATATTCTGGTTGTCGATCTGTCGTACGGAGCTCTTTATCGTAACACGGGTAATGGCCTCTTTGAAGACATTACTGAAGTGAGCGGCGTTCAGGGTCCTCTGGCCGGGAAGGGTGCTTGGGCTGCAGCACTTTTTGATTATGACAATGACGGTGATCCAGATATAGTTTCTGCAAACGGAACAGCCGAGGAGCTTTTACTGCAATATCCTCTGCTTCTTGAGAATGACGGGAAAGGTCATTTTAAAGATGTTGGGAAGGAACATGGCACTTATTTTACAGTAAAACGGTCAGGCAGGGGACTGGCTGTGTTGGATTATGATAACGACGGGGATATGGATATTATAGTAACACATGTCGATCTGAAAGCCACAGCTTCATTGCTTAGAAATGATGGTGGTAACTCCGGTCACTGGATGGGACTAACTCTGATAGGTAAAAATGGTCCTGCTTCGGCAATAGGAGCAAAAGTGACAGTGACAACCGGAACGAAAAAACAGGTATTTGTGAATCAGTGGACAACCAGCTACCTGTCAAATAACGATCCCCGTCTTCATGTGGGGCTCGGCAGTGAAAAAACAATTGACGTACTGGAGGTTTCATGGACCGGTGGCAAAAAGGAAATCTATAAAAATATAGCTGCTGACAGATATATTACAATTATGGAGGGAAAAGGAATTATAGAATAAAGTGCCTAGAGTGACTAGAGTGACTAAAGTGCCTGGAGTTATTTTTAACTTTAGGCACTCCAAATTTTAGGCACTCCAAACTTTTTAATAATAATTAAAATCAAATAATATGAACAACCAATATGTAAACAATGTGGTGGATCTCACAAGTCCGGAAAAGAACGTGATCTATAATATGACTAATGAAGAAGCAGTGGATCTTGTCAGATCAGGAGATGTTGAGAAAGTCCGTAAGATTGACGGTCAGTTTTCGCTGGTTTCAGTCAATGGCAAAACAATCAGGATGGCAAGGTCGATAGGCCGCCCGATAAGATATTTCATTGCAAAAAGGCCGGCAGGACCGGAACTGGTTATTGCAGAAAGAATCGATACTATTTATGATTATCTTAAAAAAGAAGGACTTGATCATCAGTTCCATCCATCATACACCAGGATGGTACCTGCCCATTACGTGACAAAGATAGAACTCCTTGGCTGCCCTGATCCCAATCCTGT
>WSSedA1B3DRAFT_1000464_pt1 | contig 11701 bp, 11 predicted proteins | sample WetSurSiteA1Bulk_FD_9468 | JGI IMG/M metagenome (IMG submission 9468)
GCCCGGTCAGGAAAGACTATGGTAGTGGTGGGCATGGCACAGGACCAGCCGGTTGAAAGAGAGATCCTGCTAAAACGGATGCTGGAAGAATTCCCTTCCATTGTATCCTTGTCCTGGACAATTCATCTTTCACACGCACATGGTCAGCTGCAGGGCGATATCATCCCGTTTGGAGGCACTAAACCGTATCTCTTTCTGATGCTTGCAGGAAACATGTACAGGGTGCATGCCTCATCGTTCTTTCAACCTAATACACGACAGGCGGAACAGATCTTTCTTACTGCGCGCGAGTGGGCCGGCTTGCAGGGAAAAGAAAAGGTCTATGATCTGTATACCGGTGCAGGTGCCATTGCACTAACCCTGGCTTCACAGGCGGGCCACATCACCGGGATTGAAGGATCTCCCCTGGCTGTTGAGGATGCCAGGGAGAATGCTGTATTAAACGGATTTGACAATGTCGAATTTCTGACAGGTGACGTTCTGGAAACCTTCAAACCGGAGTTTTTACAGGAACATGGCAGACCTGACCTGGTTATACTGGACCCACCACGCTCAGGAACACTCATTGAAATAAAAAAAACCATCATTGCTTCCGGAGCTGAAAAGGTGCTGTACCTGAGCTGCAATCCGGTATCCCTGGCCTTCGACCTGAAACAGCTGACAACAGCATACAGGGTAGTACGCATTCAACCGTATGATATGCTCCCCCATACACCTCATCTTGAAACCTTAGTTTTGCTTCAACGTAAATAAATAGTTCTTAGTTAAATATTTTGTAAATTAGGAATCTTACAGAAACTAAATCCATGGAAAAAATCCATGCCCGCCTGGTATATGATGAAATCAAAAATCCGATTCTAGATTCAGTTAATCTTGTCACTTTGGTTTTGGGTACTCCGGCATTAATAATTACTTATATAAATAATCTTTCAATAGGCCATATTCCCTATATAAGCGCTTTTGGTCTTCTTGTAATAGCAGTCCTTGTAATCTTTCGCAAAACGATAAACTATCAGATCAAAGGATGGAGCCTGATAGTTCTGGGCTATATGATAGGAACTACGGCCTTGTGGAACGAAGGAATCATGAGCGACGGATTGCTTTATTATATTTTTATCGGAATAATAGCTACTCTGCTGATCAATATCAGATCGGGTCTTATCATCATGGTGATATCAATCCTATCATTCTCAGCAATTGCAGTCGCAGTTTCGAAAGGCTGGCACGTGTTTGATTTTGATATCCAGAAGTACTTCTATTCATCAGAAACCTGGCTGGCCTATATACTCACAGCCATGTTGTTTCTCAGCGTTGCACTGTATATTTATGGTCGGCTTGAATCCTATCTGGTGAGAAACATCAGCGAACTTACCGCACAGTCGAAGAAACTGGCCCATTCAAAAACCCGGTTGGAGCAGGAAGTAATTGAACGGAAACTGACAGAAGAGCAGCTGAAACAAAGCGAGAATAAATTTAAAAAGGTTTTCAACAGTATTGGGGATGGGATCTTATTGCTAAGGCCTGACCACACCGTCCACAATGTTAATGAAAGCTTTCTGCGGATGACCGGTTTACCCGTAAATTCGGTGATAAATAAACCTTTGGAGTCTTTCTTCAACGATCCATACCGTATAAATTTGTTATTAAAGCCCGACAAAGTTGCCAGCTCACTTTTTAATCTCAGCGAACACTGGCTAAAAATTCACGGTGGCAATGAAACCATTCCGGTTGAAATCAGGATCCTTCCCATCAAACGTGAAGAGGAAATCAGCAAAATTGCCATCATCAAGGACATATCAAGCAGCAAGGAAACTGAAATTAAAATTATGCACGCTGTAATCAATAGCGAAGAAGAGGAACGCAAGCGGATAGCGCAGGATTTACACGACAGCATTGGCCCTTATCTTTCAGCTGCCAAACTTTATGTCAACTCCTCTGCGCTAAAGGGAAACGATATCAGGGGAGGTGAAATCAGAAAAGAACTGAGTGATTTGTTACATCTTGCCATAAACTCAGTGCGGGAAATATCCGGAAACCTCGGATCGCATGTTTTACGTTCGGCAGGACTCCATGCATCATTGCATAAATTCATTGAGCAGATCAATGTCACCTGCAGTATTGCTTTTAATTTACAAATACCGGTTACCAGTCCTTTTGTACAAAATGTCGAAATTACATTATACAGGATACTGGTTGAGCTGATCAATAACTCTGTGAAATATTCTTCCGCCAGTGAGATTATGATAAAACAAAGTGAAACTGACCGTACAGTGCTGATTGAGTACATTGAGAACGGTGTGGGTTTTGATGTTGCTGAAGCCCTCGATCGCCATAAAGGCATGGGATTGTACAACATCCACAACCGGATCAGTTCTTTGGGTGGTCTTGTGGAGTATAATTCTTCGCCCGGAAACGGCGTATCGGTGAGAATTACTTTTAATAAGGATCAAACCTTTAAGCAATCCAACAAGTAAAAGCCACACACCATTTCTTGCATTTTAAATTTTTATGTTGTATATTTGCAATCGAATATCATAATTATGAAAAATCATCGGATACATCATCTCCACCATCATCAGCCGTAAAACGGAAAGTGGCAGGATGTACCGCATGGAAGATAATTTCAGGGTTTGCATTACTGCAAACCTTTTTTTTTACATTTTGTTTGCTAAATTGTTGTACTAAAATGGAAAAATTAAAGATCGCCATTCAAAAAGAAGGCAGGTTAAGTGAGAAGTCCCTCGAACTGATCCAGGAATCAGGAATCCGCCATAACCAGGACAGCAGAAGGAAGCTGATCTCCATCGGGGAGAACTTCCCGGTGGAAATCCTTTATCTGCGCGATGATGATATTCCCCAGTATGTGGCAGATGCCGTGGCCGATATCGGCATTGTGGGTGAAAATGAAGTGTTGGAAAAGAACCGCAATGTCGAGATCGTTGAAAGGCTGGGATTTGCCAGATGCCGGCTGTCGCTTGCCATACCACAATCACATGAATATACCGGACCAGCCTATTTCAATGGCCGGCGCATAGCCACATCGTACCCGAATATCCTGGGCAGGTACCTGAAAAACAATCACCTGAGTGCCGAGATCCATGAGATCAGCGGTTCAGTGGAGATTGCACCTGGTATAGGTTTGGCGGATGCAATTTTTGACATCGTGAGTACCGGCAGTACGCTCATCAGCAATCGGCTCAAAGAGGTTGAGGTAGTGGCGAAATCTGAGGCTGTTGTCATTGCGTCACCCAATACCAGCGAAGTCAAGAAAAAGATACTGCAGGACCTGTTATTCCGGTTTCAGGCTGTCAGAAAATCAAAAAATAACAAATACATCCTGCTGAATGCGCCCAATGATAACCTCGACAAAATAGTGAAACTTCTTCCGGGGATGAAAAGCCCTACGGTGTTGCCCTTGTATGAGAAAGGCTGGAGCTCGGTGCACTCCGTAGTGAATGAAAATGAATTCTGGGATATTATCGGAAAACTTAAGGAATTAGGTGCCCAGGGGATCCTGGTCATTCCCATAGAAAAAATGATAGTTTAAAAACGACCCTGATGAAGATAATCCGGTATCCTGAAAAATCTGATTGGAATGCCTTGCTGAAGAGGCCGGTCCTTGACAACCGGGATGTGGACAAACAGGTGATGCCCATCTTGGAAGATGTCCGGCAGAGAGGCGATCAAGCGCTTATCGAGTACACCAGGAAGTTTGATAAAGCAGAAGTGACAAGCCTGCTTGTTTCTGAAGAAGAAATCGGGGCAGCAGGTGGATCCCTGGATGACGAGCTGAAGAACGCCATTGATACCGCGGTCTCCAATATTGAAGCTTTTCACTGGATCCAGCAGGTCAAACCTGAAAGGATCCTTACCACCGCAGGGGTTGAATGCTGGCAGAAGGCAGTGGCTATTCAGAAAGTTGGCTTATATGTTCCGGGAGGTTCTGCCCCGTTGTTTTCAACCGTGCTCATGCTTGCCATACCTGCCAGGATTGCAGGATGCTCGGAAATTGTACTTTGTTCACCACCCACTCCCCTGGGAAAAATACATCCTGCCATATTATACGCAGCTAAGATTACCGGGGTGACCAGGGTTTTCAGGATAGGAGGTGCGCAGGCGATTGCCGCTATGGCATATGGCACCAATACTGTACCCAGGGTATACAAAATTTTCGGACCGGGAAATCAATATGTGACTGCAGCAAAACAGCTTTTATCACGCAGTGATGTCGCCATTGATATACCTGCAGGGCCTTCCGAACTTGCCGTGATTGCCGATGATTCTGCCAATCCTGCATTTGTTGCATCAGACCTGCTGTCGCAGGCCGAACACGGTGCCGACAGCCAGGTCATTCTCATTACCACGAGTGAAAAAATGGCCGTAAGTGCTCTAGGCGAGGTTGAAAAGCAGGTGCAGGCTCTTCCGCGGAGAAATATTGCTGAACTGGCATTAAGCAACAGTAAAATACTGATTATGAAAAATATGGACGATGTCATCCACCTGGTTAATGAATATGCTCCCGAACACCTGATACTCGCCTCGGATAATGCAGAAAAACTGGCTGAGAGGATTATCAATGCCGGTTCGGTATTTATTGGACACTATTCACCTGAAAGCGCCGGAGATTATGCATCGGGGACAAACCATACCCTTCCGACCAACGGGTATGCCAAAGCTTACAATGGCGTTAACCTGGATAACTTCGTCAAAAAGATCACCTTTCAGCAGATTTCCCGTGAAGGATTGGAAAACATTGGACCTGCGATTATGAAAATGGCCGAGACCGAGGCGCTTTTCGCACACAGGAATGCCGTATCCATACGATTGAAATAACCCGAATACTCTTATCATGTTTGATATCAACGCTCTCGTCAGAAAAAACATCCGGTCCCTGGTACCCTACTCCTCCGCTCGAGACGAATACAAGGGCGGGGAGGCCATTTTTCTCGATGCCAATGAAAACCCATTCAACGCACCCCTGAACCGTTATCCCGATCCCCGGCAGGTAACGCTGAAAGAAAAGATCTCGGCGATTAAAAAAGTGCCTCCGGCAGGAATCTTTCTGGGAAACGGAAGCGATGAGGCCATCGACCTGCTGATCAGGGCATTCTGCGAACCGGGAACCGATAACATCATCAGCATCAAACCCACTTACGGCATGTACAGGGTTTGTGCCGATATCAACCAGGTAGAATGCAGGGAAGCATTGCTGACGCAGGAATTCCAGCTTGATATTCCTGCCCTTCTTAACCTTGCCGATGAACGCAGTAAACTGTTGTTTCTTTGTTCACCCAATAATCCGACTTCCAATTGTCTGAACCGGGAAGACCTTTTGCTGCTCATGAAAAGTTTTCCAGGTCTGGTGATCCTTGATGAAGCCTATATTGACTTTTCTGCTTCGGATTCGCTGATAACCCAACTGCAGAACTTTTCCAACCTTGTGATCCTGCAGACTTTCAGCAAAGCTTGGGGAATGGCAGGTATCCGACTGGGTATGGCATTTGCATCGCCCGAAATCATTACCATCCTGAATCACATCAAGTATCCTTATAACGTTAACATTCTTACCCAGCGCACAGCGCTTGAGCATCTCCGTGACACCACGGTCAAGGACAGCTGGATACGCATGATACTTGAACAACGGGAATGGCTGCGGACAGCATTGATGAATTTTACTTTTGTCCGGGACATCCTTCCCAGTGATGCCAATTTCCTGATGGTAAAATTCGATCATTCCGGTGAAGTCCTGGCCTTCCTCACTGCGAGAAAGATTATTGTGCGTGACAAATCAAAGGTTCCCTTGTGTGAAGGCTGCCTGAGGATAACCATCGGAAGCCCGGAGGAGAATAAACTGCTTATCGGCACTTTGCAGGAATATTCCCGTCAAAGATCCAGCGTTATTAATAAATTCTGAAAGCTATGAAAAAAGCCCTGTTCATAGATCGAGATGGTACACTGATCGTAGAACCAAAAGATGATTTTCAGATAGATTCCCTGGATAAGCTTGAGTTTATTCCAGGAGTATTCCGGAACCTTTTCCGGATCAGAAAAAATCTTGATTTTGAACTGGTAATTGTTTCCAACCAGGATGGCCTCGGCACTCCGGCTTATCCCGAAAACGCCTTTGTCACTGTTCAGAAAAAAATGTTGAAATTCTTTGAAAATGAAGGAATTACTTTTGATAATATTCTGATCGACCGATCGCTACCCGGAGACAACGCTCCAACCCGCAAACCGGGAACAGGTATGCTATCCGGTTATTTACAGGGTGATTATGACCTGCAGAATTCCTTTGTAATAGGTGACCGGCAGACCGATGTGGACCTGGCTCACAACCTGGGATGCGGGGCAATTCTTTTCCTGCCGGGACTTCCGGAGAACGACACCCGGATGAATGATGGTCAGAATTATTGGATTGCCGGCAGTTGGGATGAAATTTACGAGCTGGTTGCCCAGGGAAAACGTTCCTCCAGGGTGGAAAGAAAAACAGCAGAAACCCATATAACGGTTGAATTGGAAATTGATGGAAGCGGTAAATACGAAGTTTCTACCGGAATAGGTTTCTTTGATCACATGATCAGCCAGCTCGCACGGCACTCGGGATGCGACCTTATGGTCAAGGTCGAAGGCGATCTGGAAGTAGATGAACATCATACCATTGAGGATACGGGATTGGCTATTGGAGAGGCTTTCTTCATGGCACTTGGCAACAAGCGCGGCATGGAAAGATATGGTTATGCATTACCCATGGACGATTGCATGGCCCAGGTGCTGATTGATTTCGGGGGAAGACCATGGCTGATCTGGGATGCTGAATTCCACCGTGAGAAAATCGGTGAAATGCCTACTGAAATGTTCCTGCACTTTTTTAAGTCTTTTTCCGATGCAGCACATTGCAACCTGAATATCAAGGCTGAAGGATCAAACGAACACCACAAGATCGAAGCCATATTCAAAGCCCTGGCCAGGGCCATCAAGATGGCAGTGCGCCGGGACGTTTTCGATGCAAATTTGCCAACAACGAAAGGAGTTCTATAATGCCCAGGAGAAACAAAAATTCAGCAACCCTCCTGATCCATTGTCCGGATGCAAAAGGCATCGTTGCACAGGTAACAGGGTTTATCAATGATAACAATGGGAACATTATCACGCTGGATGAACATGTTGACCGACTGGATAAAGTGTTTTACATGCGTGTTGAATGGGAACTGGACGGATTCCTGATCCCGCAGGAGAAAATCGCGGACTTCTTCGGGACCCTGATCGCAACCCGCTACAGCATGATCTGGAAAATATACTTCAGCGATCAGCGTCCAAGGATGGCCATCTTTGTCTCCAAACTCTCCCATTGCCTGTATGACATCCTCTCGCGCTTCCATGCCGGTGAGTGGGATGTGGATATTCCGCTTATTATTGGCAACCACCGCGATCTTGAGCAGGTAGCAGGCCAGTTCGGTATTCCTTTTCATTGTTTTGAGAAGAATGATGAAAACAGGTTGCAGCAGGAGGCACGGGAATTGGATCTGCTGACGCAGCAACAGGTTTCTTTTGTTGTTCTGGCCCGGTACATGCAGATCCTCAGCAGTGGTTTTATCCGGAAGTACCCCAATGAGATCATCAACATACACCATTCGTTTTTGCCGGCATTCCCGGGAGCCAAGCCCTATCATTCAGCTTACGAACGGGGGGTGAAAATCATCGGTGCAACAAGCCATTATGTTACCTCAGAGCTGGATGCCGGCCCCATCATCGATCAGGATATCGTCAGGGTTTCACACCGCGATTCGATAGACAAGCTGATAATGAAGGGAAAAGATGTGGAAAAACTGGTACTTTCAAGAGCCATCCTGATGCATCTCCAGCGCCGGACCCTGGTATACAACAACAGAACAGTAGTATTCAACCAGTGATATGAACGTAGCCATCATCAAATACAACGCCGGAAACATCATGTCGGTTGATTATGCCCTGCAAAGGCTGGGTATTACGGCCACGGTCACAGATGATCACGATATCATAAGGACAGCTGACAGGGTGATCTTCCCGGGCGTTGGTGAAGCAAGCACCACCATGCATTATCTCAGGGAAAGAAAACTGGACCTGCTGATTGCCGGTCTTAAACAACCTGTGCTGGGTATATGTCTCGGACTGCAGCTGATGTGCCGCTATTCCGAAGAAGGAAATACCAGGTGTATCGGCATATTCCGTGAGAATGTCCTGAAATTCAGTCCCTCCGGTTCCCCTGAAACCAGGCTGAAAGTACCACACATGGGCTGGAACAAAATACATGATCTTACTTCTGCACTTTTCAGGGGAGAACTTGAGAACCAGTACGCCTATTTTGTTCACAGCTATTACGCGGCTACCGGAACCGAGACCATTGCCTTGTGTGATTATTCAGTGCCCTTTAGTGCGGCGCTGAAACGTGATAATTTCTATGCCACACAGTTTCATCCGGAGAAAAGCGGAAGACCCGGATCTCAGATCTTGAAAAATTTTCTCGAATTATGATAACAATTATACCAGCTGTCGATATTATCGGAGGTAAGTGTGTGCGCCTTGAACAGGGCGACTATCGTCTCAGGAAAGTTTACGCAGAAGATCCTCTCGATGCTGCCCGGCGATTTGAAGATCAGGGTGTAAAACGCCTGCATGTGGTGGACCTCGATGGGGCCAGGAACAAACATGTGGTCAATTATACCACCCTTGAACGGATTACCTCAAAGACTTCACTGGTTGTTGACTTTGGCGGCGGAATAAAGACGGAGGAAGATCTTCACGTCGTCTTTAGCTCGGGGGCTGCTCTGGCGGTTATCGGAAGCATTGCCGTTACCGACAGGGACCTGTTCCAGACCTGGCTTTTTGCTTACGGACCCGAAAAGATCATCCTGGGCGCCGATGTCAGTGACGGTAAAATAGCGGTTTCAGGCTGGACAGATGTCACGGAAATTGGCCTCTATGATTTCCTGAATTATTACAAAGCCATGGGAGTGAAGCAGGTGCTGTGTACCGATATCGCCAAAGACGGCATGATGCAGGGCTCTTCTGTTGAGCTTTACAAACAGATGGTCACGGATTTTCCGTCGATGCGCGTCATCGCGAGTGGAGGAGTATCCTCCGCAAAGGAGATACACCTGTTGAATGAAATGGGAATCGCAGGCGCGATAATCGGAAAGGCCTTGTACGAAGGAAAGATTACACTAGAGGAACTGAAGGAGTTTTTATAAACTTACAACTTGCAACACCTAACAACACATTTTCAATTATTGTTCCATGCTTGCCAAAAGAATCATCCCCTGCCTTGATGTTCGTAACGGACAGACAGTCAAAGGTATCAACTTTGTGAATATACGCGAGGTCGGCGACCCTGTGGAAATGGGAGCCAACTATGCCGAACAGGGGGCTGATGAACTTGTCTTTCTCGACATCACCGCCAGTCACGAGGGTCGGAAAACCTTCGTGCAACTGGTAAAACGGATCGCCCTTCATTTGAATATTCCCTTTACTGTTGGCGGTGGCATCGGTGAACTCTCCGATATAGAAGCCTTGCTTGCTGCAGGTGCCGATAAGGTATCGCTTAATACTGCTGCCATCCGTAATCCAGAACTTATTAACCGGATGGCATTGAATTTTGGAAGCCAGTTCGTAGTGACAGCCATTGATGCAAAAGAAGAGAACGGCGTGTGGACGGCCTATATCAATGGAGGCCGGATACCCACGGACAAGGAACTTTTCAGCTGGGCCAGGGAATGTGAGGACAGGGGTGCCGGTGAGATCCTGTTCACCTCCATGAACCACGACGGTACCAGGAATGGATTCGCCTGCGAGGCCCTGTCAAGGTTGTCCGAAAGTCTCTCCATTCCGATCATCGCTTCAGGAGGAGCAGGCAATATGGAGCACTTTGCTGAGGTTTTTACCAGCGGGAAGGCTGATGCGGGACTGGCCGCCAGCATCTTTCATTTCAATGAGATCACGGTACCCCAGTTGAAGTCTTATCTGGCAGAAAGGAACATTCCGGTAAGATTATGACAAATAGGGAATACACTGGAAAGGCCATCCTGATCGAAATCGCAGGATGTTCTTAAATAGATTGCTGCTGACAACCGAAACTGAAATTAACAATAGCCATATGCCAAATAAAAACATTGACTTTCTAATAACCCTGCAGAACCTGATTGACCAGCGCAAAAAGGAAATGCCTGAGAATTCCTACACCACCAAACTGTTCCAGAAAGGGCTGAACAAGATCGCTCAAAAGGTGGGTGAAGAAGCCGTCGAGCTCATTATTGAAGCCAAGGATGATAACCGTGAACTGTTTTTAAATGAATCAGCGGATTTGCTCTACCATTTTCTGGTGTTGCTGTCAGCGAAAGGATTCAGAATTGAAGAGGTGGTGGAAATGCTTGCCCAAAGACATAAATGACCTTACTTTTTGACCAAAGATTCACTCCCTGCACAACAAGTCGCTGAAAAAAACGTATACTATACATCACGTTAAGCAGCTACAAACTATTAACCAACTACCTATCAACTATGATAACGATTATAAAACCTCGTTACCTGGTTGCCTGTTTGCTTATTATACTCCCCGTATATATACAGGCCCAGGAGGGATTCCTAATCAGTACCGGCACCGATCAGAAACAACTCCTGAAGGCCTACAGGCTTGTACTTGAAAAATCCTCCGATGACTATCGCAATGGTTCCGCCCCATGGGACAACCTTCTTTTCCCCGGCTACGGAGAACATTCGGTTTACTGGATAACCGGCGGGGTTAATAAAGGCAGCTTTGTATACCCGGGCGGATTGCCCCAGGATTACCAGCGCCTTGCAGGCAGTGCATACAGCAATTATAATCTTACTGCACAAAGCCAGGTCTCAGTTCAGTTCAAAAAGCATCCCAAGCGCATTGCTGTTTTTAAAAGCAAGCACAAAGCAAATAATGTGACGCTTACATGGGAAACGATTTATTTCGAAAGACTGTTCTCGGAACACCTCATGGATGACGTGCTTTACACTGTCAATGAGGACACCCTGACTGGTCAGGGCCTCAATGCCCATACAACATTGTTGATTATTCCGGCCTTTATTTCAAAAGAGCTGGATTACAAGTATTATATCGACAGTATCTTTACCGTGACCCCTGGCCTTAATACCTGTCTTCAATCTTATATCGCCCGCGGAGGAAGCATTTATGCTGAAGGCAACGGCGTTTACTTTCTCGAAAAAGCAGGGTATCTCGAAAATGGTGCTGTTGAATATCAGGCGGACGACAACGGTAACGGACTGGCGACGGTAACTGAACTTTCTTCCGCCGGTGTGCTGAATCTCGGCTTTGGTAACACTGGCAGCAAATTATACGGGTCCCGATTCCCTGTTATTCACTCTTCACGAATCATACCGGTTGCCAGCCTTCCAACCGCCAATCCATGCATCTTCATGCTTAAAGCTGAAAATGCTTCGGGCAGCAAGATCATATGCAATACAGGAATGCCCACAGTCAGTGGTCTCTCCGACAACGATGGTGAGATCACCCAGGTCAACTGGACCATGGCAGCTATCTTATCGGCATTTACCTACGATGTTGATGTTACCCGCAAGGTTCGAAATGAACTCACAGGTAGCATGGCAGCCGGCGATAACGCGGTTTCCTACGACAGGGACGATACGCTTGCGGTCGAAATTCGTGTTCGAAACTTAT
>WSSedA1B3DRAFT_1000465_pt1 | contig 11680 bp, 12 predicted proteins | sample WetSurSiteA1Bulk_FD_9468 | JGI IMG/M metagenome (IMG submission 9468)
ACGAATTTCTTTTTGAACCGCGGGGAAACTACTGATAATGGTACATGGATAAAAAAAGAACCTGGTCACTACACAATGCAATCAGATAATGGTGAAATAACAGACTGGACGTATGATTCGTTTGATGATTCAATGTATACGATCGGATTACCCCAGATGAAATACCACCGCTATAAAGGGTAAAGCGGGGCATTGATCGTTTCGCTCATAAAAGAAAACAGGGCTCTTTTTTCAACCATCTATTTTTCCGCCCGGACGGGCATAATCACTGTCGTGATACCGCTATATTGTAAACGTCGCTGAATAGCAAATGCAGTCTCGTTATGCAGAATCTTCTGGAACGGGTTTTCGTGACGGAAAACAATCTGCCCGGTGAAAAAAGTAGAGTTCGGGAATTCCTTTGCAACATTTTTACAGAGGGGAACTGCCAGGTCCACGACATCAGTCCCGATGTCCATCCGGTAATCTGATGCAAAGCCCATTTCCCGCGCCAGTTCAACGTATTTCATAAGTGATTTCTTCGTCGCTTCCGAAAGTGCCGAAACTTCTGCTGTTCCCTTGAATGTCCCGGAATCTACTACGGCAACAGAAACAAAAATGATATTTTCATAGACACCGGGGAAATTTTTTATGATCGAATAAAACGTATTTACGCCAAAACCATGATACCCGGAAACGAGTTGCACTGCCGTCATCTTGTGGGGATTTACCGGATCAGTATTTTTTTCACCGGTTGCCGGGATAACCTCGAGCAGGGTGTCAAGTTTGCGTAATCCTTTTGTAATCTTCTGGTAATGTGTATGAATCAGGAAGCAGAGCCCGATCAGGGCAGTTGTCAGAAATAACGTAAACCAACCCCCCTCACCAATCTTTTCATAGATGGTGACAAGGAGGATTGTAATACACAATACAAACCCGATGATGTGGATCGGAATATGTTGTTTCCAATTCGTTTCCGACTTCCGGTTTTTGTAATAGAACCGTGCCATGCCGAACTGGGACAAAGAAAACGTGATGAACACATTAATGGCGTACATGGTAACGAGGAAAACAATAGATCCACGTGAAAAGATCATGAGTAAAAGAGCGGCTCCCCCCATGACGAGGATCCCATTGGTCATCGTAAGACGCTCGGAAAGGTTTGCAAAGGAGCGGGGGAGCCACGAATCAATAGCCATATTTGCCATAACCCGCGGCCCGTCAATAAACCCGGTCTGGGCTGCCACACAGAGCAGGGCGCCCTCTGAAAGAATGGTGATGAGCGCAAGGAAACCTCCCAGAGGCAAGCTGCCAAAGACATTTGTCGCCAGCACGGCATTCAGGGTCTGTCCCGGAACCGGGTGAATATTCCAGAGCAGGTAACACAGGAAAAGACCGCCGGATAGTATGGCAAGCGAGAACGCCATATAACCCATGGTCCGCTTGCCGGTTTTTACCTTGGGCTCACGCATAATCTGCATACCGTTTGCAACTGCTTCTATACCGGTATACGTCCCGCCACCGAGTGAATATGCCCTGAGGAAAATTGCCAGGATCCCTAATAAACCGATTGCTGCCAGATCATTTGAGAGTCCCGTCTGGAATCCTTCAGCAACCACACCCATTTGTGGAGCCTGGGAAAAAATCCCATACCCAAGGAGCAGGGTATGAGCCAGGATAAATACAAGAAATATCGGGGCAAGTGTCAGGACTGACTCTTTGACCCCCCGCAGGTTCATTTCAACCAGTATTATGATGAGGAGACATGCCACCAGTAATTTGAATGGCTGGAACGAGTAGGGTAAGAATGAGAATATTGCATCGGCACACGCTGCGATTGAAACTGTAATCGTCAGCATGTAGTCAATTAGGAGTGCACTTCCCGATACAACTCCTGCCCGCTGGCTGATGGTATGGGTGGCGACAATATACCCTCCGCCCCCGGCAGGATAATGTTCGATGATGCGGGTATAGGCATAAGAAATGACAAAAACGGTGAATGCGGTGCCCAATGCGAGAAAAATTGCGAGATAGGTATGTTGACCCAATGCAACAAAGGCTTCAGGAGGCCCGTAGGATGATGATGAAACACCATCCGCCCCAAGGCCAATCCAAGCTAGAAGAGGTATTAAAGCAATCTTATGGAATATCGAGGGGTCTTCAACGTTTTTTCTGGCGCCGATAATTGTATGGCGGACCCCGTCCCGGATATCCTCCCAGTTCCACGAGTCCTTCGATCCCACGTCATCATCTTCTGGCGGCTAACCGGGTGAAGTTCTCCGATGAGCAAATCCTGTCTGCACCTTTGGGTTAGCTTACGCAAATGTTGACTATGCACTAAGAGCTCCGTTAATGATAACCTGAATAATATCTTTCTGGTATCCGACGGTAATTTTAAAAAATCAGACTTCTCTGAATTGGAAGATGCATCAGTTGAACTGATAATTTCGTTTTTCCTGCATGCATCGACATGTATATCGTTTTCAAATCAAGAGCATCATCCGGGTAATTATTCGGAACACCACCATGATACCAACCGTGTTTGTTTCCCATGGATCTCCGACACTTTCCATTGAAAACGTCCCGGCACGACAATTCCTGATTGATTTGGGTGCACGTTACCCCTCGGTCCGGGCAGTGCTATGCATTTCCGCACACTGGAATACCGACACGCCCTGTGTCAACACCGGAAAAACGCATGAGACAATCCATGATTTTTACGGGTTTCCAGAAGAATTGTATCGCATAGAGTATCCTGCTGCGGGAAGTTCCGATCTCGCAGCACAGGTAGTAGATCATGTTAAAAAAGCCGGTCTCCCTTGTGATGTTGATCCCACAAGGGGACTGGACCATGGTGCATGGGTACCGTTGAGACTTATGTACCCGGAAGGCGGTATCCCCATCGTCCAGCTCTCAATCCAGCAGGGCCTTGACCCGGCATATCATGTTGCACTCGGTAAGGCGATCAGCGAAGTGAGAGAAACGGGTGTGCTTATACTTGGCAGTGGAGGTGCGGTCCACCCGCTTGGTAACCCCCGGGCTTCGATGGGACCGGGTGCACCCACAGATGATTGGGCACTAGAATTCAATACATGGCTCACGCAGGCCGTAACCAGCGGAGACCGTGAGGCTCTTATCAACTATCGTACTATCGCCCCGTATGCCCGCCAGGCCCACCCGTACCCGGATCACTATATGCCGCTTCTTGTCGCGTTTGGAGCAGCAGGAACAAAAGCACGAGGGCGGGTTCTTCACCAGAGCTGGGATCTCGGAGATCTGGGTATGGGTGCGTTTGAGTTTACCCCGTAACAAAAAACCAGCTGGCGGAAACGGGAAATGAATCCTGGTTTCCTGCTGATAGAGTTTTTTAAGGGTCCGAATCCAATCCATCCTCGTCTTTTTTACCCTTGAAATGCAATGGAGTGTAAGAATGAATAAAATCCCTCTGGAAACCATTGACGATGAATCGGCCATCAGGTTCCGGGACTGTTTCTCTGTACGATATATCCAGTCTGCGGCAGTATTGTGCAGGCTGGGTTACCAGATCGAAAAGGTGTATTCAGAGTCCGGGGAGATTTCTGAAGAAGCATACGTCAGGCACGAGGCATTTATCCTCAACTCGATCCTCTCATCTGTTGCTTTCCTTGAATCGATCATCAATGAGCTCTACTCTGATGCAGCGGACAACGCTTACATCTTTTATGATGAAAAAAACGAGAGTCTTCTAAAAACCATCGGTGAGAAATGGCATAACGAAAAAAACTTTGATCGCCAGCCACTTCTCAACAAGTACCAGAAAATTCTGCTTATTGCAGGTGCACCCGAATTCGAAGATGATGACCCGGCGTTTACCAATGTCCGTAACCTTATCGAGATCCGTAACTTCCTGATGCACTATAAGCGTGAATGGCTTACCATAAAAAAAGGAAAAGAGGCTGGTGTAAGCGGAATAACCTACGGTGAAAAATTAGAAAAAATCCTGAAAACCCGGTTTGCCCCAAACCCGTTTGCCCATAAGAACCAGCCGTTTTTCCCGGACAAATGCCTTGGACATGGGTGTGCAGAATGGGCGATTGTGAACAGCCTGATCGTTTCTGACGATTTTTTCCGGCGGCTGGATCTCCCTGTTCCGTATGATGGTATACGGGACGAACTGAAAACCAGATAAAATAATTACGATAAGTCCCCACTTAAAAAAAATACTGGTAATTAAAAAGAAAACTTACACCAGTTTCAAAACAACGGTATTAATTCTTCTTTCCCTTTTTCTTGTGTGGTGTATCTTTTGCCATGGACATGAGGTCGATAATGTAATTACCCTCTTTACCAACACTCACGATCCGTTCATCGCCCTGCGCCATCTTTTCGAGATTGAGTTCATACGTACCGGGAGAAAGAATCCGGATTGTCTCAACCCGGTCAAACATTTCCACTTCCTGTTTTGTCTTGGGCTCTACGACATGGAGGATCTCCTCATGAGTCTCTTTGGCAATATCCTCAATGGACTTTTCTTCTAAAACATCCTTGTTGATTTCGGTATCCTTGACGTAGAGGAACTTTTTCCCGCCGCAACTTGCGCAACCTTTCAGGATCTCTGTTGACCCATCCTTATACTCTCTTCCGCATTTCGTACATTTGTGCGGCATGCTCATTCACCCGAAGCATTCAAGCATGGTCTCGTACAGGTTCTCAACATTTCGTCCTTCAAGACCGGAGATAGCAACAACCGGGTGCTGGGGAAATGCACTCCGGATCCGTGCAGGTATTGCATCCGGCAGATCAATCTTGTTTGCGACAATAATTACCGGGAGTTTGCGGCTTTCGATAATTCCAATCATCATGATATTTACCTGCATGAACGGATCCTGGGTTGAATCCAGCATGTAGATGACCCCGTCAATATCCTCGCGCAGCCAGTGCATGGCTTCGGCAACACCTTCAGTCGCCTCTCTTGCCCGGATAATTGCTTCATCCTTTTCCATGCCATATTCTAAAAATTCATGGTAGTCGATCTTGGTTGTAACGCCGGGAGTATCCACAATATCCATCATTATCGTACTGCCATTAGCACCATAAATCACGATATCTTCTTTCTTTCTTGCCCTCCGGGTTTCATGGGGGATCTCGCTCACCGGGCCGACAGCATCCCCGGTCCAGTCACGGGCAATGCGGTTGGCAAGTGTCGTCTTGCCGGCATTGGGTGGGCCGTAGATACCAATACGGGTCCGTTTCTTTTTGATAAACCGGTTGAGGAAGTTGGAAAATTTCTTCTTTACCTTACCATAGGTCTGATAAAATATTCTCATGGGAATCCTCCATGCCAACGTATTGAACAAAGGTACAAAATATTCACCATAATTCGATAGTAGTGTATTGAAATCGCTCTTTATTATGTTTCTTATAATCTGCCGTTTTTTATTCGCCGGTGCTGGCAACAAAACGTTTATGATTATTACTGCCCCTCATGGGGGGTCCTGCTTCCAAATTGTATTTATACAAAGGGATGGAGTATGCTAATTGTAATCATCAGAAAAAGCCTTTCAAGGAGGTGACTCATGAAAAAGACATCCAATGAAATTCGATTTGAGACCCAGGTTCCGTTGCGTGAGGTAATGACCAACCCTACGAGCCTCGGCATTGAGGCAACGGTCGCAGAGGCGGCAAAAGCCATGTGCCGCGCTGAGGTTGGCAGTGTCATCATCCTCAAGAACAACAAACCCATCGGTATTGTAACCGAGGAAGATATTGCCTGCAAGGTAGTGGCAAAAGATCTCAAACCAAGCACAGTACACGTGAACAAAATCATGAGTACGCCACTCATTACGGTGAGTGCGGACAAAACAGTTGGCGATGCAGCCACCATGATGGTAAAGAACAAGGTAAGGAGATTACCGGTAATTGATGCAAAAAACAAAGTTATTGGCATGGTTACTGTCCGTGATCTCCTTGCCGTTTCCAACGAGCTCAATGAGCTCCTTGCTGATCTTATCGAGATCAACCGGGAGGAGATCGTAGAGCAGGGAATGTGCAATCGCTGCAGCCAGATGTCTGATGATCTTAAGCGGGTTGACAATATGATGCTCTGTTCCCGCTGCCGTGAGGAGGATAATATCACATGAAAACAGCACAGGATTTCATGGTTGAGATCCCTGTGCTGAAATATAATGACCAGATCACAAAGGCACGGCAAATCTTAAGGGACGACCGCTTCCGTGAAGTCTATGTTGTTGACTCAAAGAAAAACCTTCTCGGTTATATTGATCTTACGGACGGGTTGAGGGTAACTGCGACAAAATCGAATGTAACCGTTGAAGGGTATGTCAAAGAAGCGCCAATAATTAATCCGTCTGATACTATTGAACAGGTGGCGGGGAAGATGCGGGAATACGAGATGGACAGTGTTGCTGTGGTACATCCCAGCCCTCATATTATCGGGGGGGTTCTTCTGTCGGATGTATTTCCCGTTCTCATCTCCCGCAACGAACTTCACGGAACAGTTGCCGGCTACATGTCCAAGGATGTGACCAGTGCAAGTCCGACAGATACTATCCAGAAGGTTTACACCATGATTGTTGAGAGCGGTTTTTCCGCGTTCCCCGTAGCTAAAAAAAAGCGGCTGGTCGGATTCATCTCCCGACGCGATCTGATACGCAAACAGCGGGTTCGGTCAGTAATCTCCCACCATGCCCAAACCACGATAGAAACGCTGATGACAAAGGATGTGGTTACTATCAGCCCGGATGAACCTATAAGCGCCGCTGCTGAACTTCTGGTAAAGCACGATGTGAGCCGGCTCCCGGTTGTTGAAAAGGATAACATTGTCGGAATTGTTGATAGGCACGATGTTCTTTTGAGCCTTTTTGGTAAGCGGTCGTAATGACACAGGGAAGAGATATAAGAAAAATTCTGGTAAATTTGTGACCAGTGTTGTGCCAGAAATATCAAAAAATAAGGACTATTGAATTAATCGGAGTGTGATTATGCATCAGAATGGCCGGGGTGTCAAACAGGGAGACAGACTCTTAAAGATGCAAGGAAAGCTCGACCGGGGCCCGGTCGAGTTCAAATCTCATATCGTTCAGCAGGAAGGTGAGATCATGGGAATCGCAACCCACGATGTTATATCGATACCTCCTACGCAGAGCATCCTCGGGGCGGTGGAGATTATGACGAAGTGCGGGTTCCGCCGTTTGCCTGTTACCGATGCAGGCACAAAGAAACTTCGCGGGATCATCACTTCAGGAGATATTATCAATTTCATGGGTGGCGGGGACAAGTACAAACTTGTGCAGGTCAGGCACGGCGGCAACCTGCTGGCCGCGGTCAACGAGAGTGTCCGCACTATCATGACCCAGCAGATTACCACACTGCCTCATGATTCACGAATCCGGGATGCAGTGGATATTATTGTTGGAAAAAAGATTGGCGGCCTCCCCATAATTGATGCGGACGGTGTTTTGAATGGCATCGTAACCGAACGGGACGTGTTGCAGGTGCTCGGTGCGGAGCGAAGTATGCTCAATGTTGAGGATGTAATGAGTACGTCACTCCGGGTGACCGAGCCGGACTGCCCGATTGAAACAGTTTCACATGACATGACCCGCTATAAGTTCCGGCGTTTGCCCGTAGTAAGTAATGATGTGCTATACGGGATGGTAACTGCTACTGATATTATGCAGTATCTTGGGAGCCGCGAGGTCTTCACCCGTCTAACAACCGGTAATGCCACTGACGTCATGGGACTTCCTGTCCGGACACTGGTTACCGGGAAGCTCTTCACGACTACTCCGATGCAGAGCATTAATCTGGCAGCAAGGGAGATGCTGGACAAAAACGTAGGTGCATTGCCGGTAATCGAAAGCTCCCGGTTGATTGGACTGGTTACCGAGTTCGATCTTGTGCGGGCATTTGCAAAGGGATGATCTGAATGTTGGCACGTGATGTAATGACAACTCCGGTATTTTTTGTATCCCCCCGTGATACGATCGCTTACGCGAGGAACCTGATGGTGAAGCATAAAATCTCGCGTCTCCTCGTCATGGAGGATGGCAGGCTGACCGGAATGCTTACCAAAAAAGATATTGCATATCGTCTGTTACAGGGAGAACCCGAATGGCGCCGGCGACCGGTCGACCAGATTCCGGTAGAAGTATTTGCATCAGGTAATCCTGTTGTGGTCTCACCTGATACCGGAATCAAGAAGATCGCAGAAATTTTCGTATCAAAAAATGTCAGTTGTGTTCCGGTTGTTGAAAACCGAAGTGTTGTGGGAATAGTCACAAAGACAGATTTGATGAAATCCGGCCTTGTCCGTGCTCTTTCCGGTACGGCCGGGGACCTGATGGAAGATGTTGCGACCGTCAGTCGCTTCCACTCGCTTGACCATGTGATCACGGTGATGAGTGAACGCAACGACAAAGTTGTTGTCATGAACAATGAAGGAACGATCGCGGGAATAATCACCGAAACAAACTTAGCATTTTTTGATAATGTGCAAAAGATTACAGGAGTGGCAGGAAAGGATGTAACAATTAAAAGACGTGAACGGGCAGAAGGGACGCACAGTCATACCTTACGTTCTGCTGCATCTGTGATTGCCGAGGATATAATGACCAGCCCGGTTATTTCCATACCTTCGGAAACACCGATCCCCGAAGCTCTTGAACTGATGAGCAAAAACCATATCAACAGTCTTGTTATCATGGATAAAGGCGCAATATCCGGAATTTTAAAACGAGATGATATTATAAAGGAAGTGGCGAAATGACAAAAGAAATTTTTATCAAAGATGTGATGGTAAAACCAACAACCATCTCAAAATCGGCAAAGATCACCGAAGCACTTGATAAAATGCTGGAGGAAGGTATCGATCCCCTGATTGCAGTCAATAATAACTCTGTTGTCGGTACGGTCTCCCGTCAGGCAATTGCAGAAAAGCTGGGCAGTAAACAAAACTCTGATATTGCACCCACTGCTATCCATGTCGCAAGTGTAGTAGAGGCAGACTTTACCAGCGTCTATCCTGACGAAAGTATCAATGTCTTAATTCCCCTGCTCCAGACCTACAAACTGATTGTTGTATACGATGGGGATCACAACCTGATTGGGCAGGTAAGTGCCGGCGACCTGTTAAAAAAGTGCCATCCTGATAACGGGATTGAAGATGCAATTGAAAAAGTCATCACGATTGAAGCCGATGAGCGGGTTGTTCATTTACGCCGCCGTATGCTCGATGACCGGATTGTGCGTTTTATTGTAACTGATAAAGGAAAATACATTGGAATCGTGACAGAAACTGATGTTGCAATTGCACTACGGAAATTCCGTGAGTCGATCAGGGACCAGCACCAGGACCACAGGATACGGAATTTGCTTGTCCGTGACATTATGTCATCACCACTCATATCCGTGGACCTGACAGCAAATGCAACGGAAGTGATAGAACTGATGCTGAAAAAGAACTTCAGTTCAATACCGGTAATGTCAAACGGCAAGCCGGTAGGAATCATCACACGACGATCACTGGTCAATGCACTCTAAGTAATGAGACGGCGGAATGAAACCTGAATTAATCCGGTGACAGTTGCCGAAAAGAGAGCCAGGGAAAACAGCGAGGCTGGAAGAGGAAAACGAGGAGAATCTATGCCAGGTCGATTACTTGTTAAAGACATAATGGCAAAGCCGGTGACCATCTCAAAATCCCAGTCTATCAATGAGGCGCTCGATAAGATGCTCAATGAAAATATCGATCCTCTTATCGTGCTTGCCAGTCACCAGGTTGTTGGGACAGTATCACGCAAATCGATAGCTGATAAACTCGGTAGTAAAACCAAAGCCCCGATTTCAACGGCAAAGATTCATGTCGCCAGTTCACTTGAGGAAAATATCCCATCCTTGCTTCCCCAGCAGGAAATCAGTGTCGCTGTAACCCTCTTAAAAAAGCACAAGCTGGTAGCTGTACATGATAGTGACCAGCGTCTTATCGGGCAGATTGGCTACGGGGAACTTCTCAAAGTTCTTCAGCCTAAGGGAAGTATAGATACTGTGATGGAACCTGCCCATACTATTGGTGCCAATGAACGGCTCTCGCATCTCCAGGCCCAGATGGAAGAACACAACATCTCAAGGTTTGTTGTAACCGATGGAGAAAAAATCAGTGGTATTGTGACAGAAACCGATCTTGCAGTATCCCTCCGGAAATTCAGGGAAAAAATTGAGGACCGCCACCAGGACTTCCGTTTTCACAACATTATCGTCAGGACCATTATGACATCCCCGATTCACACGATTGACCGGAGTGCAAAGATTTCGGATGTTGTAAGTCTGATGCTGAAAAAAAATATCAGCTCATTACCGGTAATGGACAAGACTCATCTTTTAGGAGTTATCACGCGCCAGTCCCTGGTAAACGCATTGTGATACATAAAAGGGATGTTCTTTTTTCCGATATTCTGGCTTAAAAGAACTATGTCAAAAAAAAATGTGAACCCATAACCAGGTTTCCAATGTAAAAATATCAGTGTATCATCCCATGCAGGTCTTCGGTGTATTTTAATTTTGAAAGAACCTCCCTCCTGATGAGATTCAAAGAATGAACAAAAAAGATCTCAAGTCTAGTTATCTTGGTTTTTAATCTCCTTTTGATATTCAACGTATGAATACACAACCGTAAACACGGCGACGGCGAGCATAGGCACAAGGATGAACCAGATGGCGCAGGCCCCGGCCACTAACCCTATAATGGAAATAATTCCGGCAATAATGAATAACTTCCCGCCAATCTCATGGGTCTTCTTCCAGACCGTTTTACTGCTTAACGTCCATGGAGTGCGGATACCCACGAACCAGTTCTGCTCTGCATGACCGAGCATGAATCCGATGTATATGAAGAGTATCCCAATGAGGAACGGAATGGTGATGTTCGGGCTAATCTGGTACCCGAGACTCCAGAGTATTATCTGCACCTGGATAGCCAGCATAAACAAGACAAATACGAGAATGAAACCCTCGTAATAGTTCCGGAATTTCTCGTAATTCTTTTTATACGGGTCGATGCGGGGAAGAATGGCAAACAGAGCGACAATACCCGTCATAATAAGCGGGATAAGAAAAAGCCCCCATGTTTTTGACATATACCCGTCCGGCTGACCGGCTGCGTTCCAGTGAGAAACGACCAAATCCGGGATAGCCGGATAGATGGCAATGGTAAGGATGAAGGTGCTAACGATGCCAAAAATTATTGCATACCTTATAAATTTCACACATTATTATGGGGAGGCGATCCTGTAATAAGATAATGCCGGTAACAGATTTACTGATTACCTGCTGAATTTACTTCCCTTTTTGTTTGCAGTCAACTCAGCACCTGATTTCCTCATAAATTATTCATCCGCTTAGATTTGTCATAAGGACGAATCCCGCTACTCTCTCAGGAATGGATATTATAAAAGAAATACTGATAACCCATTCATATCCCATGAGTATCGATGACCTTTTTCCAGCTTCAATATCAAAAGAATCCTTTGATTCCTGTCTGGTCCTTTTCCACGTTCCGTCGCGGGGAACTCCCCCAAACACTTATTACCAGACCCTGCCCATATTATAAAGCACCATTCATGGAGCAGTGACTATTCACTGCGAGTGTCTGTACAAGATGCGAGATTCCTCTGTTGAGGTAGCCAAGCCTGGTATGGCGCAGGTT
>WSSedA1B3DRAFT_1000467_pt1 | contig 11646 bp, 8 predicted proteins | sample WetSurSiteA1Bulk_FD_9468 | JGI IMG/M metagenome (IMG submission 9468)
CCCTGCCATAATATTCTGCATCGTATGAACTACTGTTTGGTAATGCTGCTATGCAGATCCCTCCGGGTTTTAAAAGTCGGTCGATCTCATCGGAGTACTTAAAGGGATCATGCAAATGCTCCATTACATGCCATAAAGTCACAGAGTCAAAACTTTTCTCCGGCAAATCTGAAATATTATCCGGACTGATTACATCTATTGCAAATTGATTGATTCCAAAATCACGTGCTTTCCCGTTTGGTTCGACGCCTGTGACATCCCAACCTCCTTTTTTCATGTTTCCGGCAAAGTATCCTGTTCCACACCCAATATCAAGGATTTTACCTTTTTTAAGGCCGGTTGCATTCCCGACAATCCTTTTTTTCCTGCGAAGCATTATATCCCTCGCAAGTAAATAGACCCGGTTCAGAAATCCTTTTGCATTGGCATTATGCGAAATATAGTCATCAGATTCATAATATTTGGCTATGCTTTTTTCATCAGGATATTCCCTTGTGAAAATAAATCCGCAATCCTGACATTTAAAGAGTTCGAATTCCTCATTGCTTACCAGATGATCANTGCATTTGAGGTATAAGGAAATTCTTTGCGAAGAGCATATCGGACAAAGATTATGGTTGATCATCTATTCTGACTTTGGCTTTTTTAAAAAGGATGAGATAAAAAAACCGCTTGCCAGAAGAATTAAAAGTATCGAACTGGCGAGTGAGATTTTATTCCCTAAAAAATAAGAAGACGGCTTAAAGATAAACGTGATCTGGTGACTTCCTGCAGGTACTATCATCCCTCTCAATACATAATTTGTTCTGAAATAGTTACTCTCATTGCCATCAATATAGCATTTCCATCCGGCAGGATAATAAATCTCAGAAAAGACTGCAAATCTTTCCCCGGCAGCTGAATATTTATATTCAAGTTCATCTGGTTTATATGATATCAGTTCAATAGTATCTCCCGGAGCAAGCTGGAATGTTGCTTCATTTACCTGATCATTGAACTTTTTATCAAATATGGCTTCTTTCCGGGGATCAATAGTTTTTAAAGCGGCCAGCTCAGGATCGGCACCATCAACCATAACAGATTTCTCAATAAACCATGCGTTGCCCATGCTACGGGGATTTACCAGAGGGGCAGCTTCCGGATTGTAAATGACATATTTTGTGTTAAGCATATTCAGTACCGGAGTAAACCTAAAGCCGGGCAACAGTTCATCAACGGAATTTGCCTTATCAGCTACAGACTGAAATAATGAAAGTTCCCGGGATATTGAGGAATCGATGAGCTCCTGGTACCTTTTAAGCTTGGCGCCGTGATAACCTCCAATCGACTTATGAAAATAAGAGGTGGGGGAGTTATCATTAAATGTTGATACTGAAAGATTCAGAACCCTGTGATATGATTTATCCTCCAAAATTATGGCGTCAGCAGTGGTAGGAACAAATGATTTCTGTATCATCAGAGGTTTTTCAAACCTGTCAGCATCAAGATACCTTTTCCCGGTGCCCCACAGGTCGATCATAATAAGAAATGCAATTATCAGGATTGAGTACTCCTTCCGAAGCTTTCCGGAAACAAATCCCAGAATCGATCCTGAGGCCATCAGAATGAAAATGAGAGACCTGATGCTGTCGGCTCTCAGCAACCCTTTTCTGTCTGCGACAAGCGCTGTTGTAAGCCAGTCGGGAAGATCATTTTCGTAAGACTTAAGAAAAGAACCGGCAATTCCGGGAATCAGAAGAACAATCAGTACTATTCCACCAGTTATCCCTGTTGCTATCTTAATGCCCTTCATCATTTCCTTCTTTGAAAGGCTTCCATTGAAATAATCCCGCAAAGCAAGGAATCCGAGAAGAGGAATGCAAAACTGGGCAATAACAAGTGTCATTGTGACTGCCCGGAACTTATTATAACCAGGGAAATAATCAATAAAAAGATTGGTAAAAGGCATGAAATTTTTACCCCATGCGAGCATTACTGAAATAACAACAGCTATTAAAAGCCACCATTTTTCTCTTCCTTTTAATACCGTCAGTCCAAGGACAAAAAGAAACATCACAATTGCCCCTACATAATGAGGACCATCAGTTCCGGGTTGTGTACCCCAGTATTTTGTCAGTTGGTTTGCTGCATTACCGGCATTGTTTTGTCTAAGAACCTTTACAGTCTCTGAATCCTTGCTGAATGGTTTGCTTGAACCACCTTTATAATCTGGTATTAAAAGATTCATTGTCTCATCAATACCATAACTCCAGTACGTTATATAATCCCTGTCAAGTCCTGATGAGACATTCTTATGCTCAGATTTAAGGTCCGATTTACCCCTTATAGAATATTTACTGTATTCGCGGATCGTATTGAGGTTCCCGAAATTGATCCCTATCGCAATTATAAAGGGGATTATCAAAATAACTGATGTCCTAAGAAATTTTAGAAATGTTTTTTCTTTTAGTGAAAATATAAATTCAGTAATAACAAATACCAGCAGGCAGATCATTGCGTAATAAGTTATCTGGATGATTGGCAAGGATCTCAAGTGAAAGCATAAATGCAGTGAGAAGAGCACCCCTGATGGCATCATACCTGTATGCATAATATATCCCGCCGATCATCGGAGCCATATACGCCAGTGCAATAGCCTGCGTATTATGCCCTGCTGCAAGAATCTGAAAGAAGAATGATGAGAAGCCGTAAGCAATTGCCCCGGCTATTGCCAGCCATTGATTGACACCGAATAGTAAAAGCAAAAAGTAAAATCCTGCCATCGAAAGAAACAGCACAGATACCGGCATTTTAAAAATTCTCAGCACTTTATCCAAATACCTCATGAGGTTTCCCGGGAATTTGGTAGAAATAAGATACGCCGGCATACCGCTGAATATGGAATTTGTCCACAGAGGTTCTTTGTGAAACTTTTCACGATAATCTCTGATCTCCTTAGAGTTGATGGTCGATACCGTTGAATCATTGGCTTTAAGCACTTTGCCTTCCAGCACCGGATAGAAATATGCAAAGGCTATTATTATGAATAGTATTACCGCGATAAAATGGGGCAATGCTGATTTGAATTTATTTTTTATTTCCATACACCGGATATTTAAACTGTTCTATTGAATGACAAAAATATCTATTTGACCGGAATTATTCTGGCCTCTGGAATATTGAACATTAAATATCATCCCCGATCTTTCTAACTGACTTTAGATTTACACCGAGATTCCTGATATTTGACCATTTAATAATAAATCCTTTTATCGACTTCATTTCAGCAGGTTCGTAGAATTTAAGAATATAGAGTATGAACGGAAAACTTATCAGGATAAGGATTTTTAATATCAACCTCGGAAAAAGTTCCATTTCACTTAAAAGAAGTCCTGATAAGGATAAAAGCGTCCCGGTTATGAGGATTAAGAAAATTTTTGATAATTCATAAGGAATAAAAAATGCTTTTTGTGAAAAATAATAACAGGCAAGCCAGTAAAAAATGTTTGTAAAAATTGTTGCTGAAGCTGCGCCATAAATATTGAACCTTGGGATAAGCATGATGTTCAGCAGTATATTAATAATACTGGAAAGGATAACTATTATCCCGATTATCCATGTTCTCTTTTTTATAGTCAATCCTATTCCTGTAGTTTCTCTCATGTTGACGAAGAATACTGATATTGACAGTAACGGAACCACAACAAAAGCTTCCCAGAACTCAGTTGACCTTGACATTATTTTTATTGCTTCATATGAGAAAAGTGAAATGGCTATTACACCAAACATAAGCACAAATGAGGAATAAAGATTTGTCTTTGAGTAAAACCTCATATTATCCGGATCATCTATTTTACGGATGATCATTGGTGAAATTGCCATCTTAATAGAATCAACAATTACAAGCCTGAGAACACTGGAAACCTTAAAAGCCAGTGAGTACAATGCAACAAATTTCAATAATGCCATTGAATTAAGAGAATACCTGTCAATTGCAGAAAAACAGGCCCCGGCAAAATTCGCCAGCATCAGGGGAAAGCCAAACATTGTCATTGACCTTAAAACTTTAAGGTTAAACGAAGGAATGCAATTTTTGGCTGTGTATCCTGACAAGAAGATAATGAAAAGAAGGTTCCCTGTAACCTGGGCAAGATAAATTCCCGGAACACCCATTTTTTTATGGACAATAAAGAACAGGGTAAGAGAGAGTACAGTAAGCAGCTTTAAAATATTGGCAGCGGTAAAAAGCAAAGATTTTGACTGAACTCTCATCAATGTATTAATGATATTATTTATCGCCTGTAGAGCGGTGGAAAGAATAAGCAATCTGAGGGAAAAACTCCATTTCTCAGTCCCGAAAATTATTGTTGATATCCGGCCAGTTAAAGGTATGGTCAAGACAATGAACAACAGGCTTACCAGGACCTGGACTGAAAGAGTCATAAAGAATATCTGTTTTTGATCTTTTATATGTTCTTTGTCCCAATACCATCTCATAAGGCTTTGAGGAAGAGCTGATGCCATCAGCGAGATTAAAACAAGACCTGATATATCCAGCAGGGCAATGACCCCGAAATCATCAATCGAAAAATACTTTGGATCTGTATATAGCGGGATTAAAATAAACCCGATAATTTTAACGGCAATATTGCCAAGTCCGTAAATCAGGCTGTCTTTTAACGATACTTTTACTGTATTTAACATTTATCCCGGTCTTTTCTTTTCCTTGAACAAGCTTAGCTGTTGATTAGATTTTGTGGTATTGCAAGTACAATAATATCTGATTCCGTACTGATTTTATAATTCCTGTTTTTGGCCTTAACATAAGCTTCAAGTTCATCCATTGTCGGATAATCCCTTTTACCTATAAACAATCGTGCATCGTCGATCAGAATAACGTGAAGAGCGTCGTTATTATTAAAAATTGCATCCAGCTCCTTGAATACCGGACTTTCTGTTTCTCCTCTTGCAGTCAATCCGCCTGAATAATGCCCGTCGAGCCATAGCAAAGATCTGTTTTTAATCTCCGGGATTATTTCAGGGAGCAGCTCTCCGCTGTTCCCGAAAAAGACCCGGATATGAGGATAGTTTTTAAAACGTCTGCTTGCAGCTTTATAGAATCGATGGCTTAATTCTACTGATATTATCTGGGTGAAGTTGTCTTTTTGTGAATAAATAGTATCGCCAAGATAGGTACCTGTTTCAACAAGTGTACTGCATGAATATTGCTTCGCATATTTTTCGATGACCTTTTGTTTTGCTGAATGCGGTGGAGGTACAGGACATCCGTTCGCTACCCATAGTTTAAATTCTTCTTGGTTTAATATAGACTCTTTCTTTTCATGGAAATAATTCTGAATTCTTAATGGAATATATCGGTTTATCCTGCGCATGAATTTTCCCTTTTACAATAAATTAATGACCTTGTTTATTAAGTATATTTTCATAAACCGTTTCAGGACTGAATTTTTTTGAATTTTCAAGAGCTTTCTTTTTTAGATCTTCGATTTTCTCCTGGTCTGAAATAAGATTTACAAGTATTTCACCGAGATTGTTAAAGTCCTTGTAAGTCAGAGTGCTTGATGAAATCTCTTCGGGAAAAGGATAAGTTTCAGGCAAGATACCTGGTTTGGCTGCCCGAATCATAGCGAATGGGATACCGGTTTCCTTAGTCTTTCCATAGCTGCTGTACCTGTTCAGGTCAACATTCATATTACCTAGTATGATGTCAGCTTTTGAAAGTTCTTTGTCATATTCCACAGGAACAATGAAATGAACCGTATGGACTATAATTGAAAATCCCTTTCTCCTGAGTGAATCAATTCTCTCCAGCAATAATGCCGGGTTATCAAACTGATTTTCATTCTGTACTCCGCCCAGCAGATCCAGAACAAACAAGGATTTAAATTCAACCAGATAAGTTTCCATAGTGTTGAACAAAGCAAGATAATTTCTTCTGTATTGTGACAAAATACCGGGTACACATATCCGCAGCTCTTTGTCTGATGAAGTTTTTTCAACTGCGAGGGAAGGATCAAATAATGAGAATGGAATAACTTCCGAAGTGTAGTTATTAATCATGCTGTTTAATCTGTTCTGAACCGATCTGGAAAGGACAACCAGACATCCATCGGATTTCTGGACTTTTCTCAAAATCTCCTTTTTATAATAGGGGAAAATAAAACTGATCTTGAAAAAATATATCCAGAGGTTTAGCCGGGTAGTTCCGGAAATGGAATAAAAAAACCTCCTAACAGCTCCTGCCGGAGAAATGCCAAACCATTCATCTATATTATGAATTATAAGGAATAATCTGGTTTTCAGATGCCATTTTGAGATTGTACGGAAATATTTTGTAAGTGTGACCAGGTAAATCCGGTCAAGCTTGTAAACTCCGGTTTCATTTATGAACTCCTCCATTTTCTTTCCTGAAGGTCTGATTACCATAAAAAGATTGGGATACAAGTCATGTAAAAAAGCAAGGTTCCGGGCATGGTTTTTCGAGAGTAAACAGATACACCTGATTACCTGTATCATAGCAAAATATCCTGCAGATGGTTTCTGCAAGAGTAATATGTCCGGTCTCCATTATTTCTGCTACTCCGACACGCATTTCGCCGAATTATTCATATAAATCATGTCCCATTCCTTCAGCTTCCCGTTATCGACAATTGATGGAAAAATATTGAAAAGTGTGAAATTGTGGTTCCTCAGGTAATTGTCAATATCAAAATACTTTGCTGATCCTTTATATCCATCGTGATTGTTTGTTTCCAGAACAATAATATCTGTTCTTCCGAGGGTTGTCTCAGCGCCTTTAATTACATCCATTTCAAAACCCTGGACATCAATTTTCATTATTCCTATCTCATCTTTATTATTTGCAAGAAAATCATCCAGTCTTACTATTCTGATATTCTCAACCCCGACCTGTCCAAGATACTTTTCATTAAAAACTTCACTGCCAGGGTCAGCTACCAGCGGAAGGAGTGAAGAAGATGTTATCCTGCCTGCTATATTAATCTCTTTTTCAGTGTTTTCATTTCCAGCGGCAGCTTTTATTAACTCAATGTTATTATTATCGGGAAACCTTTCTTTTATAGCTTCGTAACTGTCTGCGACCGGTTCAAAAACAATGATTTTTTTGTCAGGGAAGTGATTTATGAATAGCTTCAGGGAGGCACCTATCCCGCCTCCGATATCGAGAATAATGAAATTTCTGTTCACTAGTCTCCCGGAGAGTTTTATGCTCTGCTGAATATGATTCAGGGGAAACAGGGTTCCGTTATCTGACATTGCCTCAATCTCCTTACGTAAAGCATGATTCAGGATATACTCCAGGAGTGTTTTGCTTTTTCTGACTGGTAATAAAAGCAGGTCAATTGATTTCTTCGAAACATTAACAAATAGACTATTTCTCATTGTTAATTTATTAACAGTGATTTGTAAGCTTCAACAAGATTTGACTTCTTACTGTCCATATTAAATTCATTTAAAACAGCTTTATAACCATTTTCGCCCATTATTTTACACTGCTCCCTGTCAGTAAGAAGTTTAATTAATGAATTTGTAAATTCCTCATGTGTCCTGTAAATAACTCCGCATTTATATTTCTCAATCAGCTTTTGTTGAGGCAGACAGTCGGATGCAATAACCGGTCTTTTACCGCTCATATAATCGAAAATCTTGTTTGCCACACCTGATTCATGCTGCGGATTTTTTATGAAGGGCGCCAGGCAGATATCACTTAAACCGAGCCAGTACGGAAGTTCTGAAATGTCAATCCATTTGATATAAGTAATCCGCTGTTTTATGTCAGGATTAAAGATGACATCGTAAAATCTCTTCCTGTCCTTCTTATCTATTGGGCCTATTACAAGCAGGTCAGCATCATATCCTTTTGTAATTACTTCCCTGAAGGAGTCAATTGCATCAAATATTCCTCGCCTCTCGGCTACAACTCCGAAATAAAGAATGACCGGTGCTTTTTTGACAAATGCAATATTTTCACTGTTGACTTTGGAATTTTCCATTTGTCTGAGGTCCGGGACGTTTGGCAGGATACAAAAGCGGTCAGGTGTAAGAAATTTGTATTCAACAATCAGATGGTCCCTGAATTCTTCGCTCAGGACGATTATTTTCTTGGGATAATCCAGAAGCTTTTTCTCCTTCTTTTTCCATTTATGCGGTTGTGAAATCAGATTTCGCAGGAATCCCTTTGTCCAGTTATAAGTTGTAACAGCATATGGATAATTTTCATGAAGGTCCAGAATCATCGGAATCCCGGTCCCGGATTTCTTAATTCCTGACCACCCTGATTCTGACATGTAAAGATCATGTACATGAAGAATGTTTACGTTGTTGATGGAAATGAATTTATTTATCTTAAAGCTCCACATCCATTCGTAAGCAGGTATTGTATTGATAAAGAAGAACAGAACGTTTTTTATCCTTTTGCTCAACCTTATTCTGGTNATATTTATTCCCTNAATCCTGGAATAAGATTTATTTTCAAACCCGAAGCACAGAACAAAGATTTCGTAACCGGCTTCCTTCAGGATCTCGATNTCCCTCAGGACACGTTTGTCATCATTCAGATCATTATCAACTACTATTCCNACTTTCATTCCAGGTTNCCGGTCAGATGAAAGGTTTAATTTAATAAAAATCAAAGGTAAAAATAATTTACAGGATAAGCCGGGTTATTCCCTAACTGGGGTTTTCACAGTCTGTTTCGATTTGTCCTGGCCGTTACCAGAATTAAATTGATTATTCACATTATGATGGATTATGTGCTTATCGCATTGTAATTCTGTTGCAAAGTGATTTGTCAGAAAATCAGCTTAATAATTTTACAATTTTCTTAACCAGATTATCTCTTCTGTAAACTGATGGTGACATTTTTTCCGAAATTTGAGGGTCTTTCAACAGGATTTTCAGGTATTCAAAAATACCCGCGGTATCAGAATAATTAAAGGTTTTCCCATGGCCGCATTCTTCAATTATATCGGCTGCATCACCATCTATGGGACCCAGACATAAAACCGGTTTCCCTGAAGCAAGATATTCAAACAGCTTGCCAGTAATAATACTTTTAGAGCTGTGATGGTCAGGGATAACGAGTAGCAAAATACTCGTATTTAACATGGATTTAATAGCTGAGGAATGATCGGCATAGGGTAGAAATTCAGTTAAGGATCCGTTCAGATAAGATTTAATCAGCTTTTCCTGGAGGGATGAGACATAACCTGTAAATCTTAACCTGAAATCCGTTCGGTCTTTTTTAAGCTCCCTGAGAGCTGCAAGAAGCCCGTTAACAGGATATTTGTCCGACAGAGTTCCGATATACGATATCGTAAATATAGCAGGTAAAGTTGCAATCAGACCTGAAAAATCCTCACTGTCGTAACCGTTTGTAATTACTTCTGTCTTTTCTTCAAGCCCCTGAATTTTTGAACAGAACGATTCCCGCAGTGATTTACCTATAGCAATTATCCTGTCGGCAGATTCCAGGACGTTTTTTTCATAAGAAGAATCAATAATTCTTGAGATCCTGGTAGGAAAGAACTCATTGTAATAGTAAATATTTGTCCATGGATCGCGTAAATCAGCTATCCACCTTATCCCGGGATATTTCTTTTTCAGCTTTAGACCGATAAGCTGAGTGGAATGCGGCGGGCTTGTGGTTATCAGATGATTTACTTTTTGGGATTCAATGATTTCACATGCTTTCGTGAAAGCGTATTTGTTCCAGCCTTTCCTTGGATCAGGGATAAAAAAATTGCCCCTGACGAATCTTGTCAGAACGCTTTTCAATCCTTTTTCTTTCCCGGCTGCGAAACCTGATGAAGGGATTTCAGACTTATCTTTTTTATAGAACCTGAAATAGTCTCTCGCCTTGGTTTTAATTACAGTCAGGTTCTCAGGCACTTCACTGTTAAGGGAATAATCGATTGCAGGATAAGCTGCAAAATCAGGTTCGACAGTAAGTATGACAGGTTCCCAGCCATACTGGGGCAGATACTTAGAAAACTTCAGCCACCTCTGAACACCGGCACCGGAACCGGGAGGCCAGTAATAGGTCACTATCAGAACCTTTTGCATCCTATAGCTTTTTCAGGAGTGTTCCAATGTTTACTTTTTCGGAAATAATCTCTTTTAATAACGAGATTTTTACGCGTTCCTGTTCCATAGAATCACGATATCTGATCGTAACCGTCTGATCATCAAGTGTCTGATGATCAATTGTAATACAGTATGGTGTTCCGATGGCATCCTGACGACGGTAGCGCCTGCCGATAGAATCTTTGTCATCGTACTGGCAGTTGAACTCGAACTTAAGATCATGCACGATTTTTTCGGCTATCTCAGGTAACCCGTCCTTTTTGACAAGCGGCATCACGGCAAGTTTGACAGGAGCAAGAAATGATGGCAACCTCAGTACACTTCTGGAATCAATGCTTCCATCCTCTTTTTTCAGTTCTTCCTCAACCAAAGCAGCTGAAATTACCTGTAGGAACATCCTGTCGACCCCGATTGAAGTCTCTATAACGAACGGGATATATGATTCTCCCTTTTCAGGATCGAAATACTGCATTTTTTTGCCGCTGTATTTCTGATGCTGACTCAGATCATAATCGGTTCTAGAGTGGATGCCCTCAACTTCCTTAAATCCAAACGGGAACCTGTATTCAATATCAGTCGCAGCGTTGGCATAATGAGCAAGCTTTACATGATCGTGGAACCTGTAATTTTCTTCACCGAAACCAAGAGCCTGGTGCCATTTCATCCTGGCTTCCTTCCACTTTGCAAACCATTCGAGCTCAGTGCCTGGCTGGACAAAGAACTGCATCTCCATCTGTTCAAATTCCCTCATCCTGAATATAAACTGTCTGGCCACAATTTCATTCCTGAAGGCTTTCCCTATTTGTGCTATTCCGAAAGGTATTTTCATCCTTCCGGTTTTCTGAACATTCAGGAAATTGACAAATATTCCCTGGGCTGTTTCAGGACGTAAGTATATTTTATTTGATCCTTCAAGAGTCGATCCCATCTCAGTTGAGAACATAAGATTGAATTGTCTCACATCTGTCCAGTTCCGGCTTCCGGAAATAGGGCAGACTATTTCATTGTCTATAATTATTTTTCTGAGTTCAGCAAGATCGGTATCATTCAAAGCCTTAGAGAACCTAACATTCAATTCTTCAATCTTAGCCTGATTCGCCAAAACCCGCGGATTTGTTTCCCTGAATTTTTTCTCATCAAATGCAGTTCCGAATTTCTCTCTGGCTTTATCAATCTCCTTTGTGATCTTTTCCTCGATTTTGGCCAGGTGTTCTTCAATAAGGACATCCGCCCTGTATCTTTTCTTGGAATCCTTGTTGTCGATAAGAGGATCATTGAAAGCATCAACGTGCCCCGAAGCCTTCCAGATAGTAGGATGCATAAAGATCGCAGAATCGATTCCGACAATATTATCATGCAGAAGCACCATGCTGTCCCACCAGTATTTTTTAATATTGTTTTTCAATTCAACGCCGTACTGACCGTAATCATATACAGCGCTTAATCCGTCATAAATTTCACTGGAAGGGAAAACATATCCGTATTCCTTGCAATGAGCGACAAGCTTTTTAAAAACATCTTCCTGAGCCATAAAAATTGTTT
>WSSedA1B3DRAFT_1000468_pt1 | contig 11644 bp, 8 predicted proteins | sample WetSurSiteA1Bulk_FD_9468 | JGI IMG/M metagenome (IMG submission 9468)
ATATCTTCACTAAGCAAAAGACTTTTATTGCTGACATTTTTCGTCTCATCCTCGAGCCTTGATTTAAGACCATTTTCCTCCAGCTTCAACTGGTTGACCTTGTTCTTTGTACTGCTTCCTGAAAGTATCTGAAATCTGAGACTCAGTCCCAGGTAGCTGCTTCCATACCAGCTGTCTGACAGGAATGGGTTGAAGGTATCCGTATATTGGTTTGCGCCAATGAATCCCTCAAAACCAATAGTAGGTGTATGTTTCATTCTTTCCGACTTCTGCTGTTGTTCAAGGAGTTCAGCCCTGAGCTTGAGGCTTTTCACGGAAGGAATAGAGTCTAACATAGGATCTACATTACTTACCTTCATAACATCATCCGAAAAAGGCGAAAAGTCGAACTTGCCATCCAGCAAAGTCTCAAGTGAAATTCCCGTCAGGAAGCTCATATAAATCTTTTCCCTCGTTAGTGATGACGATACAGCAACATAATTTGATAAAGCATTATTGTGGTTCAGAATTGCCTTGTTGACTTCTGTTTTCATCACCTTACCCTCTTTAAATTTTACACTGAATAGCTCCTTTGTCCTTGAAGTGCGAAGTGTATCGAGTGCGGCAAAACGAAATTGTTCCTCCTTGAGCCATATATTAGTAAAGCTCTTTATAACCTCCAGTTTCAGATCCCTTTCAGCGGCAACAGCATCTGTATTCTTCAGTTTCTCATTTATTTTGCTTTCTGCGACCCGGCTCTTTATGGAAAAATCGATTATAGGCTGATACAGATTTAAGCCTGAGTTCTGCTGCCAATCGGTCCCGAATTTTATCGGCCTTTTTTCATCTGTAGGTATCTGGCTGAACTGTCCGAGAGGAATTATCTGTGTAGGAATTACGGGATTATATCTGTAGTTATAACTCAATGAGAGGTCAGGTAAATATTTCTTATAAGCTGATGAAGTCTGAAGTTTAGCTATCTCGATATCAGTCCTGACCGCCTGGATATTCCCTTTATTTGCAAGAGCAGAATCAATACAGGCTATAAGTTTTATCTCCTGCCCGGATAGCCCATCTGATATGCTTATGAGCAGAATAAACAATATCGATCGTGTTATAGATTTCATTTTTAATATTCTTTTAATTTTTCACCCGCGAAATACGGCAGCCGGTTCAACATTATTGATTGTTCGTATGGAGAAGAAGAGAGAACTGCCAACAGAGATAAAAACAGTTACCAAGAAGAGGGCAGCGTATTGAATGATAGAGTAGCTGAATACAAGGCCGGCATTCGATACTCCTGCTCTGAATCCTTCAAGGAGTATCATTGCAATTAAATAACCTGTAACTGCGAAGAGGAAACTCTGCGTGAGAATTAGTCTTGTAATATACCCATTAGTGGCACCGATCGCCTTAAGTGTTCCATAATCCCTTATCCTGTCAACAGCGGATGAATATAGCGTAAGTCCGATGATAAAGAATCCGCTTATTACAGCAAAAATAACCAGCGAACCGATGCTGGTTCCAATGTTTGACGATATGGTTATATAGCTTACTGTTGTTTTTCTAAGTTTCTCAGCATTCCATGCTTTAATACCATATACCGACCTGTTTATGTTATTTACAACATCATCAACAGAAAAGCCGGGCTTGACCTGAATTGCTATTGTGCTTACTTTCGATTCTGGGAATGAAGTATAATAACGTGCTTTCGATATTGTTGTATAGAAAAATGACCCTGCAAAACCCCTGGCGTTTTTTGTTTGCAACCTGATCGTGGCACTTTTACCGTTAATCTCAACTCTGGTACCAGGTTTTACCGGGTAATCGAATACAGCCTGGTCGTAAAACTCAGCTGACACAGCTTCATCATCACTGAGTGAAAGAAGGTCACCCTCATTTATTGATTCTGGTTTCGGACCCGCAATAAACAGCGGTGATTCGCTGCCAATAATGAGTACAGGTGCAAGTTTTCCATTCTCAAATTTGACCGATGCCCCGGAGACTACTATCGGATATGTATTCATGACCCCCTCTAGACTCCTTAGTTCCCTTACAAGCCCCTCATTAAGTTTAGGAAGTTCATTAGCATTCCTTGTAATATTATCGACAATCCAGATCTGGCCAATATCCTGCCTCGAGTTACTGACCAGGCCACCCATTAATCCGGTCAGAAAACTTAAAACACCTATCTGCTGACCAATCAGGAAGATGCTGACAACGATACCGATAACAACACCAATGCTCTTAACCTTGTCATACCTTATAAACCTATATGCAGTTGAGATCATAACTGGCTCTTTTTAAGTTTAATTACCGATTCAACCTTTGAGTTAAGAATAAGACCGTTTTCCCCGTCAAGTTTTATTCTTACTTCCCTTACAAGCCTGTCTTCCTGCTCATTTGCTTTTTGCGAGAATAACGACTTCTTTTTCAGGTAGGGGGAAAGGAAGATGACTTTTCCCCTTGCTACACAGAGTCGCTGCCAACAAATCTGATATCAGCATCAAGTCCTAAAATGAGCCTGCCGGCAAAAAGCTCATCAACTTCAGTTCTCACTGTCATTGGTCCGGAAGGGGCAACCTCTGCATATTTTTCATACTGGCTTACTGCACTTCCTCTTTCAATATGCATTTCGAGCATTAGCCCCTCATAAGGTGAACGTAAAATCTTTTTCGAAGCTTCGGCTTCAGCATATCTGACCTGCTCAGCCAACTCCCTTAGTCTGCTGGCAGCAAGTTTTACTGAGGCGCTGTTCTTTTCTACAGTAAGAGAAAGGGTGGTGACCTCTGTCTCAAGATCATCGAGCATCTGCTTTGTCTCAGCTCCTTTTAATGCAAGGACTCTTACAGATTCCAGGAGCCTTTTTTTATTGGCAAGCTTTGACTCCGACTCCCTCAGGTTAAGCTCATCTATGTCTTCCTGCGATTTCTGAGTGTTGTACTGGCTTCTTAACTGAGATACCCTTATCAGTTCAAGCTCATCATCAAGTCTTACCAGAGGCTCATCTTTTCTGATACTATCTCCATCCTTTTTGAAAATATCCTTAACAATACCACCAGTTGGAGCTGCAAGACTGATTATCTCTTTTTCAGGTTCAACCTTGCCAACCCCGACAACTTCGGAAATCTCAACCAATGCACTGTTGACGGAGTGGGCCACAGTGCCTGATTTTTCTTTATTTTCATTATTGCCTCCACAGGCCGTAAGAATCAATGGAATTATAACCAGAAAAACCTTTTTATTCATCGATTTAATATTAATATTCTGTTTAATTGATTTTATGTCTTTTAATTATGAAATATCTCATCCTCCGAGGGCTTGTCTGATGCAACACCGTTGTTCACATAAATGATCCTGTCGGCAAAAGGTTTCAGTCTCAGGTCGTGTGTTACCACAATTACCGATTTTCCTGAATCTGAGAGCATTTTAAGTTCTTCCATTACTATGCCAACACTTTTGATATCGAGTGATGCAGTAGGTTCATCGCAAAGCATTATCGATGGTTCGGTAACAAGTGCTCTTGCAATTGCCACTCTCTGCTGCTGTCCACCACTGAGGTTTTTTGGCAGGCTCTTCACCTTGTTTTCCATATTTACCTTTTTAAGCGCTTCCTCAGCCTTGAGCTTTGCCTCCTTTTTGCTGGTTCCCGAAAGCCTGAGAGGATGCATAACATTCTCCAGTACATTTAGAGGTGCTAGCAGGTTGAAGCTCTGAAAGACAAAACCGATATTTTTCAGTCTGACCCTGGCCAGTTCCTTATCACTTAGATTGTTCACAAGAAGGTTATCGATATATACTTCGCCTGAAGTTGGAAAAATCACGCATCCCAGGAGAGAAAGAAGAGTTGTTTTACCTGAACCTGACGGACCTATTATAAGTGTAAGCTCATTCTTCATAAAATCGAAAGTTGTTGGCTGAAGAGCAGTAATCACAGTGTCGCCCGTTTTGTATTCCTTACTTGCTCCCCTTGTGCTGGCTGCTATTTCCATATCTAATCTAATTGTTTTGACATTTAAACAATATAAGTACAAAATAGTTCGAAAAAAGTTAAAATAATACGTTATTGAACTAAATAAGCTTAATTTTGTTTTAGAATAGAAATGAAAACAGTCATGAAAAAGAGTGAGATACTTATAACCCTGATAACAAAATTTTTTTCCTTTGATGCTGAAATGGGTAACCATGAGGAGTATTCGATGGATGAGTTTATGGGTTACCTGAACTCAAAATCTGGAGGTCAGGAGTTGGCGATGAGAGAAATATCCGGGGAAAATAAAGAGTGGTTTAAGGATGAATACCGCAATACTGCAAGTGATATTTCAATTTTAATTGTTCTGATGAGTCATTATGCAAAGTGGTATATTAAAAAGGTACTCAGGGAGAGCTATCTACAAACTCCTGATGAGTTTTCATTTCTGATCACTCTTATGACTTACGACAGTTTAAGCAAGAGTGAACTGATCACAAAGCAGGTAATTGAAAAGACTTCAGGATCAGAAGTCATACGTCGGCTTATTAAAAGAGGATTGATTGTTGAATCCGCCAATGAGAATGATAAGAGAAGCTTAAGGGTTTCCATTACCAGGTCAGGGAGAGAGGAGGTCCTAAGGTTACTGCCGCAAATGAGCGAAGTGACGAGAATTGTGGTTGGAAATCTCAGCGCTGAAGAGATCAACACGCTTTCATACCTTCTGAAAAAACTCGATTATTTCCACAACGATATTTATATCAATAAAAGAGGGCAACCTTTGAGTGATATACTGAACGGAGTTACAAATAGAAAAAACTAATCTATAAATAGGAATTTAGATTGAAAAGCCAGCTGCCTTGACCACCTTTGGCCGGAAAAGAATGACCATCAGATGAAGGAGTTAAATTCTTTTTATTAAGTTTTATATGTTAATGATAATCTTACTGGCTGAATGTAGTCATTCACTCTGGCTTTTGCAATTCACTCCTTCTAAGTAATATATCACCCTCGCTTTCGCTGTCGAAATGATAGAGTTTAGCAATCGTGATCCGCTTTGCCAGCAGACTGCAGGCAAGGCTGGCCAGGAATGCTCCTGCAAGAGGACCGGCCCAGTAGATCCACCATGCGTTCCAGTGCCCGGATATAACCGCCGGACCAAGACTGCGTGCAGGGTTTGTGCTGATACCTGAGATATCGGCTTCAAGTGGTACCATAATGGCATAAAGTACAGGAAACATATATGGAGTAAACTTACGGATACTCCTGAATCCTATGAAAATAACAAGAAGTGAGACCATAATAAAGGTGGTGACAATTTCGCCCAGCAGGGCAGTCTGATTCGTGTAGTTAGCTCCGGGAGAAGTTCCGCCGTAAAAAATGCTATGACCCATCTGACCCCATATTAAAAGAGGCAGGCACCCTATAATTGCTCCGGTCAATTGGGCAAGTATATAAGTAATGGCGAGGCGTCCTTCGATTTTGCGAAACAACCAGAATACCATCGTAACAGCAGGATTGATATGCGCTCCGCTCACTTTTCCTATATTCGAAAGTGCAATGGATGCACCCACACTGCCAAAAAGGAAGCCGGTGATAATCTGCCGGACTTTTACATTTGGAATAAGGGTTGCCATAGGGCTGCCGGAACCAAACATGAATATAACTATCGACAGACCCACCAGTAATAACAGGGCTGTACCAAAGAATTCTGAAATAAAAAACTTTGTCCTGTATTTCAGATACCTCGCATTATTCTTGTCTTGTATGTCATTCATGAACCTTAAAATTTTAAATATTGCGCTAATGTCAGTCAAGTCGGCTACCTAAGCCACCACCTTCGCTAAAGCTTCGGTGGTCAATGAAGGCTTCGGCGGCTAAAAGAAGTCCGAAGTTACAAATATTTATTTTGTAAGAGCTACCGGACGATCGGCTCTGAGTCGTGCACATGAAGGGCAAAGTTCACGATCCATTGGGGCAGTCATGTGATCGGGAAGACGGTGTCTGACGAACTCCCTGTGCGCAGGCGTCTGTGTTGGTTCACCGCAATCACTGCATTTCAGCAGAGGTTGTTCGCATACCACTGTTCCTGTGATGACCGTTCGGCGAACCCCGTCCTGATCATCAAAATGTATCGCGCCTGTCGGGCATACTTGTGTACATGCGCCACAACCGATGCATAGCTCAGCCGGTCGTTTAAAATCCAGATGGGCAAGCCTGCCGGCATTTGTGTCGGCCATTCGAATCGCCTCAATTCCCATTTCGCTGCAAGCGGCCATGCAAAGGCCGCAACCAATGCAGATGTCGCAACGAAGGCAACGCCGGGCTTCATTTTTTGCCATAGAATCGGTCAGTCCTTCTTCAATCTTTACATAGTTGCCTTCTCCAAGGGTTTCTTCAACAGTTCTCTCCGGCATCATGGAACGGCGCAAATGACTTCTGTCGTCTGCATTCACAGACAGGGGAGTTACATCTACCCGCTTTGAAGGTTTGCCTGTTTCTTTGTCGATTGTTGTTCCGCGAAGCCAGGCATCAATGGATGCTGCGGCAATCTTTCCTGACCGGATAGCTTCCACAGCTGTCCGTGGCCCATGCTGTCCGTCACCACCGGCGAATACACCTGGCACATTTGTCATCTTTGTCTTAGGATCAGCAACAATAAACCCCCGATTATTTTCCACATCACTGCCCTCGAGAACTGCCAGGTCAGTGCCCTGGCCGACGGCGAGGATCACATGATCAGCTTCAAGAGTCAGAAGGCGGTTAGTGTCGAATATCGGATCGAATTTACCAGTCGCATCCTTTACCCTTTCACAGTATTGTAAAATGAATCTGCCATCCTCCTCAATACGTACAGGTCCCCACCCTGCATGTATCTTAACACCTTCGGCAACAGCAAGCTCTATCTCGTGCGGACTGGCTGGCATATCACGTCGCTTTTCAAGTGATGTAATGTCGACATGCCGGGCACCCTGTCTCAGGGCTGTAAGTGCAACGTCGATGGAAACATTGCCGCCGCCTACAACCACAACACGTGGCCCTACGCGAACCTGTTCGCCGCTTCGTACCGCACGCAGGAAGTCAATACCTCCCATAACAAATGGCAGCTCCACACCTTCAATTGTGAGAAGACGTGTGCGCTGTGTCCCGAGTCCCAGGAAGACAGCGTCGTAATCCTTTCGGAATGCCTCGAGGTTCGCAACCGGAGAGCTGGTGTGTATCCTCACACCAACTGCCCGGATCTGATCAAGCTCTTTCTCAAGGAGCTCAGGAGGGTTGCGGTAGGCCGGAATACCATAACGAAGCATTCCCCCTGCAAATTCCTGAGCTTCAAAAACATCCGTGTGATGTCCAAGGATTTGCAGATAATACGCAGCTGTGATCCCTGCAGGACCTGCCCCGATTATACCGATCTTTTTTCCTGTATCGGGAGCAATGGCCGGTTTCGGGTAGCCTCCATCAGCCAGGCATAACTCAGCTGCCCTTGATTTCATCGGCCTTATAAAAACAGCGCCATTACCTGCTCTACGGATGCATGCTGATTCACATGGAGCCGGGCATACCAGTCCGCAGGTGAGAGGGAATGGATTATCCTGTCTTATGACCTCTATTGTGGAATTATGATCACCCTTACCAAGCAGGGCCATGAAAGAGGGTATGTCTATGTTGGCAGGACATGTGCTATGGCAGGGTGCCGCTTTCCAAACAAGGCATAGATTTTCAGGGCAGGTTTCATTGCGGGCATGATTTTCCCACTGCTGCCGGAAGTAGCTGAGTGAACTGCCAAGCGGCCATGAAGCTGCAAGTCCCTGTGCTGTAAGTTCTGATGACACTTCTTCAAGAGCTGCCAGATGACTCATACTGCCGATACCGAGGGTGATCTCGGTTACAAGGCGTGCAGCCCGTGCCAGTAATGCTCTCACATGTGTTTCTTTACCCTCTGCAAGCAGCCAGTGGCGATACATTGATCTCCTTGTTTGCTTAACGATGCATGTTCCATCGGCTATCACCGTAAGGCTTGATGGAGAAGGTACTACTCCAACAGAGAGAAGTGAGAGCGGATCGCATAACACATCTGCCCTGCTTAATGGCAGGAAACCACCCATGCCGTCGTCGAATACAAGAACAGGATCATTACCGTTAGTCTCCGGCCCGCCCCGCCATTCTTCAACCTGTTTGCGAAGATTTGCCGACCTGGCAATTTCGGCCAGGCCGCGTTCCTTGAATCCCTGACGTAAAGTTATAAGGAACCCATTCAGATCTGGTTTACCGGCAAACAGAAGTGCGATACGGCACCAGGTCTCAGGAGTATGGACCAGTCTCTCCCTGTGAGGGGAATGACCTTCGCACCATAAACCCGGTTTACTGTTTCGAACCACTTCAATTTCACGTCCGGGAGTGGAGATTTCGGCAAGCGACCGGATGGCGTCCACAGCATTTAAAAACGGCGCTTCATGTCCGTTTAGTACCGATGGCAGAAGTAACTCGATCTTCCGGCTGTTGCGCAATCCGATTGCTATCAGCACTCCCTCAGCCAGCAGCCAGGGTGCTTTATCAAGAATGGCAGCAGTGCCCAGGCTATGCTCATCCAGTAATGTTGCATCAATCACCAGCACAGAGTCGCCCTGTCCGCGCAGAAACCTGCGCCATGCAAGATGGACAGGTTCACCGGAATAGCCGTACTCAGTAATTACCACTTCCTGTACCAGCTGAAGCCTTTGCAATGGTGTCATCGAAATAGCCCTGGTGAAGGCAGGAAGAGAATCAGCAAAAGTATCAGCTGGTGGTAAGGCACCTGCAAGCGTGGCGGCTTCCTGATCCAGCCATGATGGAAGATTCAGGAGATCGCTCATGATTCCCTCCTTCCGCTCTCCGGAGGCTCTGCAACGATCATCCGGGCATAGCGCTCGCGCCTCGGATCTGCTGCTTCAGTGGTAATTTCGAATGAGAGGCAACCGGTTACGCATTTCGTTACACAGGCTGGCTGTAATCCGTCATCAAGACGATCCTTGCAGTAGTCGCATTTGACAACCTTGTGTGTTGCAGGATCCCACTGAGGGGTACCCCATGGACAAGCAGCAACACAGCTTTTACACCCGACGCAGAGACTTGACTGGACAAAGACTATACCATCTTTTTCCCTCCGTTGCATCGCCCCGGTTGGACAGGCTTTGATGCACCAGGCATCTTCGCAATGAAAACAGGGCATATAGACGAAACGCGTTCGCGGTCGTCCTTCTATATTAACCGGACCAATAATAATTATTTTACATGGAGCAGGTCCTGCTCCGAGATTCTTGTTTGTCTTGCAGTGTACTTCGCAGGCTTTGCAGCCGATGCAACTGGCATCGTCGTGGCTGAGTGTGTATTTGCTCATTTCTTACCTCCTTTCGATGCAATTGGTTTTATTTGTACAATAGTTTCTGTCATGGCACATCCGCCACCGGCAGGGTCAAATTCATAGAGTTTACCATGCTGAAGCCGCTGGTCGGCCACGCCCACGCCGTTAGCGCGTCTGGCCAGTGGCACAGTTGCGCCGAAGCCATGCAGCATGAATGCAGCCTCGGGATGGATCCATGGGGTCACCATAGCCTTCATCCGTCCGGTATAACTGCCTCCCCCGGTGATCTCTACTTCATCACCGTCAGAAATGCCAAGTGGTTTGGCACGGTCAGGGTGAATCCAGAGAACCTGTTTTGGAGAAATTTCATTAAGTATCGGGTTATTAAGGGACTGACCATGTGCCAGGGTAGCTGTTCGTCCGAACAGCATGTAGAATCGGTCACCCCCGGGTGCTTCTTTTTCTATGTATGGCGGAAGACTGTGTAACCCTGCCTCCTTAAGGATACTGCTTTCTATTTCAATCTTTCCCGATGGGGTGGGAAATTTAAGCTCTTCACGGGGTATCAGCTTCGGTGAGTCAGACAGATTGACAAATCCCTCCTCACGCATNTCAGCAACAGTCACCCCTGTTCCATCAAGCTGATAGTTCCATAACTCCTCGATAGTTTCAAAGTCCAGAACATCCTTAACGCCCATGCGGTGAAGGATCTCACGGAATATCCACCAGGCCGGGCGGCTGTCGAAACGCGGGGCTATAGCCTGGTCACGCAGGGCGAAAACAGGTACGGGCCCATTCATTTGGGCGAGGATATTGGCGCGTTCAAGATAGGTCGACTCGGGGAGTATGACATCAGAAAACCAGCCGGTCTCAGAATAACGGACATCAATTGACACAAGCAGTTTAAGCTTGTCAAGAGCACGTTTTGTCGCCTCCGGATCAGGCATTCCTGTAAGAGGATCATGACGATATGCGAAATATGCACCGATCCCATATGGTTGTTCTGTTTCCATAGCTGCAAAGCCCTGGTGCAGCATACCGATCTTGGGATCCCATTGTAGCCGGGTGGTACCTGCACCATCCACACGCGGATCTGTCGGCTTGGGTGTACGTGAGGAAAGCTGATTGAGGCTTTTGCGGCCGTACTGTTCAGGTGACTTGCCAAGTATAATTCCTCCGGGGATTTCTATATTGCCCATCAGGGCGTTAAGTATCAGCGCAGTACGGCTGACATGGAACGATTGCTTGTGACGTGCCGTCATCCAGCCGGGATGAAATATCACCTGAGGAGCATCGGCTGCTATCTCTTTTACAAACTCACGGATCTGTTCTGCAGGGAGTCCTGTATGGCTTTGCTGCCATTCCGGAGTAGTATCCCTGACCATCTCTTTCAGATAGTCCATTCCAGAGACGAAGCGGTCGACAAAATTTTTATCGTAAGCCTCCTGTTTCAGTACCTCATGTATAATAGCCAGGTTCAGAGCATAATCGCTGTTAGGGCGCACCTGCCAGTAGCGGGTTGCCTTGCAGGCAGTGATGCTGGCGCGAGGATCGATATATGTGCATCGCATACCATTAGCCAGAGCTGCCATAAAGGCTTTAGACTCTTTGACCATAAGTGATTCGACGATGTTCCTTCCGTAGAGAACAAGGTGCTTTGTGTTCTTGTAGTCATAGTTGATACCACCTGGACCGATACCGTAAATGGAAAGTGCAGCGTTGTGTACGTTGCCCGCACAGCCTGCATCATGGTTGAAATAATTAGGTGAGCCCAGGGCATTCAGAAAGGTACGGGTAAGATCAGTGAATAAGCCGCCACGATCGGATAACATTATTCCTTTTCCTCCATAAGTATCTATGGTATCATGAAGCTTGTCGGCGATGTAATCGAGGGCCTCATCCCATGATGTACGTCTCCATTTGCCACCTCCGCGCTCTCCAGTACGGATGAGGGGTGTCTGAGGACGTTCATCGTCAAACTCAAATGCCAGTCCGGCAGATCCCTTGGCGCATAAACTTGCCCCAATGGCTTTATCGTGATGATTCCCCTGCAGCCAGACTATACATCCGTCTTCTACCGTCACTTCGATAGGGCAGCGGACAGCGCACATGCCGCACATACTGTAAACCGTTCGCCGGCCGGGGGCGCCCACACCGGAAACGTTTGGTGCCATTACTGAATTCATTTAAGTCTCCTTTCCTAAATATTTTTTAAATTATACTAATATAGTCAGGTCTTTTTGAAAAAATCTTCAAACCACCCCGTCATGCCACTCCGGGCATGACACCCCTCCTTGACCAAGGAGGGGAAAGTTCATGATTACAGTACCTTAACTTTCTCCTCCTCTCTGAGG
>WSSedA1B3DRAFT_1000472_pt1 | contig 11630 bp, 10 predicted proteins | sample WetSurSiteA1Bulk_FD_9468 | JGI IMG/M metagenome (IMG submission 9468)
AAAGAGAGACAAAATATTAATACTTTCTTCATATTCATCTTAAATCTTATGCGGACAATGTTTTCCTGAAAAAATGGCTGATTTTATGAAAACAAAAATTTCCATAATCTCTATTCTATTCGCATTTCTTGTTAGTTGTGCCAATAAAGAAGAAGCACAAAAGTATGCTATGCTTGTACAGGAAAATTCTAAAATGATGTCTCTGTGTGATTATATCAGTAATGATCAGCAGAGAATAGTTGATAGCCTTCATAAAATTCAGGAGAATTATGCGCCGGATCGCAGTTACTCTGATAGTTCTTTGGCAATAGCTGGTGAGATCATTGATGCTATTGAGGTTCGGGATAATGTCATAAAGTTAAAATCAAAACTTGACACTCAGGTTCTAAACTATATTCTTCTTGAAAAAGCAAATGAGAAATTTCTTTATCTAACAAGGCATGCTGTTATAAATAAATACTCTGACGAACTGTTTTTCATTAATAAAGAAATTATCGATATAACCGGTGGACTTACTACTAAAACATATCTTAATAAATATCTGCCTCACTTAATGCAATTACAATAACTTATCGTTCTGTTTATTATCAATTTATTGAAAACATTATATGTAAATTGCAGCATCATAGGCAAAAGCCGGAGGAACATTAAATCCGGCAAAAAATGTTTTTATAAGGGTTAGTTTACCTCCTAAGTAGTCAAACCCGGTCGGCACCCATTTAGGGAACCCTGATACTGAAGATAAAGAGTGGTTATAAACTCAAGTTGCTGGTTGCTTGTTTCTGGTTGCTGGTTAAGTTTCTGATTGATAGGGAAATATGTAATATTTATAAATACTTTTTTGAATAATCCTAAAAAATTTAAAATGTCCATTCTCAAACAACTACCAACTAGCACCCAGCAACCAGCAACTTAGGTTATCATACAGGTTCTTGATTTTAGAGTAAGAAATTAAATTAATTAATACCTTTATTGGGCAAATCATTGAAAGGTTCTGTATTGAACATAAAATAAATCAAACATGAAAAACATTTATCTTTTCATGTTGTCAATCTGCATTTTTATTTCTTGCAATAAGGAAGACACTATTCCTACTGTGACGACCTTACCGATAACTAATATCACCGAGACCTCAGCCATGGGTGCAGGAACAGTTGTAAACGAAGGTTCAGGAACTGTTGTTGAACGTGGTTTATGCTGGAGTAAAGGCATTACTCCTGATATTGGATGTAATATAACTATTGAAGGTAGTGGAGCAGGTACTTATACAAGCACCATTACAAATTTAAATGCCTCTACTACTTACAATGTCAGGGCTTATGCCACTAATAAAACTGGTACCGGTTATGGGAATGAGATTAGTTTTCAGACTGCTCCACCTAAAATTAATTTCAGTGAATGGATTACATACGGCAACATGACTGATCAGGATGGCAATATTTACAGAACTGTAAAAATCGGAGAACAAACCTGGATGGCTGAGAATCTGAGAACTACTCATTACCAGGATGGAAGTCAAATACCTGATGTGACCAATATTGATTCCTGGGGCTTTCTTAATACCGGGGCTTATTGTTTTTATAATAATGACATCCTTAATAAAAATGCATATGGTGCCCTGTATAACTGGTACACTATAGCGGATCAGGGTAAAATCTGCCCTTCTGGCTGGCATGTACCTTCTGATGCTGAATGGATTATCCTTGAAAATTTTCTGGGAGGGAGCAATTCTGCCGGCATGAAAATAAAGGAAGTCGGACTGATACATTGGGTTAGTCCAAACATTGGCGCTTCAAATCTGAGCGGTTTTACTGCATTACCGGCTGGTGCACGTAATTATTCCGCAAACGATGATTTTCTTGGTTTAGGACAAATTGGCATGTGGTGGTCTTCCACAGAACACCATACTTTTAATGATAGTGCCTGGTATCGCTCTCTTATAACATTTGAATCAGTATTAGTAAGAAATTATTATCTGAAAAGAGTAGGAATCTCAGTCAGGTGCATAATGGATTAAACAGTCACAGATCCTGGGACTTATACTTAAAAATAAATTTGACTCATATGCTTTCATAGCTTAACTTTGATTAACCTGATTATCTATTTATTAAACAATTAAACGTGTAACTATGAAAAAAATCACAATTATCTGGATTGTAGCACTAGTATTTGCCTGGGGCTGTACTCAGAAAAAGCCTGTTGAAAAGACAATCTTTGGGATGGGAACCGATTATATGTATTTTCCGGAGGTACTGAACGGTAAAGTCAAAGAGCTGAGGGAAACGAACTATTGGGCTGCCGAAAAGGATGGTAAAATCATTAAAGGCAATCCGGCAACCTGGAAAGATCTCGATAGTATAGGTTCCACGAGGAATCTAATAGCTTATTTTGACATCAATGGCGTACTGACAAAATACGATCTTCTGGATGAAGATAACGTAATCCGGAACAGCACAGTCGTAACAATTGAAAATGGCAAATATGTAAGATTAGAATTTAAAGTAAAGGATAGTATTAATCAGTATGTGATTCCAGAATACGACAGCCGGGGATATTTTGCCGGCGGGAAAGTATACAGACCAAAAGTTGACACACTTATTTACAGCTTTGTTATTACAAATGATGAGAAAGGCAATTATACCAGGATTGAAAATTTCGATTTCAAAAATCAAAAGGCAAGTTATCAGGTCTTTACATTAAATGAGCTTGGTAAAATTATTGAAACAAAATTTTTCAATAAGTATGATACGTTAAGACAGACTTTTGTAAATACATATAATGACAAAGGTTTTCTGACTACACAGAGGGTATATATTGAAAAACCTAAAAGCACCAATTCGTGGGATATCCAGGATCTGGAGTTTGATGACCATGGTAACGTTTTACTTATATATAGCATTGTAGATGAAGGGAAATTTAAGCTGGTCTCAGAAAGGACTTATGTTTATTATTAATACCTGATTCCCAATATATAAACCAGATAAAAGATTATAATCTTTCCTGTATTTGTTGCAGAGGGGGTTATTTCCTACAGACCCTCACAAAAAACTATGCTTATAGGATTGAACAGTATCTTATTAAGGAGCTACGATTCCTAATAATGGAGACTAGCCCCCGAAACTGATTCCGAGGGCTGGCTAAATTGGTAGTAGTTATTACTGGCAAAGGGTATTTACTTGTTGCTGAGCCGCATCGATTGCAGCCTGCAATTCATTCTTTTGCTGTCCTGTCCATGAAGCGCAGTCGACAAACGGATCTAATGCGTTCAGATAATTCTGATAAGCTGCCTTGAGTGCATTGCAGTTTGGAACTGTCGGATCATTCGCATATGTCAGTGCTGCAGCTGATACGGCATTNGTTTCAGACGTAACTTGTGATGCCCAGGCAGTGCCACAGTAATCAGGATCGGCAGCGCTCTTCTTACAGGAACCTATTCCCATAAAAGAAACTATTATCAAAACACTGAGTATTCTGTACACAGACAAATTAATTGTTTTCATTTTAAATAGTTTTGGTTATTAATAGTCTTTAATCACTAAATATTAAACAATCAGATTTGTCCTTTGTTAAAGAAAAAGCTAAATTTTATTTAATAAAAGTCCCCAGTTGATGCGGGGCTTGACTGTCTAATAGCGCTAAGCCTTCTATTACTTATTATATTGTTCAACAGTCATTTCAAATTTCTATTTTATTGATTTAACCTATTTACACTTTTCGATCATTTTATATCAGAAAAATCAATATTCACGGAATAGCAGCATAATTCTACCAATACACCGTCCCGGTCTGCCGAAGACTGAAGACAGTACTCACGTACTGCAATACAACTGCTGATTTTATCTTTACCAATTCTAAAATTAAAAAGGACCAGGCCCAAATACAAATCTGCTTTTTACGTTATTGATTTAATAATCGGACTGAAAACTTAATGTAGAGAATATGGAAATAATGAAACTGGAGAAACCGATCAAATATGTCCAGATTAATGCTTACACATGGATAGGGACTCAGATCAACGTGTCTGACGATCAGGCGCGGAAAAGATTTTATCAAAATCAGAAACTCTCACCTTATTACAATCCTAAGAAATTCTTTACTCTTAAATAAGAGGAGTGACCCGGTCATGTGAGGATTTTTTATTACTCAGTAATTAGTTAGACTAATCTAACTATATAAACCCTATTGCCTTTTGTGTACTTTTACCTGATTGTATTAAAAGAAAATTTTCTCTTTTGTCAGGTCTGTAAAATCAGTAATTACTTAGGTTCATATTCCCAGAAATCTTTTAAATATGTCCCACTTAATCCGGTTCCAATATATCCCTTGTTCCCAATTGAAACCCCGACAGCTGAATTTCGTGCGTCTCCTTCAAAGTCAGCTTTCTTTATCCAGACATTAGTTGCCTGGTCCCATTCCCAAATATCTTTATATGAATATGGAGAAGAACCACCATTATAACCAGTTCCTATGTAGCCTTTATTCCCGATAGAAAAACCAACAGCATTAGTTCGTGCGGTTCCTCCAAAGTCGGCTTTCTTGGTCCATATATTAGTTTCCTGGTCCCATTCCCAAAAATCTTTTAAATAAGAAGTTCCATCATACCCAGTTCCTATGTATCCTTTGTTCCCGATTGAAAAACCAACAGATCCGTATCTGGCGGTTCCTCCAAAGTCGGCTTTTTTTGTCCACACATTAGTTGCCTGATCCCATTCCCAAAAATCCTGATAATAGCCAGGGTTACCACTTACTATGAATAAATCCTTAGTACCAAGTCCGATATATCCTTTGTTGCCAATAGAAAAGCCCACAGCCAGGTTTCTTGCAGGTGTTGTCGGAAGGGATGCTTTCTGATTCCAGATATTTGCAGCAGGATCATACTCCCAAAATTCAGTTGTAGAACCATTTGTACTAACATTTTCGGATCCTACGTAACCCCTTGTCCCGATTGAAAAACCCACAACCCCGCCTGTCGAATTTCCCGGAAAGTCAGCTTTCCTTACCCATACATTAGTTGCCTGATCCCATTCCCAAAAATCATTCTCGGAATTGTCACCATCATTATAACCTAATCCTAAATATACTTTTGTGCCGATTGAAAAGCTTGCTGCGTTATACCTTGGTCCTCCCGGGAAAATAGCTTTTTGTGTGCCTGTACTTTGTGGTAAAGAAGTTGTGAAACTGAGTGTGGGACCAAACGCAATCCCCACACTATTGACCGCAAAAGCTTTGACGTAATAGATCGTTCCCGGTTTTAAATTTGACAGATAACTGACAAAGGACCCAGTACCAGGACCATTCCCATAAACTGTCGCATCGTCCAGGTAAATATTCCATTCAGGAGTCGTGCTCCAACTGACGCCTTTGGCAATAATATCTCCTCCTCCATCATCAATTATATTACCACCTGAAATAGCATTTGTTGTTGTTATTGAAGTAACATCAGAAGTGGTTAAAGATGGGATTGTTGAAGCTTCTGTAAACTGGTTTGTAGTAAATGAAATCTCTTTACCGTACCCTGTTCCTATACTATTAGTGGCATAGGCGCGAAAATAATAAAGGGTATTGGCTTTTAACCCGGTTATCTTTCCGGTAAAAGATATAATACCTGTACCATAGCTTTTTTTGTTGGAGCTTATAGTCGGATTTGGAGAAGTATCCCAACATATACCTATATCGATAATCTCAGCACCCCCATCATTTGTCACTTTCCCTCCCGTTAAAACAGTCGTCTGAGTAATATCTGTGGCAGTAATGGTTAAAACAACAGGCGGAGTCTCATCCTTCTTACACGAATGAAGAGAGATTGCAGTCCCAAAAAGAAGGATAACAATCACGGAATTTTTAAGTAAGCGTTTCATGGTGAAAGTTATTTAACTAATTGAAATCCACTAGTATTAACAAATACCATGAATATAAGTTCAACAATATCCTAACTTTATTATTAAACAGATTTTCATTATTTTTAAACTGAAGGCGATTCTTTTATTATGAAATGGATTAAAGACAGACACCTGATATTCTATATTAAATAAAAGTCCCCGGAACTGATTTCCGAGGACATAGGTGTAACAAAATCATCTTCTAATCATTACAATCTATATTTTCTTTGTTAGAAATTACTTCGAGCTCAACATATGAATTCATTATGAACCGGGTAACTTGATGGATTGTAAACTTTTCGCCTCCTTTTAAAATTATCTTGAAAGCTGCCCAGACGTTACCTCCATTTGAGGGTAACGTTCCAATAGGTACATCATAAATCAGATACCACTATATCTTAAGAAGATTAATCCAATGGTAAATCATCTCCGCGGGCTTTATTGTTCAAAGATGACGCATTAAAGTTTTAGTATTAATTTATAGTCCTTCGCCCCTGAACATTCATCCATTCATTTTCGCCTTTAATCAAAAACAGTTTCGCATTAGAAATGAATCTGTTAACTTTAGGATAATATTCTTATTCCGGGTAAAATAATCAGAACACCCTATGAAAAAGCAAATTATTATTTCATTGTTTAGTATCTGCTCACTGTTTGCTGTAAGCGCACAGGACGTTCCAATAGTTGCTACTGCTGATTCAACAAAAACCACTGCTGATACAATAGACATCTTAAAAAACTATATAAAGTTCAATATTACTTCTTTATTGATCAAGAACTACTCGCTACAGTATGAGAGGATTCTTTCAAGGACCGTCTCTGTGGCGATGAGTTTCAGAGTAATGCCGGAATCTGGCGTCCCTTACACTGATAAAATTTTCAGGTGGTTTGACATAACTGACCCTGAAGACCAGGAGATGATCGAAAACCTTATAATGAGTAATTATGCAATCACGCCAGAGATAAGATTCTATACGGGTAAGAAAAGATATGGCACCGGTTTTTATATTTCGCTTTTCTACCAGTATGGCAATTATTCGGTTAAAAACGTACTTAGAAATTATGAGCCTGACATTGGTGGAGAGGCCACCATGACTACGTCAGGCGATGTGTCATCGCATACTGCAGGATTTATGCTTGGTGCCCAGTGGGCACTTGGGAAGCATATGTGTCTCGACTGGTGGATATTTGGGCCGCACTTTGGTGTAAGCTCAGGTGATGTCCTTGGATTGCCTTCAACTCCTCTTTCTGAAGGAGATCAGCAACGTGTCGAGGATGAGCTAAATGACATTGATATACCTATGTTTAAGCAGACTGTCAATGTCACAGCTGATAAAGTCACAATGATTTTTGACGGACCCTGGGGAGGTATAAGGGCCGGATTGTCAATTGGCGTCAAATTCTGATGACTCTGGTTCTGCTGGTTTAATATTCTCAAAATGTGTAGACATTCCTGGCAGGCCAGTGAACAAAGTCAGGGGTTTTTTCTTTGTTCTGCCTGAAAATAATAAGTAACTATTCTTTTGCTTGATCGAGAACGACAATATAGTCATTTCTTGCTTTAGGTGTCATATACATGTCTTCCACCTCTCGGCATGACAGGTCAAAGTGATGGTTAGGTATCGCTTTTTATATATGTCCTTCTACCTAGCCTATAAATATGACACCTGGCGGAAGTCTGAAATAATTTTGACTTTGCTTATTCCTTGTCGTAACTTTATAAACCATTGAGATTTTTTTATAACCATTTTTAAATCCTTAAACAATGAAGAAATTAAGTTCAACAACTTTAATTCTTGTATTCTTTCTGTTTATTGCTGACGGAATAAAGGGACAGACCGTTACATCAAACCTCGACCAGCTTAAATTAATGGAGCAGTTTCTTGGTACATGGCAATTACCGACAAGTAGTGATACTGTAATAGTGGAAATCCAAAAATATGGGAAAGCATTTGTGGAAAATGATTACAGTGTTAAAAATGGGAAGAAAAACTGGGGGAGTATATGGACTTATGGTTTTTCCACAAATGAGGGCAAGTTTAAAATCTTCGCAGTTATGTCAACTGGAGATTACTTAACAATTATCGCTTCGTTCACTACTGAAAAGAAGTGGGTTCAGGAAATAGTTCAAGACTTTAATCCTGAAAAAGTCCTTATGAGGGGAGAGTTTGTATTTGACACTCCTACAACTGCTACTGCTACTTCTTTTAATTCAAAAGGTGTAAAAACAGAAGAATATAAACTCACAAAAATCAAATAGTAATCATTACTCACTTTTAATTAATAACCAATGACTGTGACTATGAAAAAAATTCTCTTTTTAGGTCTGATTATTTCGTTAATAATCATAAGCTGTACTCAACAAGAAGTAAAATCTCCGATCGAAGGTGTCTGGCAACAGGTAGGCTTTTCGTCCGTTTCTGGAGACACTGTAACAAATTACAAACTGCCAAGTCCTGAATTGGGAAGCCAGATTAAGACATGGTCTAAGAATTACTTTACTTTTATTGGGACCATGAAAATAGATACAACCGACATCGATTTATATGGCAGTGGAACTTATACACTAAATGGAGATAAGTATGAAGAGAATATTATCTACCATAACGATAAAACATTAATTAAAACAAAATACAAAGCCTTATTGGAAATACGGAATGATACTCTGATTCAAAAAGGTGTTCTCCTTGATGACTGGACTTTGCCAAGGCAATACGGTATTGAAAAATATGTTCGTTTGGATTAAAATCGATTTTGGTTTTGGAATCAGCAATCGGAAATCAACTCCGGGGCCTTTTATCCCATTCTTTTTACACCTCTTTTCTCAACTATAAGTAGAAAGTCGACTTTAGCAGTCGGCCCCATAAGCTGGAAAGTTGGCCGAACATTCGGAAGCACCGATATTATTTCTCCATTAAGAGAATTTATAAACAGTTCCAATTTTTCCTGTATATTGTCCTTATTGACTTCTAAGCGATGAACACAGTATTTCATATTCGCTCCTTTCTCTTTTTAATCAGTTATAGCTAGTATTCTGAAATTTACTTTTTTTTCAGTTACATTATACCTGAAATGTTGTCAATTACATTTGTTTGTGATTAGAATCATTTTCCCTGCAATGTCTCAAAGTTAATCAATGATCCTATAGAGTGCTCTAATAATCTGACCCCCGCTTGACTTTGGTATCAGGATAGTGTAATTTTATATTAATATTCTGATAACCTTTTGTAATTCAAATGGCAATCTGGTCTTCTGAAATAAAAGAGCTTGAGAAACTTTATGAATCCATCAAAGGTCAGTTGTCTGAACTTGAGAAAGAATTGGGACACCTTATGAAAACAGAGGATGAGAATGTTATCATGCTTTATTCAAGGAGATGTCTTGAAGTTATAATTACTGACCTGTGTGAATGCGAACTCAGAAGACCGAGAAAGACCGAACCTCTGAAAGGGATCATAGACAAACTGAATAAAGAAGAAAAGGTACCTTCACACATCATTGCTTCCATGCACGGTCTGAATGAACTGTCGACCTATGGAACCCATCCTAAAGACTTTGATCCCGAACAGGTAAAACCGGTTCTTATTAATCTTGATATAATCATTAAATGGTACCTTAAATACAAGAATATAGAGATTACTGGCAAACAAATTACAATCGAAAAAGTCTATAATGAAAAACCTGGAGATAAATCGATCCGTTACAAAAAGAAAAAAATAATCTATTATTTAGCTTCACTTTGTGTTATTATAGCGGTGGTTATCCTGTTTGTTTTTTCCAGCGGAAGCACATTGCCTTTTTCACGCCGTGACTGGATCTTAATAACAGATTTTGAAAACCTTACTGAAAATCCTGTTTTTGATAAATCGCTTTATACAGCATTCACACTTACAACCAGTCAATCAAGATACATTAATGTTTTTCCGAGATCCAAAATGCTTGAGTCCCTTGCAAGAATGAAAATTGATGATCAGACTTTAATTGACGAAAAAATGGGAAGGGAAATGGCAATCAGGGAAGGGGTCAACCTTTACATAGTTCCTGGTATAAGTGAAACCGGAAACAGATATGCCGTCACGGCAAGAATTATGGATACCAAATCTGGTGATCCGCTGAGATCAGAGATCCTATATGCTGAAACTCTGAATGATATTCTGCCAACTCTGGACAGACTAAGCAGAAGAATCCGTCAGGATCTTGGAGAATCAAAATATAATATTGCATTACAGGATAAACCTCTGAAGAAAGTTACAACTTCCTCACTTGAGGCTCTCAAACTTTATTCATTAGGAATTGATCGGCATTATTTATTAGATTTTGAAGGTGCAAAAAATTACTACGAAGATGCTCTACGAATTGATACAGGTTTTACAACAGCTAAAGCATCACTTGGAAATATCAATATTCGGGCTTTTGATCCTGTGAAAGGACGTGAATATCTGTTACAGGCAGTTAAAGCTGTCGACAATCTCACTGACAGAGAAAGACTTTCGATACTTGCTCTTTATGCAGCACAAGTTGAAAATAATATTCCTAAAAATCTGGAATACGAGAGAATGCTGGTTGAACTATATCCCGATGATCCGATTGCTCACAATAATATGGGTTATTCATATCAAGTTTCAGGTGAGTATGAAAAAGCAGTGCAAGAATATAAAGAAGCTATCCGTATTGACCCAAATGCAGTAATAGCTTATGGTGGATTGTTATGGATTTATCTTGATTATTTAGGGGAACCCGATTCAGCATTGATCTGGTCGTCAAAAATGATAAAGGACAATCCCCAGAATGCATGGGGTTATTTGAATATGGGTTCAGCATGGCTGTGTCTTGATAGTCTTTCAAAAGCAGAAGAGGCTTATATTAGGGCTCTTAAAATAAATCCGGATTTAATATTAAATCTGTACCGTCTTGCCCATGTATATCGTCTCCAGAAAAAATATGATAAAGCAATAGGAATATTAAAGCGTATTCCTGAAATAAATCAGAATGAAACTTCTGCATACTATGATTTAGGTGTCAACTATCAATCAATGGGAAACCAGAAGGAAGCCAATAAATATTTTTCTATATATAAAAAGGCTATGACAATGGAGTGTTTAAAACAAAGACAAATTACTGCCGAATCATTTATTTCATTAGCTGAAGTTATGGCACGGTTGGGTGAAATAGATTCTTCAGAGCAAACTCTTCAGAAAGCAATTATTATTGATTCCACACAAAATGTAAAATTTGCAGAAGTACTTTGTCTTCAGGGCAAGGTTATTGAAGCGATTGAAGAATTGGAGGAGGCATTTGAAAACGGATACCGTAACTTGTTTTGGTTAAAACTAACTCCGGATCTGCAGATATTGCAGTATGATACTCGTTACCGTGACTTACTCGATAAATATTTTAAGCGGAAACTTTAAATGTGATTGTAAGAATTTGGAATGTTTGGAGGAGATAAGAATGCTTAATAAATGACAATTCATTATTTACCCGAAGCAGCAAAAAAGGTTGTTGCCGGGCAAAAGAACAATTAACTTTAATTTTAATCTGCTATGTCAACAGATTTTTTAATTTCACAATAAAATTAGAACACAGGGGAAAGTAAATAGTAATTTAATTAATACAATTATGGCATTCATTGGTTCTCATAACAGATTTAATGAATTCAGAGATGATTTCTTAAAAGATACAGGAGTAAAAAGTGTAGATGACAATATGGAACTTTATACTCAATATGTAATAGCAAGATTTGCTGATCAA
>WSSedA1B3DRAFT_1000473_pt1 | contig 11616 bp, 10 predicted proteins | sample WetSurSiteA1Bulk_FD_9468 | JGI IMG/M metagenome (IMG submission 9468)
TCTTTACAATTCCCTTCGCTTCACAATACGGACACTGCATTTCAATCTATTTCTTCGGCTAAATTTCTCATAATATCAAATCACTCAGTGTCTTGGACTACCCAAATTTAAAAGTCGAACATCGCGTTGGATTACTACATTTTTTCGTTATCATGCCTCCTAAAGTACATCGAAATACTGGAATTGCGAAAGTCCTAAGAAAATTAAGATTACATTAAGATTAATCTGTCAGAATAATTTAAACAGTATAAAAAATACTTACTTAATGAACGAGCAACTATTAAAAAACCTGACTATGAATGAAACTGATGTGATCGCATCAAGGCGCAAATTCTTAACGCGCATGGCTTACGGTTCTTTGTTAGCTATGAGTGGCTCTGGTATCGCAGAAGCAGCGGTAAAGCATGTTATTCACAGCAACAACAAAGCCGATGTAAAACACGCGGTAAAACAACACCTCGAAACACACGGTAAAAATGCGTTACATGAAAGACTCGCATTAAAAACCGCACATAACCACCTCTCGGCACACCAAGAACTTGCCTTAAAAGGCAACAATTCGCGTATTCACAGCTTACTACACAAAGATCACAGTGGCGGTCATCGTTTACATCACGATGTACATGATAGGCTTGCTTTGCAAGATAGCCATCGTATTCACCATTCTCTACACGGAGCAGATCATCGCAGAAGTATGCCTGAATTTGCTTCACACGAAGACTTCGATACTGATTTGCCTAGTAGTGGAATACAGGATAGATTCTCTTTACCCAGTCTGGCACGCAACAACAATGTGTCGCATAAAACACTCGCCTTACAAAATACCACTACAGGTGATAGCCTGAATGTGACTTATTTTGAAAAAGGTCGTTATCTTCCAGATGCACTGCATGAAATTAATCATCTTTATCGTGACCATCTAACTGATGAAGTTCACCCAGTTGATACCGCATTACTAGATCAACTTCATGATTTACAAGCAACTCTTGGCACTAACAAACCTATTCATGTGATTTGTGGCTATCGCTCTCCGTTTACTAATGCACATTTACGCAGAAACAGTCGCGGTGTTGCTAGAAACAGTTTACATATGCAAGGTAGAGCAATTGATATCCGCATTGCGGGCGTTGAAAGTAGACACATTAGAGATGCCGCACTTAGCATGGCACGCGGTGGCGTAGGTTATTATCCAGGTAGTAATTTTGTCCATCTGGATACAGGTGACTTTAGAACTTGGTAAGTTATCTCTGCGATAACACTCACACTACAAGTGACACTTTAAAGATACAGGGGCAATTCAATTGCCCCTGTTCGTTTCTACTCTTCAATAAGCTATGCTTAACAAGATTGCGCAAATCAACAGATTAGCTCATTCGCCTCAACACACTGATAGCAAAACGCCATCTAAAGATAGGCTTTTTAACGCTTCACTACCCTTAAGTTAAGTCGTTCGTGCTGAGCTGTGAGATTTGTCGAACAGTCGAAGGGTGAATGGAAAAATCTGATTCCGCAAAGTTAAACCGTTCGTTCTTCGACTGTTCGACAAGCTCACAGCTCAGGACGAAAGAAAATAGCCTTAACTTAATGACAGTGTTGTGCCTAGTTTTAACAAGCCAGCGACGCGATAAATCGCGCCCCTGTCTTTGTCATGAACGGCTGTTAGGGAGAGAGTGTTGACTCAGTTTTTGGAATTGATACAGACTTTTCTTCTGTGCGAGTGATAGGCTGAGTAGCTGGAAGAACTTGCTTGGTATTAACAGCAACAATGGATTCAGTATGTGTTGCGTCCGCTTCTATCGGCTCAACAGCAGGGGTATGTGTTGGCGGTACTTCCTTTGGTGCAAACAATACTTTATCAGATAAATCTTCGTGCTTTTTAAGTGCGTCTAGTAATTCCGCATCACGATGGTAAATATCGGCATAAAAAGTTAAGTTGTTATGTTCATCAAAAAACGCGGTGCTATAAAGAAACATCACAGGAATGGTGTTTTTCAGTACCACGCGTTGGTTTTTACCTTGCATGGCTTTTTTTATCGCATCAACATCCCAGCCACCTTGTTCTTTAAGTACAAATTCAGCCAATTCTTGCGGATGGGCAACACGCACACAGCCATGACTCAAATCTCTACGCGATCTGCTAAATAGCGAAACTGAAGGGGTGTCATGTAAATAAACATCGCTATCGTTAGGAAAAATAAATTTTACTTTTCCTAATGCGTTACCTTTACCTGGACGTTGCCTGATACGCAATGAGCCTTGTCTTATTTGCTCAGAAAAATCACCATACTCCCCCAGTTTTTTACCTGAGCGAGCAACTACTTCCATATTTTGTCCCGATAAATAATCAGGATTTTCCATTAATTTGGGTAAGATTTCATCTTTAGCAATCTTAAAGGGTACATTCCAGTAAGGTTGGAAATCAACAAAACGCATATCAGCGGTTAATACAGGCGTTTGATTTTTTGCAGCTTTGCCGACGACGACACGCATGGTGGTGGTCGGATTGTCTTGGTTGATGTCATCAAATGCGGCAAGTTGAAACGCAGGAATGTTGACGATGATAGCGGGACCGTCTTTGATTTCGGGTAGCCAACGCAATCTTTCCATTGCTAATTCAATTTGCGTGATGCGTTCAAACTGGGCTAAAGGCGTGTTGAACGCAACCGCAGTGGATTTATTGATAATTCCATTTGCTTTTATACCATGACGTTGTTGGAATTTTTTAACGCCCTCAACCATAGTGGCTGTATAAGTGGTTGCGGTATTATCTATTTTATCGGCTGGTAAATCGCCAAAAGCCGATAAATACTGTTGCAGTTCGGCACTCTGCGGCAAAGGATCGCCTTGATGAATGGAGGATTTAATGTCCATTTTAAGCGGCTTTACTTTTTCAGGGGCGCGATAGGCTATTAATGCTTGTTTCAGTTTTTGGTATTGAGGTAAGGTTGGTTCTACTAATGAGGGTAGTTGTGCCAATTTGTTTTCCGCTAAACTGGTTTTAATCAGTGCAGGTAAATCCAGTGTTTTTTCGGTTCTTTGCTGAATATCAAGATTTAAATTGCGTGGATTGATTCGACCATAATGTAGGTTGTGTACATAGCGCAGTAAAGACACGCTAATTGCGGTGTCATATAGTGCAATGTCTTTGCTCTGCATATCTAAGGGTGGCTTTAAGTCACTGAGCTTTTGCCGTAATAATTGCGTGTCGTAATCTGCCGCATTTAGACCGTTATTAGGCGCGTCTTCTAACAGTTTAATGACTTCAGCGGCATTTTGCGTCGGTTTGCTATCATTGTCTAACCATATCGGCTGATAACCAGACGCTTGATAAAGTGCGTCGAGGTCTTGAACACGACGGGAAAAGTCGGATTGTGTCAGATAAAGATGTTGCTTACTGGCAATCAAATTAGCTATTTCAGTCGCAGGTCTAGTTACCGCTATCTCAGGTACAGGTGCAGCGGCTGGTGTTATCGTGGGGGTTGCAGGTGCTACTGCTGGTGTACTAATGGTAGCGGCAGGCGGTGCTGTGTTGGTGACAGCCGCAGGTGTTGCGGTACTGGTGACAGGGATAGCACTATTTTCAGTGTTTGCCTGCGCAGGTAGACTCACCAAAGCACAAGGCATAAGGCATAAAGTGGAGATAATTAGATTTTCACGCGCTGTCGCTCGCATACTATACCTTTTTGATAGAGGGTGTTTAGGTGAAAAAAATAATTTTGTCGTGTTGAAGATTAACACCTCAACTGCCGATATACTTGACTGCATACAACATACGCCTATTTATAAAATAATCAGTTTTTAACACGGTCGCTTGCCAAGTGACCTATTTATTATCCATCTGACTGTCATCGATACTGCTCAAAAAAAGCACTTCGATATTTTTTTAGTTGAAAAGCATTATTTTACACTAACTTACAGGGAACGCCGATGACAAAAAAAACTAATATCCCCTGCGAAAGTCCTTTTCCCTCTGCTAAAGAGGATGCCGCCCATATTTTACTTGATAGTGATACCGTGCAGACGCGATCACCCTCCTATCGGCTGGCTTATGATGACTTTGATTTTATTATGCGTGACGAGTTACGCCCTATCCGTTTACAGTTAGAATTATTAAAACCTGAGTTAGCCCAAGCCGATTTGGGCATTAAATCCACCATCGTTATTTTTGGCAGTGCGCGTATTCAAGGCAATGTTGAAGCACAGCAAGCCTTAGCAGATGCTGAACAAGCATGGAATGAACGCCCTGATGATGTCACTTTAGCGCACAATTTAACCATTGCACGGCGTATATTAACTAAAAGTCACTACTATGATGAAGCGCGTAAATTGGGTGCTCTGATTACCTCAGAAGCAAAAAAACGTAAATACCCTTGGATAGTCGTGACAGGCGGAGGACCTGGCATTATGGAAGCAGCAAATCGAGGTGCGGCGGACAAATGTGGTAAAAGTATGGGGCTAAACATCGTTTTGCCGCATGAACAAAAACCTAATCCGTACATCACGCCTGAACTGTGTTTTCAGTTTCACTATTTTGCGATTCGTAAAATGCACTTTTTAATGCGGGCGATTGCGTTAATAGCATTTCCAGGTGGATTCGGTACGATGGATGAATTATTTGAAGCCCTAACATTGATTCAAACCAAAAAAGTTAAACGCATTCCTGTGATTCTGTTTGGTCAATTGTACTGGGATAGAATTATTAATTTCGACGCGCTGGTTGAGGAGGGTGCAATCACCGCCTGTGACAGAGAACTGATTCAATACGCAGAAACGGCAGAACAAGCATGGCAGCTTATTTTAAAAGCTCATGGCTTAGCCAATGGCAACCACTCTGACAATAAGAAGGTAACATCATGACAACGCTCACTTTTTTAGGCGCGACAGGACAAGTGACAGGTTCTTGTTATTTATTAGAAACTAAGCATAAGCGCGTGCTATTGGATTGTGGTTTATTCCAAGGTTCAAAAGAAACCGAAAAACAGAATGCCGCCGACTTCCCCTTTAATCCTGCCACCATTGATGCCGTTGTGTTGTCTCATGCGCATTTGGATCACTGCGGACGTTTGCCCAAGTTAGTGAAAGACGGTTTTAAAGGTGTGGTGTATTTAACTGAAGCCAGTTTCCCCTTGTTAGAATTACTGCTTAAAGATGCGGTACACCTGCAATTACGCGATATGGAATGGGAAAATAAAAAACGGCAACGTGCTGGCAAAAAACTATTAGAGCCACTATACGAACTGGATGATGTGGAAGCCTTGTTGAAACTTAGACAAGCCATCCCTTACGGTAAAGAAACCAATATACTGAAAAACATCAGCGTGTCTTTTCATGAAGCGGGGCATATTTTGGGTTCATCCATCGTGCGGTTACAGATTACCGACCATCATGAAACTAAGACTTTAGTATTCTCAGGTGACTTAGGTAATCCTAATTCGCCCTTGTTACGCGATCCCGCCATATTGCCCGAAGCCGATGTATTATTACTTGAATCCACTTACGGCGACCGCGACCACAAACCCTTAGATAGTACTTTAAATGAACTCAGCGACATACTCCAAGAGGCTGCCAAAAGTGGCGGTAACGTTATTATTCCTGCGTTTGCCGTTGGGCGTACTCAAGATTTAATTTATTGGCTGGGTAAACTGCAACGTCAAGGCAAGTTACCACAACAGCAAATTTATTTGGATAGTCCAATGGCAATTACTGCCAGTGACATTTATGCCGACAACACCGAGTTATTCAATATTGATGATCCCGAATTTACCAAAGTTGCCCCGCAAGGTTGGCAGGCGTGGCTGCATGGTTTGATTTATTCAGAAACGGCTGAAGACTCAATGGCAGTTAATCGTATCGTCGGCGGTGTAATTATTATTGCAGGTAGCGGTATGTGTAATGGCGGACGCATACGCCACCATCTTAAATACAATTTATGGCGACGTAATGCCCATATCGTCATCGCAGGCTTTCAAGCCGAAGGCACGTTAGGGCGAACTATTGTAGAAGGCAAGAAAAAATATTTGAAAATTTTAGGGGCAGAAGTGGCGGTTGCCGCTAAAGTACATACCCTAGGCGCGTTAAGTGCGCACGCTGATCAAAGTCAATTATTACAATGGGCGAGTAATTTTAAAACCCAGCCGCATCTTTATTTGATACACGGAGAAAAATCGGCGACTTTATCTTTACAAACCTGTTTTCAACGCCGAGGCTGGAATGCCCATATTCCGCAAGTCGGCGATACCATTACGTTGTAACGTGTGATGAATATTTTTGCGGATATTCCAGACTCACTGCCCAAAGAGCTATTTACTAGCCTTATTAAAAACGATAATGTGCATATTGAACGCATCGTCTCCAAAGGTCACAGTACACCACCTGAGCAATGGTACGATCAAGCATGGGATGAATGGGTAATAGTGTTGGAAGGGCAAGCCATCTTGGTTCATGAACAAAATTTACAAAAACTACCGATGACAGTAGGTGATTATGTCCTCATTCCAGCGCATACTAAACATCGTGTGGAATGGACAACGCCAGACAGCCAGACCGTTTGGTTGGCAGTTCATTTTTACAACAATCAATAAAAACCTTTCAGGTTTTTAAAAACTGAAAGGTCTAACTTTCATTTTTAGGAGTGTGTCATGAAATTTAACCCTTGTATTTCAGGTCTATGTACTTACGAAGGTACACACTGTGAAGGTTGCGGTCGTTCGCATGAAGACATTGCTGAAACCAAAAAACTGGTTGGCGCATTAGTAGCATTTGCCCAGCGTAAAGGCTATGAAAACAGCGAAGAGTTTGCCGACTTTATCGGTAAAACCCTGTTGAAAAAATTACAACCACCTGCATAATTCATCACTTTATTGGAAGCAGCCATGTCCTTGACTCCTGTCTTATTACCGCACCTAATCGAAACCGTCGCAAATGCTATCTCAACCAATGCCGAAGAAGTCACTGCGTTAGATCAAGTCATCGGTGACGGCGATCACGTTATCAATTTACAACGCGGACTTAACGCCCTCATGGCACAACGTGAAGAATTAAGCCAACTGGATTGGGTTGCAGCGTGGCAAAAAATGGGCATGACTTTAATGTCAACCATCGGTGGCGCATCAGGTTCATTATTCGGCACATTATTTGTCAGTATGAGCAAAACCGCGCGTGAACAGCCCATTAATCAAAAAACCTTTGCCGCCATTTTTAAAGCAGGTGTAGACGCAGTTAAACAACGAGGCAAAGCCGATGCTGGCGAAAAAACGATGTTAGATGTATTAATTCCAGTCGCAGATTATTTACAAACAGCCGTTGCAGATAATGTTAGTTTGGCTGACGTATTGGCAACCGTCCCTAAGGTCGCTATCGCAGGTATGGAATCCACCCGCGATATGTTAGCCACTAAAGGACGTGCCTCTTTCTTAGAAGAACGCTCATTAGGTCATATTGATGCAGGGGCTAGAACCAGCCAGTTAATGATTTGCGCGATTGTTACGATATTAAATCAACAGTAACAACTTATCATACCCATAATAGAGCCAATATGATGGTTCATGCCATCCACTGTTCTTAATTGCGGCAATCCCTGCCGCAATATCGGCTTCTTATGTCGAACGCAGGCTAACTTAATGTTTGCCTGCATCTAGTTTTACGCCTTTACGTTCAGAAGTAATGTAGGCGACCAACGCTGTCATTTTGGGATCATCGGCGGCTAACGGTTTTCCTTCCAACGGATTACGCAAACACCAGTTGACCATTTCCCATAAACTAATCACTTTACCCAATTGTTTTTGGAATTTCGGATAGGTTTCGGGGTGAGTATTGGCGGCATTTGGATGACATTGCGCACACACCACGCCATTTGAACCTAAATTGGGATCGGTAAAAGCCGCTCTACCTTGCTTAACGACGGTTTGAAATTCATTTTCCCACTGCGTCAAATCAGCTTTAGTAAATTCATCGGCGTTAACGATGCCAGGCAAACTCAGAGCTAACACGATTAGCGTTTTTTTATACGTCAACATAAATCACCTCTAATAATGGTTTTGCGTTACTGCGCGTTGTTGTTGATATTCGCTATCTTCGGGACGCTTGGTTTTGGGATTAAAAGCGACGGTACGCGGTTTATTTTCGGCTAACTGATAATGCACCGCCGTGTTGCCCGTTGCTATATCAATCAATTGCCAACCTGTTGCATCACGTTCAAAAAAGGGATCAGCACGGTTCATTTCTACGGTCAATTTAGGTAAAAACTGTTCGGCTTTGGCATAGGTTGATGGATACGGCCAAGGCCATGCGGTTGCCATTACCGAATGAAAACTGATATTACCAATTTGATTATATTGAATTTGATGAACGTGACCGTAGATGACGGTGACTTTATTAAACGGTTTTAACAAAGCCTGCACTTGTTCAGCATCATCCGTCCAAAAATTCCAGCCCTTATAAATTTTTTGTAGCGGCGAATGAGAAAAAACCACCACAGGCGTTTTTTTATCGACTTTAGCCAAATCCGCTTTTAACCAGTTACGCTGTGCTTCACCGACCATAAACGGTGAACCTAACGGGTTATCAAGACCTGCCATCATTGCCATACGTTCTTGTGGGCTAGACCATTTGTTGTTCCAATCATCGTAAGTCAGAATGCTGTTTAACACGACAAAATGCACGCCTTTATGGTCGAAGCTGTAGTGATGTTCACTGACTTTTTTTGCCCAATATTCACCCATATCCAAGTAAAAATCATGCTCGCCCAGTACAAAACGCGGTTTAGTGTTTAAGGCAGACAAAATTTCTAAACCGTGGTCGATTTCTTCGGGTTTGCCTAATTGCGCTAAATCACCACCAAACATCACAAAGTCTGGTTTAGGGTCTAATAAATTGGCTTCGGCAACGGCACGCATCAAACCCCTATCCCAGTTACGCACAAATTGCGTGCCTTTAATTTGCTGAATGTGCGCGTCAGAAATATAGGCAAAACTAAAATTATCCTCTTCTTTGGCAAAGGCAATTTCCACCAAACTGAGTGGTAAGGTACTGGCGGCTAACAACAGTCCAGACTGTTTTAAAAAATCACGACGTGAGTTATTCATGGTGTGCCTCCAGCGATTTTTGCGTACTCTGGACTGGTTAAGGCTTTTAAGAATTCAACCAAATCCGCCTGTTGTTCTTTGCTTAAATTTAAAGGTCGAATGCCGCCACTTTGAAAATCATTAACGGGGTCGCCTTGTTTATCAATACCGCCTAAGTTATAAAATGACACCACGTCTTCTAGCGTTTTTACACTGCCATCGTGCATATACGGCGCGGTAACTTCGATATTGCGTAGCGTTGGGGTTTTAAAACCACCTAAATCACGCGTTTGTCCTGATACGGCAAAACGCCCTAATTCAGAGGTGTTTTTATTGCTGAGTACCGCAATATCAACATTTGCACCTTTTGCCTTGGCTTTGGTAAACGTATTAGCTAATTCTTCTATATCTTTGCTGATACGCTGAAAACCGACATTCAGATTATGAAAGCGATGGTCGGTAAACAGTGCGTGAGTTTGGGAAATAGTATGGCAAGACACACAACGACCTTGACCGACAAACACCTGCAAACCACGTTGCGCACTTTCGCTCATCGCGTCTTTTTTACCCGCAAAATAATATTGGTCAAACGGTGAATCGCCTGAAATGATAGATCGCTCAAACGAGGCAATGGCTTGTAAGACTTCTTTACTGGTGATTTGCTGATTCTCTTTATTGAAAACCGTTTTAAACTGTTTTGTATAATCTGGGTCGGTGCGGACGATTTTTAAAATTGGTTCATAATCTGCCAAGCCCATTTCCACGGGATTTAAAAACGGTTGCCCCGCTTGCCCTTCTAGGTCTGGCTCACGCCCATCCCAGAATTGACTGTGGTTATAAGCGGCATTGATGACTGTGGGGGCATTGCGCGTACCCGTGAGTTTGTTAATACCCTCGGAAACTGATAATGGGCTATCGGTAAAGCCTTTGCTCCGTTCATGACAAGTGGCACAACTCACCGTACCCGTGCTACTAAAACGTGTATCGTGAAATAATTTATCGCCTAAAGTGATTTTTTCTGCTGTTTGTGGATTATTGGCTGGAATCGGCACAGAGGGCAGTCCAAGTGGCTCAGCCAGTATTGAAACAGAATAGAACAGTCCGAGGATGCCTATTGTTCTTGTACGCATAACTACCCCCTTTATAAAGGTGGAGAGAAAGAAAAGCTTAAGACGCGTTCGATTATCTACCAAAGAAAATCGGTTTTCAACTTAACATTTTTTGCTTGTTTGCATTCCCATATTTCGTTTCACACCATACGCGCTACATATTATTTTCTGTCCAACTTTCGATAACTAATTGCTTCACTCAAATGGTTAATTTCAATTTGCGACGACCCCGTAAGATAGATCGCTAAGAACTTGTAAAATGGGTAGAGTGATAACGAACCCCATCATACTTCATCTATCGGTTTCACTGAGTTCTACCCATCTTACAAGTTTAAGAATCAGCTTACATGGGTTTTAAGGTCTTTTTAACTAAAACGACCAGTAATAAAGACAGTAATTTTTTACCGCGTTTTCTGGCATTATGAACAAACTCAAAAAAACTAAGATATAAAAATAGTTTAGTTTGAGATATGCCGCAATGTGGATGCAACCAAGAGTGCAATAATGACTAAAAGCCCTCAATATGGTATTGGAATGAACTTCGCAAAAGCCATCGCCGTTCTTATCTCTTGCGTATTCGCGCTTTAAATAAATGACGGTTTTATGTGGATAGCCCCAGCTTTCAAGATAACGTATTCATCGGTATAAATTTGACTCCCTGATGCAATCGTTGTCAGTATCAATGGCTCGATAGTCGCTTGTTGCATACTCGAGCATTCCGATGACCACTTCGCCTGAACGTTGAATCATGCCAAAAAATGGGGGTTTTTCATTAGCGAGCGTCCTTCGTCTTCGCGCTCCTTTCAACTGATGCCGACGCAGTACTCGAGACTAATCCATTGATCAATCAACCTTTGCCGATATTTTAAAGCAGACATAGAAGCTGTTAAACAACGTGTCAAAGCGAATGCGGGCGAAAAAACTATGCTTGCTGTATTAATCTCTGCCGCAGATTAGTTGCAAACAGCGGCAATGGACGAGCCTTATTTTTAGAGGTCATATTGATGCGTGAGCTAGAACCAGTCAGTTAATGATGTGTACACTGGTTGCGGTATTAGTTAACCTCCGTTCGACATAAGCCTCACGAAACTAAAGACAACCAACCCCTTTGACGTAGATTCAAGCTTTAAGTTGGCAAGAATAAGCGAATTGCATACACTAATTTGAGTTCGACATAAGAGTTATGAGAGCAAAAACAACAAATCCTGCTGACGTAGATTCAAGGAAGGCTTATTAGCTTGGTAAGAATAGGCGACCAGACAGGCAATAGCATTCACCAGAAGGTTGATTCGGGAACGATGACGGCTGTGTTCAAGGCTAAAGATATTCTTCAACTGGTCGTTAGAACGTGTTCAAAATCTCATCTAAAAGCCTGATAATAAGCGGATGAGAAAAAAATATCCAAGCGACCTTAGTTGAGAACAATTTGAATTGATTCGCGAATT
>WSSedA1B3DRAFT_1000475_pt1 | contig 11613 bp, 11 predicted proteins | sample WetSurSiteA1Bulk_FD_9468 | JGI IMG/M metagenome (IMG submission 9468)
AGGCCGGAGTCGTTTTGAAGAAGCTGAAGAAAATGGGCAAGGAATTTGCCGTCAAAGCGGAAGACAGGATCGATGATCTCGCTGAAAATCTGAAGGGCAAACCAGCAGCAAAACCCAAACCCAAGGCAAAATCCAAAGTTGTGGCTAAACCTGCTGCAAAACCTAAAGCGAAAAAAACTGTCAAAGCAGCTGTAAAATCGGCCGCTAAGCCTAAAGTTAAAAAAACGGTCAAAGCAGCTGTAAAAACAACTGCCAAGCCCTCAGTAAAGGCAAAACCTGCTGCAAGAACCGCAGCCAAACCCAAACCGGGGCCGAAATCCAAATAAGTAAGAATTTCAATTTGCTCAAATACCAGGGGCAAGGTAAGTCCTTGCCTCTGGCTTTCAGTTGAAATAGGAATTAAATTCAGGAGGAAGGGTTTTTAATTCCCTGATCATAATGTCCTTGTAAAAAACTTCAGCTGCCTCACTCTGTAACTGTATCTTCCCCTTGATGAGAGGTCTGGTTACATTTCCATCCAAATACCGCGAATTGGACAGTGCCATCACCACATGGCCATTTACGATGTGCAGGCTCCTGCCTTCAAAACAGATCAACTCCACAGAATTCCATTCACCCGCAGGATTTTCATAATCACTGCTACGCTGGCAATAACCCGGATTACCTGTGTTGAATCCGAATGAAATCCGGGTACCATAAGGGTCATACCGGAAATTCTCCGATCCCTGCGGCCTTGATGCCTGGATGTCAATCATGGAGGTCATTTGCGACCAGTAATCACCAAAGCTTTCCTCCATGATCTGAAACTCCTGGGACAACATCCAGGAGCGCCAGTAATCATGACCGCATTCACCCTGAGAATAATAGAGAATACCGGAGTCCATCGGATCATTCAGTCGGGGTTCCCATTTTTTTGTGCCCCACCTGACCTTCAGCTTCAGGTGGTAGTTTTCATATTCCTGTCTGGTGAAAACACATCCGTAAATCTCACCTGATATTTTCAGCACCGGATCACCGTTTTCTTCAAGAACAGTGAAAACGTTGCGTTCGTTCTTGTTATATCCTACAGGTTGAATGGTATCGCCGTTCTCATCCATCGGAATCTCACCGTTGTACCCCGTCTTGTGCGCATAGCTGAGGTACATTTCCCACTGCGACAGATCCTTATCCAAAAGAGACGTCCAGGATGTTTCTTCCCGGCCCGATTTTAAAGATAATGTACCGATTGCTGCTATTGCAACTGCTACTGCTGCGGCTATTCTCATTCCCTTTTTCTCCTTTTTCCAATTCCTTTCCCACCCAGAAATCCCCATCCACCGCTTCCGATCAGGAATCCAAAGGCATACCACGCACCGTTGTTATTCTGGGCGTACAGGGTTACATTGTCTTTAAACAACATGACAATGAAATCAATGGGAGCGATGATGCCATGCCACAATCCACCCCAAAATCCGTATTGCTTCCCGGTGAGACAGGCATCTACAACTTCCTTGTTGGCGCAACCGGTAAGGCAGATCACAATAAGAAGCATCGTCAGAACAATTCCCAGATGCTTTTGTCGGGTTCTTGATGTCATAGTAGTAGTTTTATGGTGTTAGTAAATCAGCATGCTGTTTCATGACAGGATCAATGGTGGCTGTTTCTTTCCAGAGCATCCTGAATGGAGGATTCAATTTCTTTCATGTTGAATGGTTTCCGGAAGTATTTGTTGATAATTCCTTCATTCAGGGCATCAGCAATTTCTTCACTGATATCAAAACCGGTCAGGATAAAGAACAGTATTTCAGGGAAATCCTTTTTGGCAGTTCGTATAAATTCAATGCCGTTCATGCCGGGCATTTTCATGTCACTGATAACCACTCGGGTATCCAAATTTGATTGCAGCCGGGAAAGTCCTTCAAAACCCGAACCCGCCGTTATGACCTGGAACTTACTTTTAAAATTGATGGTAAAAAGCTTCAGGTTGATGGGTTCATCATCCACATATAACAACTTGGTATTTTCACTCATGGTTTTCAGTATTACTTACTGGTAATGTAATGGTAACCTTGGTACCTAAACCCGATTGGGATTCAAAATCAAGTGTGCCCTTGTATTCCTGCACGATGTTATAAGTGATTGCCAGCCCGAGACCTGTTCCTTTGCCAGGATCCTTGGTAGTGAAAAACGGATCGGTGATTTTAGGCAGGTCCTCCTGCGGGATTCCACAGCCACTGTCTGTTACCGAAATGATCAGTCGGCCATTCATTACATGTGTTGTAATGATGACAGTCCCTTTCTCACTTATTGCCTGTTCAGCATTTACCAGGATATTCAGAATTGCCTGGTGGAGCTTTCCTTCATTGCACAACAGCGTATGGGTTTTGGTGGTGTATATTTTCTGGACTTCGATCTTGTATTTATACTGGCTGGCAAGCATCACCAGGCAATTGTCAATTATTTCGTGAATGTCACAGGCAATCGATGGTGAATCATCATGCCTGCTGTAATGGTTGAGACTTGTTACGATGTCGGATGCCCTTCTGACCCCGATCTGTATTCCTTCAATGAGTGGCTCAAGTTCGCTCCGGTGTTCCTGCAGGTTTTCACTGATGTAGTTCTCCAGTCCAACTACCCCGCCATTAATAAAGTTCAGGGGATTGTTTATTTCATGAGCCACACCGGCAGCCAGCACGCCGAGGGAGGCCATTTTTTCTGACTGAACAAGTTGCTTTTGCGTAGTGTGCAGGCTATTAATGGCAGATTCCAACTCTTCCCTTTGTCCGGAAAGCTCTTCATTTGCGGCTTTCAACTCTTCGTTTGTTGCCTCGATCTCCTCGGTACGCTCCTTGACGGCCAGTTCCAGACCCGAAATAAGGTTGGTATAGTTTTGGATGAAGGTACGGGTAACCAGGAGAATAATAATCGCTACCACGGAAATGTGGGTTATGATGATGACCCAGGGATACATCTGCAGGATGTATCGTGCGGGATCATATTCTACAGGAATGGTAAGGATTCCTTTGTGGTGTAAAACACCAATCACCAGAAAGCACAGCACGAGGCTTACATAAATAAAAACCGTACGGAGAAATGGAAGATAAAGTATGGATATGAAAGGGATCAGGATCAGGTATATCCGGGCGGCAGACAATAAGCCATAATTGATGCAATCGACCATGGAAAGCAGGATTATCAGAGCAATCAGGCCATAAGTCTTAAAGATGGTACCCAACTTTGTCCGGAAAAAAGTAATCAGAATAACACTTCCGATCACCAGGAGGTTGATGATATAAGCAGGATGGAATCCATAATTGACCCACCTGTAAAGGCTGATCAGGTAGGCCGCGGTACCAATTAAAGAAGCGACTACCAGGGCCGTATCAAGGATTTGCCTTCTTACATCATCAATGGTATGTCTGGATCTTTTTGATGCGAACATAACCTGTTTGTTAATCCCGGCAGCGTCCTAGGAATACCGGTGTAAACTTCCTTTAAAATTAACCAAAAGTGAATTGGTTTAATAATTTCCTGTCTATAAACTCACATTCTTTTTAACTGCCAACCAATTCCAGTTTATTTAACTCGCCGGAAATGAATGCCAGTTCATCGCCGGATAGGCGGATTTGATCCGCTCCGGCGTTTTCGGTCGCCTGCTTCCGGTTCCTCGCTCCAACCAGTGCAATGGTAATTCCGGGCTGATCAACAGTCCAGCGTATCACCAGTTGCCCTACGGTGGCATTTTTCTCTTTGGCCAGTGGTTTCAGCTTGTCAAGAAAGGTATTGACACGGGCTATGTTTTCGGTGCTGTAAAAAGCATTTCCTTCACGGGTGTCTCCTTCGTTGAAATGATGTCCCGGTAAGATTTTCCCGGTAAGCAACCCTCTTTGCAAAGGACTGTATGCAATAATGGCAATGTTGTGGTCTACTGCATAGGGTATTATTTCTTGTTCAATATTCCGGTACAACATGCTGTAAGGAACCTGGTCAGCAGCAAGCGTTATCGTTTTTCCTGCTTCCGCCAATTGAGCAGCATTGTAATTGCAGACGCCGGCAGCTTTTATCTTGCCCTGGTCCAGCAATAGATGCAAAGCCTCCATTGTCTCGGCAATAGGGGTGGAACCGTCGGGCCAATGAATCTGGTACAGGTCAATATAATCGGTTTTCAGCCTTCTCAAACTGTCTTCACATTCCCTGATAATACTTTCCCTGGAGGCCAGTTTATGCATACTGATATCACGGCCCGCATTATCCTTGCTTTTAAAAAAGAATTCCCCCAGACTGGTATCCCACCTTAATCCGAACTTGGTAAAAAGCTGGATTTTATCACGGTCTGTTTTCCGGATCGCTTCGCCGACAATTTCTTCACTCAGGCCCTGGCCATAGGCCGGCGCGGTATCAATGGACGTAACGTCGTGATCAATTGAGACCCTTATGGCGTCGATGGCCTCTTTGCGGTCGGCACCACCCCACATCCATCCGCCGATGGCCCAGGCTCCGAAGGTAATGACTGAAGCCTCAACCGAAGATGCACCCAGCTTTCGTTTTTCCATATCCTGGATTAGGTTTATGATGAAAGACGGGTACAAATATAGCCTAAAACTTAAAAAACAAACACCTCCTCAATGGCTGCCCCAAAAACCCTGGCAATATCGTATGCCAGCTTCAGTGAGGGGTTGTACTTGTTTTTCTCAAGGAAAACTATGGTTTCCCGCCGGACGTTCACCTTCCTGGCAAGATCCTCCTGGGTAAGATTAAATCTTGCCCGGTATTCCCTGATCCTGTTATTCATTTTTGATACCTGTGAAATTAAAAACCAACCAGCATATTGTAAAGACAACGGCCATACCAAGAATCCCTGCCCCAATGAGTGAATGGATCTCCAGTTTTACCTTGTCACTCACATACATGATTACAAGCCACAGATAAAGCGAAATGTAATATGACCATGCAGCCGTTCTCCGCATGATATGCTTTGATAATTCATCCTCGGCGGGTTCGCCCCTTTTGGCACTGACCAGTCGTTTGTAGCCGACAAATATAGCTAATCCGACTACCATCACGATAATGCCGAATTGAAGCAGGTCATAAAGCTGAAACCGGGTTGATGCAGAGAAGAACCACCATGCCGTGGTAGCCAGGGTAATGGCAGCAACAATAAAAAGAACAATTGAGCGTTTCATGTTTTCTGGATTTAAGTTAAATATATCTAACATAAAGTTAGAAATATATAACATAATATCCAAATTTTTTTAGGATTTTTTTTTAAAGCAGAACACCCTTCAAGGGTTAAAGGACCGCCTGAAGGGTGTATAGTGATTAACAACTGATACTGGTTGCTGCTAAGGGGTTACTTTTTTTTGGTTGTGACCACGATAACTCCTTCGTAATCCTTGTCAGTATATTGCTTCATGCTTTTTTTATCCTTGATGACTGTTACAGTAACAATCTGATCCGGATCAAGACCAGCCAAAGGATCTTTGCCCTTCTGTTCAACTCCGTCAACAATCACCAGCGTGTTTGACGGGATTTCCTTATCGCTGGTTTCCCATTGTACATCTTTGGAATTTCTGATGATGATGACATTTTTATCGGTACCACCAGGCTCAGAACTATGTTTATACACTTTCACTACTTTAACAGAATCGGACTCGCCAATATTCAAATGTTCAATATCCTCATCTTCTGAAATGAATATCAGTTTATCACCATGCATGATTTCGCCGCCATCGGTATGGCCGACCATTTTAACTGTTCTGGTTGTGTCATCGTCAACGATAACCTCAATGGTCTCAGTGATCACGGTATCCTGCGGATCACCCTTGCTGATCACCTTGATAACGGTTTTCTTTTTGATGGTATCCTGGGCCTGGATCAGGTTGGATAAGGGCAAGCGTTCCGGTTCATTTGTATTGCTCAAGGCTGATGTCACTGAAGATGGACCGGCCTGAATTCTTTCAGGGAAGAAACCGTTCACAACGGCCATTGCGAAAAACAGGGCTACGGTGAGAGGCAGCAGGGCCAATACGCGCCGCCGTGATTTCCGGTTAAATTTGTTATTGGTTATCATTTTCATACGTTTTTTAATTAAAGCGTGATTAAAACTGGAAGAAAGGCAGATGAGTCTTTCTTCGGTTACCTGATTGACCAGGAGAACCTGGTACCTGAGCCTGTCAATTCCGGTATTGAGGGCTCCTTCATCTGCCAGGTATTCATGCACCAGCTGCACTGTGTTCTTCATCATCCAGATAAGCGGATTAAACCACATTACGGCCGTCAGCAGTTCAATCACAATCAGATCGACAGCGTGATACTGGGAAGCATGTATTCTTTCATGTGCGATGATTTGATCCAGGTCCTCCTGGGAAGTAGTATCGCGGGTAATAAAAATCCAGTTGAAAAAGGAAAAGGAATTCCTGAACCTGTGATTCAGCAGGAGCGTACAATTCTTATGCCTGACCTTTTCGGATCTCACGTATTGAGAAGCAAGGATTACCAGTTGCAGCAGGATCCGGCACAACAGTAACACAGTCACTGTAAAATACAATTTCGAAATCATATCCTGCCAGTTAATAACTGGACGGGTCTGTGCCACAGAAGCCCGTTCCGCCATACCCGGCGGATTATCAAGTTCCTGCAGTGTAATCACAGTTTGATTCTTTTTAACAATATCAACTGTAAATCTGTTAAGTGGAACCAGAAGGGAGACCACAACAGAACCCATCAGAAAAATCCGCAGATGTCTGAAGTTGGCTTCGTTTCTATATAACAGCCTGTATACCAGATAAAAGATACTCAGGCATACCGTTGCGATCAGGATATATTGAATAACTGCCATCTTATTGCCGTTTATTTCTGATTTCCTTTTCCAGCATTTCTTTCAGTTCTTCAAGCTCGTTGAGACTTACCTCTTTACTTTTGACAAATGCCAAGACCATTTGGTTCAGAGAACCATTGAAAAGTCCCTTAAATGTTTCCTTCATTACATGCTGGGCATAATCCTTTTTGGTGACCAGGGCGTAATAAACATGGGTCTTGCCGTAGGTCTTGTGCGAAACATAGCCCTTCTTCTCCAATACTTTAATTACCGTGGCGACTGTATTGTATGCCGGTTTAGGATCAGGCAGGCTATCCAGAACGTCGCTTACGGCTCCTTCCTTGATTTCCCATAATGCTTTTAACAGTTCTTCCTGTGCTTTGGTAATTTCCTTCATGGTCTGAGATGAATGATATGAATATGCAGGACGAATATACTATAAATATTTTATAAATACTATAAGTATAGTGATAATTTCAAATAAATTAACATTTTTTTAGAAATGTCGGTCGCCAATTATATCTTTAACATTTCTTCGACCTGTTTCACAACGTTTTCAGGGGTGAAGCCGAATTTTTCATCCAGTACTTTGTAAGGAGCAGAATAACCGAAGTGCTGGAGGCCAAAGACCCTGCCGTTTATTCCTGCCAGGCCTTGCAGGGTTACAGGCAAACCGGCAGTCAGGCCAAACACGGGTATTCCTGGAGGCAGGACCTGTGCCTGATATTCCCTGGGCTGTTTTCGGAACAGTCCCTCTGATGGAGCAGAAACCACACGAACTTTGAGCCCTTTCTCTTCCAGTTTCCTGGCGCCCTCCAGCTGGGTGGATACCTCAGAGCCATTGGCAAGCAGGATAATATCTGGTTTGGGTGTATCTTTTACGATATAGGCTCCTCTGCTTACCTGGGCTGCATCTGCGAGCCTCGTCGATCCTTCCCGGGCCGGAAGGGAAGGAACATTCTGTCTGGTCAGCAAGAGTGCAGTAGGGGTTTTGGTATTCAGGAGCGCCAGTTTCCAAGCCTGAGTGGTTTCATGCACGTCGGCAGGACGCAAGACCAGCATGCTGTTTTCTCCGTGGTGGTTCTTCATTTGCTCCATGAGCCGGATCTGCGCTTCCTGTTCAACGGGCTGGTGGGTCGGTCCGTCCTCACCCACACGGAAGGCATCATGGGTCCATATGTATTTCACCGGGAGACCCATGAGAGCAGCCAGGCGTACGGCTGGCTTCATGTAGTCGGAAAATACGAAGAAGGTGCCGCATGCTGCCATTACTCCACCATGCAGCACGATCCCATTTGCAACGGCTGCCATAGTAAGCTCGGCCACGCCGGCCTGCAGGAATGCTCCGCTGAAGTCTCCCCTGGCAAAGGCTTTTGTGTGTTTCAGAAAACCATCGGTCTTATCGCTGTTCGATAAGTCAGCCGACGCCACGATCATATTGTCAACATTTTTAGCCAGCCAGCCAAGCACATTGCTTGATGCCGCCCGTGTAGCGATGTCATCTTTCTGTGCAACCTGTTCAGGAACCAATTCCGGCGACTGGCCTGAAAAAAAACGATCAAGTTTCTGAGCGAGTTCAGGATTGGCAAAGGCCCACTTTCTTTCTTCATCTTTACGGGCATTGGCGACAGTGGTTTTTTTCCGGAGAACCTCTTTATAATAGGCAGCAACTTCGGGGAAGATCACAAAAGGATCGGCAGGATTTCCGGCAAGGTTTTCAATCGTTTTTTCAAAAGAGGCTCCGGATTCCCCCAGGGGCATCCCGTGAGTGGAGGTCTGACCTTCAAAGCTGTCACCGGCTGCATCCACGGCACCCTTGCCCATCACAGTTTTGCCAATGATCAGTGTGGGACGGGACCTTTCCTGTGTGGCCTTCAGTAGGGCAGCCCTGATCTCATCCTGATCGTTACCGTTGATCTGGATTACCTGCCAGCCCCATGCAGAATACTTCATGGCAGTATCTTCGCGGCTCACCGCCGAGGTTTTGGTTGACAGTTGAATATCATTGGAGTCGTAAAACATGATAAGGTTGTGCAATCCCAGGAATCCTGCCATTCTTCCGGCCCCCTGCGAAATCTCTTCCTGTACACCGCCATCGGAAATATAGGCATAAGTCTTATGTGACATCCATTCTCCGAATCGGGCACAAAGAAAACGTTCGGCAATGGCAGCACCCACTGCCATGGCATGACCCTGGCCCAATGGTCCAGAAGTGTTTTCAATGCCCCTTTTAATATCGACTTCAGGGTGTCCGGGAGTCGGACTTCCCCACTGCCGGAAATTCATGATCTCTCCTGTTGTGAAATTGCCAGTAAGTGTGAGGATGGAATACAGCATGGGTGACATATGTCCCGGATCAAGGAAAAACCGGTCACGGTTTCTCCAGGTCATGTCCTGCGGATCCCAGTTCAGAAACTCGGAATACAAAATATTGATAAAATCAGCACCACCCATAGCTCCGCCCGGGTGGCCCGACCTGGCTCGCTCGACCATGGCGGCGGAAAGAATCCTGATGTTATCTGCAGCCCGGTTTATAATATCTTTTTTCATGCATGTTTTATTATGGTTGATCTGTGTTTTATATGACGGCCTGGCGGTCGTGCAGACCGGAAGTCCTGTAATCCCCTGAAACTAATTCTGACAAATATAAAATAAAACTATGGCAACCTGGTTTTAAGGCAGGAGTAATTTATTGCATAAAATGATTCGAGATTTGAACAAAATGGCTTGCAATGAAATGGGGAATAGGTGTATTTTTGAGGTGGATTAAACTCAAAACAAATCATGAGCCTTCAATGCGGTATTATCGGGATTGCCAATACGGGCAAAACCACCATCTTCAACTGTATGTCGAATGTAAAAGCAGAGACCTCCAATTTTGCCTTTACATCGAACAAATCCAATATCGGCATCATTCACGTGCCCGACCAGCGGCTTTATGAGCTGGAGAAATACCAGCCTACGAACAGGGTGGTCCATGCAACGGTTGAGATTGTTGATATTCCCGGTCTTACCAAGGGTGCCAACCAGGGTGAGGGGGTTGGCAATAAATTTCTGGCTGACATCCGGAATACCGATGCCCTGATACATGTGCTGCGCTGTTTTGATGATGAGAACCTTCCGCACATTGACGGATCTGTTGATCCGGTGCGTGACATAGAGAACATTGATTTTGAGTTGCAGGTTAAAGATCTCGAAAGTGTGGACAAGAAACTTCAACGACTGGACAAGATTGCCCGGGCGGGCGACAAGGAAGCCAAGCATGGCATGGATGTCCTGAACAAGGTGAAAGCCAGGCTTGAATCGATGGGCAATATCCGTGATCTGAAGCTTGATTCATTGGAACACAAATACATAGATGATCTTTTCCTGCTTACCATGAAGCCGATGATGTTTGTGTGCAATGTGGATGATGCTTCAGCAGCAAAGGGTAATGCCTATGTTGAAAGGGTCAGGGAGCATCTGAAAGACCATCACGCCGAGATCCTGGTGGTTGCTGCAAAACTCGAAGCGGAGATTGCCGATTTTGAGAACGAAGAGGATAAAATGCTGTTCCTGTCCGATGCCGGTCTGACCGAACCCGGTGTGAACCGGATGGTACGTTCTGCCTATTCGATGCTTAACCTGCTTTCCTTCTTTACCATAGGGCCCGATGAGATCAGGGCCTGGACCATACACAAGGGTATGACTGCACCACAGGCCGCAGGAGCAATCCACAGTGACCTGGAACGCGGATTCATCCGGGCCGAGGTTATCAAATACCAGGATTTTATTACCCTCCGTTCTGAACATGCCTGTAAGGAGAAGGGAAAGCTGATGATTGAAGGTAAAAACTATGTGGTATGTGACGGGGACATTCTCCATATCCGGTTTAACGTATAGATTGGGAACGCATTGCATGATTCCACGTGACCTGGTAATCAGGTTGTGCCTGATCTCATCTGCGCTTATACTGTCTGGCCAGGTTTCAGCACAGCAGATAAAAGCAACTGACGCACAGCGGGCTCATTACCTGCTAACTACCAGGGGTGAGGTGGTGATCTCCTTTGTAAAACCCTTTTCCTGCAGCCTGGCCGATCTTTCCTCATTCCTTTCCATTGACAATTACCACCTGGATACGGTAACAGCCTATGCCGGCGAGGCAGGATTCAGGAAATTCCTGGCATTGAATATACCCTATGAAGTGCGGAAACCACCCTCACTGCAATCTGCCCTGCATAAACCTGAAGTTCTGGCTCAGGAAAGCTGGCGAAACCAGTATCCTTCGTACAGTCGCTACACAGGTCTGATGGACAGTTTTGCCATGGCCCGGCCCGAGCTCAGTCGTCTTACCCAGTTTGGCACCAGCATAAACGGAAGAAAACTGCTGGCCTTAAAAATATCCGATAATCCTGCAATTCACGAAAATGAACCTGTTATAATACTGACTTCCTCCATACATGGGGATGAGACGGTTGGTTATGTATTGATGCTCAGGATGATAGACTACCTGCTGGCTAACTATGATTCGGATGAACGGATCAGGCACCTGGTGGATGAGGCAGAGATATGGATCAATCCTCTTGCCAATCCTGACGGCACCTACTTCATGTCAGATACCTCGGTGGCTGGTGCAACCAGGTTCAATGCCAACCACACCGACCTGAACCGAAATTTCCCCGATTTGCAGGACCCTGATTGGGAGAACAGACCCAGGGAACCGGAGAACCTGGCCATGATGAGTTTCATGAATGATTGCGGTGTGGTATTGGCGGCCAATTTTCATGGAGGTGCTGAGGTGGTAAACTATCCGTGGGACACGTGGGAAAAACTGCATG
>WSSedA1B3DRAFT_1000478_pt1 | contig 11597 bp, 17 predicted proteins | sample WetSurSiteA1Bulk_FD_9468 | JGI IMG/M metagenome (IMG submission 9468)
GAAGACATCGATTCCCTGCTCCTTGAAGAACACTGTAAGATCCAATCCGATACTCCTCTCCGATCCGGTCTTTCCTTATGGATGAGTCATAATACATTGGAATTANCTTATCTAAATTTCCTTTTCTTTCTCTATATCAGGGTAAAGGGAGGGAGGACGAAAGGGAGCGTCACAACTACGGTGTGGAACCGGAAATCCGAAATACTGCGAAATTTGGTAGGGAAGGGGATAAGATTCGGTCAGTAAGGATTAGAACCGGAATATCCGGCCGGATCATGCGGGAAGTATGCGAAGTGTTTGCTGAGGATATTTGAGAATAATTATGCGAAAAATGAACAAAACGGTGGTATTGCAACCATATAATTAATAATAGGATCATGGATGGAAATGATCTTCCATATATACTATTGGTCGAAAAAATCATACTATTCAGGTTTTGATCACTGATGACTGAAACAACTATGAACAAGAGATCAATTGTTGAGATTAAAGATATAACCGCAGGAGCCGGTGCACTCGGGTTGCTTGGATACGGTATGCCGGGGGTTTTGCTGGGTCTTGCAAACGCCGGAATAATCCAGGCGGGGTCCGTGATCCTGGGTATGGCGATTTTCATGGGGGGATTTGCTATGTTCACTGCCGGTCTGATGGAGTGGAAAAAAGGTAACACCTATGGAATGGCTGCATATGGATCCTATGGCTTATTCTGGTTCTCCTTTGCAGCCCTCCTTATCCTTCCGATGCTCGGACTCACAAAGGATACCGGCGGTGCAGGTGCAATGGCCGCATATCTCGCTCTCTGGGGGCTCTTCACCTTCATTCTCTTCATCGGATCCCTGAAAATGTCACGGGCACTCCAGTTTGTTCTCGGGACGCTTACCCTTGTGTTTTTCCTGGAAGCCCTGGGTGCAGCTACAGGTACAGGAATGTTCACAATACTCGCCGGATATATTGGCATCATCAGCGGTCTTGCTGCGATGTATACGGCACTCGCGCCGGTGCTGAATGATATTTATGGGAAGACCATTGCACCACTCGGATAAGGAACAGAGAATCAGTTTGAAGAAACGAATTTAACAGGAAACTATTACAGGAAATAGTCCCCTNCTATTTTTTTCATTTCTTAAACCCGCTTCGTCGCGGAGCTACCTGATAATATCAGGAGAAATTTGATAGTACAGAGTGGATCCGAGTGAGATTCAATGCAAAGTGCAGGTATGATGCATAAAAATTTTACAGAATAATCTCGTCTGAAGGTGGGGGTCATCTATGAAATACCGGACGACAGGACACTTATTCCCAGCTTCCATCAGCCCATACCTTAAGAAGATCAAAATCACGCTTCCTTGTTGCCCTGCTCAGTGCCTGAGCCCGGCTCAGCATCCGTTCCTGAATAAAATCATATTCGCAGAGAATTTTGGAATTCCTTATCAATGTTGCCCGGATCGGATGGTGCCGGTAAATGACACATTCCTGTTTCCTGAAATACCATTTTATTCTCTGGAAGGTGAGCCAGTCAAGTTTCATGGCAAGCGTTGAGTGGAACCTGAATGCATCAGCAGAATCCAGATCATGGTTCCGCAATGAGCAATACGGGGAGATTGCCTGGGACAGCTGATAGCGGAATTGTTTTAAGGTCTCGTCAGGAGTAATAGTAACAAAAACAACCCTCGTATTGTCAAAAAACCCGTACCCTCCAACCTCATATTTTGGAATCACTGTCTGATTTGTGCATATTCGTGTGAAATCTTCGACGAGTTTTTGTTCATTGTCGGTCGAAAAAGGCCCGGCCAGCGTGATATGCGGGGTCACAAGGTTGTCGCTGAGGGTAAATGTCTCAGCTAAATGATTGCTGAGATTGCGAATCTGGTGCTTCACGGATCCCATAAGGCGGATATCAATCAGGTAGCGAGTCATTCTTCCAACCATTATAGTACAGCTTCCAAACCGATAACCTCATTGGATAGTTCCGGTAATTTTTTATTTTTTTAGTAAATCACCCTCGAAACGAATATGAGGTTCTGCAACGAACGAACTATTGTTTTTCACCGGAAAGGGAAGAGAGGGGAATCAACAATGAAAATTAGTGAAATGCACATGAAAATAATTGCAATCGGGCTGCTTCCGGTATTCCTTATACTCGCTCTTGCATTGCCAAATACCACTTCCACCGCCATCCTGTTAGGGGGTGTAATGTTCACCGCTTTTGTGGTATCGTTCATTGGAATGAGAATGCAGAAGAAGGATGCAAAGGATGACGAAGACCTTCTGGCAATTCCGCCCAAAAAATAGTAATTTTCTTTTTTCATCGTAAAATCGGTAAACAAAATCCCATTTGTGACATCTCGGTCTGTTTTTTTATCAATCTGAATAATTTCGCGTGGCGGGTTTTATCTTTCCCGGGACACAATTCCCTTTGCAGATAATTATGGCACGAATTCTCGTAGCATATACAACAAAGAAGGGATCAACCGCAGAAATAGCACAGGCAATTGGAAAAGAACTGGAGGCTTTGGGTCATGTCGTTGAGGTGACTGATATGGGAACCGTGAAATCTCTGACAGGGTACAATGCGGTCGTTATCGGGGGACCGATGTACATTGGGAAGATGATCGACGCAGGGAAATTCGTGGGGCGCCATGGTGGCGAACTCAGGAAACTGCCGGTTGCTGGCTTTATCGTCAGCCTTGCCCCGGTCTCGAGGGACCCGATCGACACGGAATACGCACAAAAGGCACTCAGGAATGGCCTCTCTCCACTCCAGCCGGTTGCAGAGACCGTCTTTGCCGGCAAGCTGGACCCGGCTAACCTCTCGTGGCTCCAGAAATTGATGGTAGAGAAAGCAAAATCCCCGGTTGGTGACTTCCGCGACTGGACTGCAATCGCAGCCTGGGCCAGGGAACTACCCGGGAAAATGGGCGTATGATGAATATTTTCTAATCAGGGTGAGGTGAATGCCTTACTATTCAGAAGACCAATCACACGAACTCCGGTTACACGTCGAAAAGATTGTACTGGCATGGCCCGGGGTTACCAAAAAAATGATGTTTGGCTCTCCGGCGTACATCATAGGAAAAACCTATTTTGCAATGCTGGTAACCGGCGGGATTATCCTGACCCGGCTCACAGAACCGGAGAAAGAAAGGTTACTCAAAGATCCCGGTGTGGGATATTTTGAAGGGCACGGGAGGGTCATGAAAAAATGGGTCCGCATTCCCATCTCTTCACCGTCGGACATTGACTCCTGCATCCCCTCTATCCGATCGAGTTATGAAACTGCCCGGGATGAGAAAACGTAGGTCTGACATCACCCGACTCTTATCTGGCACGGGTATTTTCTTCCCAGAGCCCGAACGTATTGCCTTCAGTATCGATACAGGAGGCGAGAAAACCCATCCCGGGCACCGCCATCTTTTCCGTAATGACCTGACCGCCGAGGCTTTTAACCTGCTTCATCGCAGCGTCAATGGAGGGCACACCGAAATAATTCAGCATACGCTGGGATGGATCCATCCGCTTTCCCATACCGCCCCCGACTCCCGGGGTCCCGTCCAGGTTCGTTGTCGTAAAGAGGTTATACTCCATCCCGGGGACGGGTTCGAATTTCCATCCGAAAAGCGCTGAATAGAATTTCTTTGCCCGCTCAACATCTTCGGTTGGTACGTCAAAATGGACAATCGCCGACATCAGACTATCACGAACTCTCATTGGATTAAAAGATAATAAAAATTTTTATTCCGGTAAAAATGGTAATCCATTACCGACGATAACCCGGCAGCCTGGCCGCAAATCGCCATTAATTACCTGAAAAACGAACAGAAATCGGGAAAAAATCAGAGGGAAAATGGCGGGTAATTCCTTTGAAAAAGAAAGAACCTGGTATGATGGAAAACTGACGCCGGATATAACGAATCTCATCTTTACTCACGGCAAAAAAAAATTAAAATTTAGACAGCCTAACAAGACCGGAAAAGTCCGATAAAAATCTCTATAATATTTTATCGCCCACATATCCATGATGTTCAGCTCCAGCAAGCCTGTTGTCGAGGATACCGAAGAGAACCGGCAGCTATGCAGGAAATACTGCGTAAATTGCCAGAATTACAAGCGTCATTCCCTTGAAAAATACCAGCCGACCGAACTTTTCTGTGCACGTGGCCAGTCATCGTGCGCATCAATGAAAGAGATCGGCTGCTTCTGCCCGGCCTGCGAGCTCTTCACGAAATACCATCTCCGCGGTGGATATTTCTGCGTCAGGCGCTAGACAATTTTTTTCTTTTGATTAATTCCCGGGGTTGGCGGAGCTCACCCCATGCCCGATCTGCCGGTTTGCGGGACTGGATTTGGGAATAAACTGCGGATTTGGCGGGGATTACAGGAGGCGGGGGGGCGCGGGGCTTTGCGGGCCACAGCTCAGTATAAACCGTGCGCTCATCGATCATTGGGTATCCGGAAAATAAACCAGGATCTCCATCATTCAACAGAGTAAAAATTTTCCATTTTGTGAACCGGGTTTATTAATAATGCGCTGAATTATGTTCTGAGGATGATTCCATGGTTAACTGACACCGGAGATCAAAGAATCGCTGCAGGGAACGAAGATCGCCTTCATAGCAACATCATCGAAAAAAGGCATTCCCAATGCTGTCCCGATCGCGGCATTCAGGATACTGGATGACAACGGGACGATGCTCATTTCTGACCAGTTCTTCAACAAGACGCTGAAGAACATGCAGGAGAACCCGGAGATTGCGTTCTCGTGGTGGGGGGATAAAGGCGGTTTCCAGATCAAAGGTACGGTCACTATCCACACGAATGACGAGGCCTTCAAACAGAATGTTGCCTGGATGAAGGAAACCTGGCCCAAGTTTGTGCCCAAGTCCGCAGTAATGGTTAAGATCACTGGTGTGTATGCTGTCAAACCGGGCCCGGAGCCCGGGAAGAAGATTCTCTGATCCGCTGGTTGAAAGCTGCCGAACCCCAGGAATGAAAATATCCTGAACTCCCCCGATAGGAGTTTGAGTTTTTTTTTGAAAACTGTTTTAAAATTATTCTCTCACGTTATTGTTCCATCATCTTTCAAAAACCAGAAAACGAGACAAAATATTTCAATCAATGCGGCTATGTCGAATCGTATGAGACAACTCAANGCCTTCACGATACTGTCGCTGGACGGGTACTTNGCCGGGCCGAACGGGGAGATCGACTGGTTCAAGACGAATGANGAGGAGGACAACCGGTTCTCCCGCGAACATGCGGACCCCACATCCNNACTCGTTTTCGGCCGCACGACCTACGAGATGATGAAAAGTTTCTGGCCGACACCGTTNGCCATCAAGACCGANCCNGTGATGGCAGGGGTCCTGAACAATAATCAAAAGATTGTGTTTTCCCGGACCATGGGTCCGGTGAAGGATGGCCCGGTCTGGAAGCAGGTCCGGGTCATCCGCGACCTCACACCGGAATCGGTTATGAACCTGAAGAAGGAGCAGGGCGGGAACATGACGATNNTGGGGAGCGGCACCATCGTCCGACAACTCGCGAACTTCGGCCTCATCGACGAGTATGGGCTTCTCGTCAACCCGATTNTCCTGGGGGCCGGCAAGCACCTGTTCCAGGACGTGAAGAAGATGAACCTGGAGCTGGTCGAGTCACGGGCATTCGGGAGCGGGAAGGTCTATCTGAGGTACCGGCCGGTTACCTGAAGATCAGGCACTGAAAACCGGTTGATCAGATGGACCCGATAATTTTCCGCATTTCCCAGATTTTATAACCTTCTGCTACGATGTAAAAATGGGGATGAAAACAAATGAAAAACAAAGTTCCCATCAAAGTGACGAAAGAGAGACGCAGTGAGATGATAGCAGAGATAAAGAATTTTTTTTCAAAAGAGAGGGAAGAAGAAATCGGCGATCTGGCTGCTGGCATAATCCTGGATTTTATCCTGGAAAAAATAGCACCGGAACTATACAACCAGGGCGTGGATGATTCGTACAGATACATCAAAGACGCGGCAGAAGATCTTTTATCAATCCGGACATAACGGATTTTCGCAGAGGCCTCATTATCCGGGGCTCTAATTAGGGTCACCGTCGGTACTGATGTGGAGAATTCCATGAATAGGAGATGCGATCCCATACCCGAATCCGGGCCCTTTTAGCCCCGGATTGCCCTTCCGGACACCTCTTTTCCGAAGTTACTTGCAAAAACAGGTACACTTTTACACATTTTTTCTGAAATCGACAGAATTGAGCGATGCTTGGAAAACGGGGCTGTTTCCGTGGCGCTGTAAAACGCTATTGTACGCTTTTGGGAGGCGAAAGTCGTGTTGGAACAGGCTAAGGTAGCGATAAATGAAAAGAAGGGCTGTTTTGGATGTCTGTTTTGTCTGACGACGGGGCCCTAAATATACCGTCTTACGCGATTGCAATAATCCCCATATTCCTTGCCAAATACGTTTTGCATATGTCTCTCCTCTGCCAGAACAATAGTATTGTGGATGGCAATCACGAACGCTCCAAGCAAAATTACCAGCAGGTTCATGGTGTAAAGGGAAGATCCAACAATCGTTGCATACACGCCCACATACATCGGGTTCCTGCTCAGCCTGAATAATCCTTCAGCTTTGAAGCTGGTTTCTTCTTTTGGGGTTCCAAGACGAAAAGAATTCCCGAGTTCAAATCGTCCCAGATACAGGAGCACGAACCCGGATACCCAGAGCACAAGGGCAGTGATCTGAAGTATTCGGGGTACTTCAGCAAAGGATATGTTGATGCCCCAGCTTTGCACGACCATGGCACCCCATATGACAAGAATGGCGTACTTGCTGGCGTAAAACGGTATCCGGTTGATCGGGGCCTCGCCGTCCTGTTCGATCTTTTTGCGCTGGAAAAGTGCCCCTCCGCCAAATAAAACAACCAGAAAGCCCACAGGAAGCAGGGTTACAATAATAGCTTCAATCATGTCAGTCAACCCGAAAGTATCCATTTCTCCCACGCTCATGAAGTCCTGGAGAATCCCCTGGCCAGGAGCCATATTCCCGTGAGGATTAAAAATCCCGCAATGGCGTACGGCCAGATTGCAGCCGGCATCCAGACAAAGCTGATCCCGATGAAGACCAGGAAGGCTCCGAAAAGGAGCGACTTCTCGTTCACGCCTTCCCTGTGCGGGCACTCATTCTCCCGGGGCTTCCTGGCAAAGTACAACAGTTCCGAACCAATACATCCAAACCCAAGCCCGATTAGGAACCCGGAAAACAAATAATCGACCAGCAGCCCCACACCAAGGCCGATCAGGATACCGGCAGGAATAATGAATCCACCATAGGGGTTTTGTTGTGCGGGTTCCGTCAATCCGCTCTTTAATTCTATACTCTTTGCGTCCATAATTTCAGCACAATTTTCCGTTTTCATAGTTCATTCCTCATGAAATCTTGTAAAGAAAAGGCAGCCAAAGATGGTATGAATTGTGCCCTACATGTATGGCCATATTTATATACTCTTGAAAACACCAGATCGGGGTATATGAAGAAAATGACGGTCAGGCTTTCTGCGGATATCTTCGATTACTGCAAATCCTATGGCCAGGTCATCGAACGGTTCGAAGTGATCTCGCTCTTTACCATGGATGACGATAAGCACAGTGAAGTGTGTAAGTTTACCATCAGGGAAGGGGTCCCTGTCGATCAGATCCAATGTAACTATGTCTCGAATCTCATTGTACTTCAGAATAAGGGTCGTGAATATACCTGTCTTGTCAAGGGACATTTTCCGAGGATATCACCCGGTTCCTCCGCACCTATGGATCAACGTTCGTGCACCCGATTGTCTTTGCGGACGATTGTTTAACATTCAATATGGTCGGGACCCCGGAGGACTTCCATATGTTCGTTTCAGATGCCGCCGAGAGGGGGTGGGGGCTTGAGATCCTTTCGGTTTGTGATTACAATCCCCATGTCAATGGAATTTTTGATGTCCTTACTCCGAAGCAAAAAGAGATCCTGATGGAATCGTATCGCCATGGATTTTTCGATCATCCACGGAAGATAAACGCCGGTGAACTTGCAGAGAAGATGGGCATGCACAAAACCACGCTCCTTGAACACATCCATAAAGCAGAGAAACGGTTGATCGGGCATATTCTTGAACAGTCTGTATAATAATCACACCACCGCCACCAACTCCTTCAACCACTCGTTCCATGAGCAGAATGAACCCTCCGCGGGAATCAGTTATCTGACAACTTCCTGTCAGCGATGGATGCGATTACCCTACAAAAAAAATTATTCAATTTTCCATTCTGCAAGTTTGATGCCATTGGACACGTTCCCAAAATCATAAACCAATACCAAATCTTTTGCAGGTAAGGGGACCTCAAAAGAGACTGAACCTCGTATAGTTTGATCTTTACCGAGGTCTTTTGAAAAACCCCACGTGTAATTACTGGTTCCACGACTCACTATTGAGTCAAACCTCTTGCCTGCAGAATCCCTGATACTGAAATCCCCGCTCGATGCAGTGATGGTGTCAGATCCGATATTTTTCACCTCAGCACTGATAAAAACAAACGTGAAGCCATCGTTTGCAAATTCACCACGGGTAACCGCTGGGCCCCCCCACTTAAACGCGGTAACTTTTGCTGTCGAATACACCGTTACATTTCTTTCCGCGTTTTTAACAGAACCGGGTAGTGATACCATCACAGGAGTTGGAACAACCGATAGTGCAGGAGTAGCGTTCTGAATCCTCACCCATCCCTCATCGAGCAACGGCTGCATCTCGCTCGCATGCACGGTGAGCTCGTACTGAAAGAAATACGGGCAGACATAGCAGGCCTGGCACGCAAATGTTTCGGGGTGGATCTTTTTCACATCCCTGACATCGATACTGTAGACGGCAGCGTAGTAGTGTTTTATTATTTCCTCTTCAGTCGGTGCCCGTATGTATACTCTTCCGGAGTTCTCTTCCCAAACCTGCCAGGGGATCGTATCGCACATCTTCGGCCGGTACGAGAGGGACAGTTCAGAACCGATTAGGAACTGGTCCACCTCATTCCATTTCCCATCGATCACCGCTGAATCCACCTTACCGTCAACGATAACAATTTGTACCGAATGCGGCGTGATTACCGGTCCAGTCACCTGAGCTGACCGGTTGCCATAGCCTGCGTGGATGCTCGTGAAGTTGTAGGTAAGCACGTGCCGGACCGGGAATGATTCCTGCTGGACGTAATTGACGAATTGGAGACCCGAACCGTCATACATATAGGTCGGTGCTCCCTTAATCCACGATTCTGCAAACGCCTTTATCTGACTCTCGTCAGGCGTTTTGGTGAACTGGACGGTCTCCTGGAGCTTATCGCGGATTTTGATGAGACCTGCCGGCAGGTAATCGTTGACGTTGTAGGTTGTCACCGTCTTGATCTTGTCGTTCGCTGCGAATGTTATATCCGTGAAGCCAACGTCAGTCACATGTTTCTGCCCTTCATCGTACCGGTCCCCGAATGAAGCGAAGTTGTTATCGACAAACACCTTCACAATCGCGTCGTACTGCTCTTTTGTGAGGTTCTTTTCGAATTTCTCGGTAATGTTGCCGTCAGCCGCTATGATCGTAAATGTTGACGTGTCCTTTGTTACGACCAGTTCCTGTACCGCGTACGCCGGTGCGACAAATCCACCGTAGAATTTGTAGGTGATCACTGCATTGCTGTTGTCAGGTTCCTGCACCTGCGTGCATGCGGTGATCATTGCTGAAGTTATGAGTAGCAGTGCAAATAGTCCCATTATTGTACTTTTTTTCATTCTTTCTCACGTGCCGTTGACAGGTTTTTTCGGTACGTAGTGTAATGCGGGGTTATTCATAAATCCTTTTTTGGATACATCGTGAACGGTATCATGGTTTCTTGGAAGGGTCGTCTTTGGATGATGCTTTATAACCGTCTTCCTTATCGGGAGCTCTCTGCCGTTTCCTCATCCTTTAAAAAAATTGTCCGCCACGAAACACGCCCTTCCTCAACCGCCTTCTTAATCAGCCCCTCCTCCCGCGTGAGTTTTCCCTTCCCTTTCTTCACTTCCACCAGCACGACACTGATCGTATCACCCTTATCGTCCTTTGCCTGAGTATACCCTTCAAAGACAACAAAGTCAATCGGGTTCCCGATGAACCGGGCATCGGCAGGAGCAAACGGAAACTCCGGCAAAAGCGGGGCCATCTGCTCGGATATCCTGCCCTTCAGTGTTGACCGCGAGCGGTTGACGGAATCTTTCCGGATATCATTGGTGCACTCGAGTTTCCAGCGTTCGAGATCGTTTCGTGCCCGTCCTTCGATTGCGCTGATCTGCTGGCGGAAGAAGAGGTACGCGACGAGGATTCCAAGGATGAAGGTGATGGCTGGGATGATGAGGTCGGTGGGGGTCATTCTGATAGGGGATTGGTTGTGGGGGAGATATAGGTGAGGAGCAGAAGGTGAAAATAAAGAGGGAGAGAAGTATACCCCAAAAAATTCCCAATACCATGTAGTGAAAATTTTGACACAACTTTTGGAAAAATTGCCTTGTAGCGTGATTAAATACCATCAGGATGAGATACCCTATTCCCAAAAAAAACTTCAAACGTCTCAGACACCAGGGTACCCCGCTGCAGAATATCATCCGTGAAGATCATATGAATAAAACGGTGAAAGACAGAACTAACTATCCATCCTATATCGCACTCAGTGAATCCGGTGAACTCGAAGAAAGAATTCACCGTGCCTATGCACTTTTGGAGTCCTGCACGGTCTGCCCCCGGAAATGCGGGATTAACCGCCTCGATGATGAACGGGGGTTTTGCCGGACAGGTCTCCTTCCCGAGATAGCAAGTTTCGGACCACATTTTGGCGAGGAACCTCCTCTTGTCGGGACGAAGGGGTCCGGCACCATCTTTGTAACCCATTGTAACCTGTCGTGTGAATACTGCCAGAATTACGATATCAGCCAGTGCGGGAACGGGGAAACCGTGTCATGCGAAACGCTTGCCGGAATGATGATGACCCTTCAGCAGAGGAATTGTCATAATATCAATCTGGTTACTCCGTCGCATGTTGTTCCCCAGATTATCAGGAGTGTCGGGATTGCCGCTGACCAGGGACTCCATATTCCCATCGTCTACAATTGCGGGGGGTATGAGGCAGTTGAAACACTTCGCCTCCTTGAGGGAATTATTGACATCTATATGCCTGACGCAAAATACGGGAACGATGCTCTAGCGATGGCCCTCTCCCATGCCCCGGACTATGTACCAACAATGCACGCTGCACTGAAAGAAATGCACCGTCAGGTTGGTGATCTGGAAGTAACCGATGGTCTGGCAGTGCGTGGTATGATCATACGACATCTGGTGCTGCCGGAAAATCTCGCGGGCAGTGACCGGGTGCTTCCATGGATTGCAGAAAATATATCCCGCGACGCGTACGTGAACATCATGGACCAGTATCACCCTTCATGGCATGCCGGCGGTATGAAGGTGTCATCACCCTACCGGTCCCTCGGCCGCAGGATAACACCAGATGAATACCGCTCTGCAATAACCTGTGCTTCGAACAGTGGTCTGCACCGTGGG
>WSSedA1B3DRAFT_1000480_pt1 | contig 11536 bp, 9 predicted proteins | sample WetSurSiteA1Bulk_FD_9468 | JGI IMG/M metagenome (IMG submission 9468)
CGCGAATCAATTCAAATTGTTCTCGACTAAGGTCGCTTGGATATTTTTTTCTCATCCGCTTATTATCAGGCTTTTAGATGAGATTTTGAACACGTTCTAAGCCCTACCGTCATTCTGGCATGGATTACTAGAATCTAGGACACATGGATGTGTTAAAGTCTCGCCATCTATAGCTTCTGGATTGCGGCAGTCCATGCTGCAATGACTGTGATTTGAAATTTATCAATGATTTCAAAGAGTTTTATGTCGAACTCAGGTTAAGTTAAGGTCATCTGAAGCAGGCATTGAGGTGGTGGAATTGAATAAAATCACAGTTTGTGGGTTCAAAAAAACGCTTGCTGAATAACGCTTGCTGAATATGGATTGCCAATAACATAGTTGATGAATCGTTTCTCAACTGTGTTATTGGCTCACGAGGTACAGACAGAGCAAACGCGCGGAGCATCCTGCCACACCAAGACATCAAAGTCGTTATGAGCGATTACTGGCATCCTTATGAGATATTTATTCCTCGACCGTTACATACTCAATCAAAGGCTTAGACTTCCACGTTAGAAGGATATAATAGTTTGCCTAGACATTTTCTCGCCAGATTACGAAGAAAATCTAAGTGTTACTCTAAATAATCAATGAATATGCTTAAGTATTCCGCCATCCTTTTGATGGCTAAACGAAATGGGTAATTGAAAGCTATTCCGATCTTTTAACAACCCCAGCGTAATGATGCTGTATGTACAGGTGCGTCCCACAACTTCAGCAATTCTTCATCCATCAAGCTTAAGGTAATCGAACAACCTGCCATATCAATTGACGTGGTGTAATTTCCTACTAAAGACCGCACGATATTAATCCCGCGTGATTGCCAAAACTGTGCGGCTAATTCATAAATCAAATACAATTCCATTAACGGTGTCGCGCCAAAACCGTTGACGTGTAGTAGCACCGATTGACCTGCTTTCGGCTGTAATTCGGCATCAATAGCGGCAGCTAAATGCTCGACAATTTCAGTGGCGGTACCTAATGGCAAGGTTTCGCGCCCACGTTCACCATGAATACCTACACCCATTTCCATTTCAGTGTCGGTAATAGTGAATGTAGGATGACCTAAGGCGGGTACGGTGCAGCTAGTCAACGCAACACCCATTGAAGCAGTTGTCTGATTAACTCTATCTCCTAATGCTTTGCAGGTTGCTAAATCCGCGCCCTGTTCTGCTGCTGCGCCGACAATTTTTTCTACAATCAACGTACCCGCCACGCCGCGCCGTCCTGTACTGTGGGCTTTTGGTAAGGAAACATCATCATTTACCAACACAGTAGCATTCGGACAGTCCAGCATTTCAGCGGCAATTTCAAAATTCATTACATCACCCGCATAATTTTTTACGATGAATAATACGCCCGCTTCGCTTGCTACAGCTTGTGCGGCGGCAAGCATTTGGTCTGGGGTAGGCGAAGTAAAGACTTGTCCGGGGCAAGCGGCATCCAACATACCAACGCCAACAAACCCCGTATGCAACGGCTCATGTCCAGAGCCACCGCCAGAAATTAACGCGACTTTACCAGGCTTAGGTTGAAGACGTTGTAAAAAATGCGGCTGGTTGTTGAGTTGAATAATATCGCTATGCGCTTTAGCAAAACCGCTTAAGCTTTCATCCAACAAAGTATCCACTTGATTAATAAATTTTTTCATGACTGCTTGCCTCCTTAGTAAAGAATTAAAGTGCTTTTATCGCGTCCGTTACCGCTTGTAAATCTGGTAGCACCCATGTCGGTTGATAATCTGAATCAATTAAATCGGCTTCGCTGGAAATGCCTGTCAATACCATAAGACTACGAATACCTGTGTTAACAGCACCCAGAATATCCGTTTCCAAACGATCACCAATTGCCACTGTTTCGGCAAGTTCAGTACCTAATAAAGCGATGGCTTGTTGATAAATAATCGGCTCAGGTTTGCCGATGCACACAGGCGCGACACCAGAGCTTGTTTGGATAGCGGCTAAAATCGCGCCATTACCGTGAGTAATGCCATGTTCTGTGGGTAAAGTGGTATCGGCATTAGTACCGATAAATTTTGCGCCATTGCGAACATTTAACGTGGCAGTGGCTAATTTATCCCAAGTGAGGGTTGAATCTTTACCACACACCACCACATCAGCATTGACTTCATAAAGTCCTGTGAGCGTAAAGCCGCGCTCAGCCAATGGTTGGCTCGCACCGTCTTCGCCTAGCACATAAACGCGTGTATTAGCGGGTTCATACTGTTCGGCTAAGTACAAAGCCGTGGCAATACCTGAAGTCAGGATTTCATCCAATGCTACTGTCACGCCCATTTTTGTCAGTTTGGTAACATACTGTTCACGGGTCAAACTGGCATTATTAGTAGCAAGAATAAAACGAATGTCTTTATCGCGTAATAATTGAAAAAATTCGGTTAAGCCCGCAATGGCTTTATCGCCATGCCATAATACGCCATCCATGTCGATAATAAGGGCGCGAATATTAGAAAAATCTTGCATGATGTTGTTCTCTAAAAGTAACTATTGATAACGACTATTATGCTGTTAGCATCATAAAATGTCGAATAATGCCTTTATAGAACCAGCAGTTAGAAAATGCGGTAAAATGCTTACTATTCCTGTCTTGCACAGCTAACAAACTAACTTACTTACATAAAACTATGACTATTTCATTCACTGAAACTGCCGCCGCGCAGATTAAAAAACAACTGGAAAAACGCGGTTCAGGGATAGGTTTAAAATTGGGCGTAAAAAAATCGGGTTGCTCAGGTTATGCATACACATTGGATTATGCTGATAAACTCAATGAAGATGACTCAGTATTTGAAGACTTCGGAGTTAAAGTCATTGTTTCTGCCAGTGACCTTGAAATTATTAATGGTATCGAACTGGATTACCGCCGCGAAGGCATTAATGAAGCTTTCCAATTTAATAATCCCAACGTCAAGGGTACTTGCGGCTGTGGCGAAAGCTTCTCTGTCAGCTAATCTGTAGGCGCGAATTCATTCGCACGCACCACACGATAAAAATTCCCCACTTAAAAGAATCTAAAATGCCCCTACTCCGCTTATCAAACATCTCCATCGCCTTCGGCACGCACGCTTTATTAAACAACGCAGACTTCCAACTAGACGCTGGCGAACGTGTCGGTTTATTGGGTCGCAATGGTGAAGGCAAATCTACCTTGATGAAAATCATTGCAGGCAGCATCCACACCGATCAGGGCGACATCTGGCGACAACCTGAATTAAAACTCGCATGGTTAGAACAATCCCCCGACCTACCCGACGATGCCACAATTTATGACGCAGTCGCCGCAGGTTTAGGCGAACTAGGCGAATGGATAACCCGTTATCACCATTTGTCGTTAACTATGGATTATGAAGACGAAAAAGCCCTGAATGAATTAGGCGACTTACAACACAAACTCGAAGCGCAAAACGGCTGGCATTTTCAACAGCGCGTAGAAGCCACGCTCAGCAAATTAGAACTGCCACCCGAATTAAAAATCAGCGATTTATCAGGTGGTTGGACACGCCGTGTTGCCCTTGCCAAAGCCCTGGTCATCGAGCCAGAAGTCTTATTATTAGACGAACCGACCAACCATTTAGACTTTGAATCCATCACTTGGCTAGAAGAACAACTGTTAAACTTTCAAGGCGCAGTGTTATTCGTTACCCACGACCGTGCTTTTTTACAAAAACTTGCCACCCGCATTATTGACTTAGACCGTGGTAACTTAGTCTCATGGCAAGGGTCTTATGACGATTACCTACGCCGCAAAGCCGCCGCGTTAGAAGATGAAGCCAATCAAAACGCCGAATTCGACAAAAAACTCGCCGATGAAGAAGTCTGGATACGCCAAGGAGTTAAAGCCCGCCGCACACGCAATGAAGGACGTGTAAGAGCCTTAGAAGCCCTACGCGCCGAACGCGCACAACGCCGTAATACCCAAGGCACGGCAAAAATCTCCCTGGAAACAGGCGACAAATCAGGCAAAAAAGTCATCGAAGTCACCGATGTCAGTTTTGGTTATGGTGACAGAACCATAATTAAGAACTTCTCTACGCTAATTCAACGCGGCGACAAAATTGGCTTAATCGGTGCCAACGGCGCGGGTAAATCCACGCTATTAAAATTACTACTGAAAGAGTTAGAACCCACCAGCGGCACAGTCGAACAAGGCACACGCCTGGAAATCGCCTACTTCGACCAACTGCGCGACCAACTCGACCCTGAAATGACTGTGGTTGACACCGTCGCCGATGGCAATGATTTTGTCGAAATTGCAGGCAACAGACGACACGTCATGTCCTACCTAGGTGATTTCTTATTCGCCCCCGCCAGAGCGCGTTCACCCGTCAAAAGCTTATCGGGTGGTGAAAAAAACCGCTTACTGCTCGCCAGATTATTCACCAAACCCGCCAACCTCATCGTCATGGACGAACCCACCAACGACCTAGACCTAGAAACGCTTGAATTATTGGAAGAAAAATTAGTTGATTTTTCAGGCACACTACTCATCGTCAGCCACGACCGCGCTTTTCTCGACAACGTCGTCACCAGCGTATTTGTCCTCGATGGCACAGGCGACGTAGAAGAATTTGTCGGCGGTTACAGCGACTGGTTGGCATACAGCACCGCTAAAAAACAAGCCGAGATTAAAAAGACTGTCGAAGCCGCTAAAAAAGAAAAAACTGTTGCCACAACGCCAGCAAAAAAGAAAAAACTCAGCTTTAAAGAACAACAAGAACTGAACAACCTGCCCACGCTGATTGATGAACTTGAAACCAAACAAGCCACTCTCACTGAACAAACCACCGACCCCAGCTTTTACAAACAAGACACAAAAACCGTGGCAAAAACCTTGGATGAACTCAAAGCCCTAGAAACAAAACTAGAACAAACCTATGCCCGTTGGGATGAATTAGAAGCCATAGCTGAAGAAAGTGCCGAATAATCATTGCAACAAACAGTAAACTCCTTTATCCTTGTCGGCTTTTCGTAGCCTACGAACGAACCAAAATAAGGAGAGATGGCCGAGTGGTCGAAGGCGCACGCCTGGAAAGTGTGTATACGGCAACGTATCGAGGGTTCGAACCCCTCTCTCTCCGCCAAACATAGGTTTAACACCGTTCCAAGAAGACCATAAACCCGCAAGTTATCTAGCTTAGCGGGTTTTTTATTGTCCGTTAAAGACCCGTAAAGTGCAGTAACATCTTGCTTTATTTGCAGTAACATTTACAGTAACTGCTAAATTTCACTGTTACTGCATAGCGAGTTACTGCAAATGGCTAAAGAATTACTGACGGATGTGACTGTACGCACTGTCAAACCTAGCGACAAAGACAAGCGGCTTAATGACGGTGGCGGGCTTTATTTACTCATTAAGCCTAACGGGGCTAAGTGGTGGCGATTCGATTACACCATCAATGGCAAGCGCAAAACTTTATCGGTAGGCGTTTATCCTGATACTGGTTTAGCCGATGCAAGGCGAAAAGCAAGCGAGGCAAAGAACCAACAAGCCAATGGAATTAATCCAAGTGATACCCGCAAAGAAGCCAAAGAACAGCAACGGCTAAACATTGAAAATGAAAAGCGCATTGATGCTGGTATTGCTGTCATTGGTAGTTTCAAAGATATTGCTGAACAATTTTTGATGCACAAGGAAACGGAATGTTCAGCCTCACATCATAGGCATATCAAGGAATGTTTTGAACGTGACGTTTACCCGTGGCTAGGCAATAGACCGATAACCGATTTAACCGCCTATGAGGTACTGGAAACCCTAAAAAGAATCACAGCGCGTGGGGCATTAGAGACCGCCCACAGAACCAAGCAATTTATAGGGCAAGCCATACGGTGGGCAATAGTCAACCAAAAGGCGGCGCGTGATGTTACGCAGGATTTACGCGGGGCATTACCAAAGATTACCAAAGGGCATTATGCGGCGATAACTGAACCTAAGCCACTAGGACAACTGTTAAGAGACATTGACGCTTACGGCGGTAATTTTGTCGTTAGATCCGCGTTACAGTTACAGCCGCTGATATTTGCCAGACCTGCCAATTTAGCAATGGCTGAATGGATTGAGTTTGACTTAGAAGCGGCTGAATGGCGTATATCCGCTGACAAAATGAAAATGAATAACGCCCACATCGTGCCATTGAGTACACAAGCCATAGCCTTACTAAAAGATATTTACCCACTGACAGGAAACCAGCAATATGTTTTTGCCAGCAATCAAGGCAAGAATGGAGAGAAACATATTAGCCGTGAATCCATAGGCGCGGCAATTAGAAGAATGGGTTATCAAGGTCAACATACCGCGCATGGATTTAGAACCACAGCCAGTACTTTACTGCATGAACAAGGTTTTCATTCCGACATGATAGAACGCCAACTTTCACACGCTGAACGAAACAAAGTTAAGGGAGCTTACAACCGCGCCCAACATTTACCAGAACGCCGTTTGATGATGCAAGCGTGGGCTAATTATCTGGACAGTTTGAAAGCTGGCGCGGTGGTTATTCCGTTCGGTAAAACTGGCTAAATATTCATATACACGGAAAACCTTTTACAACTTTTACAAAGTAACGACGCGGGTTGTAGCTGTAAAAGGTGGGTTTTACAAACTTTTACATCTTTTACAAAATCAATTCATACGGTCAAAATGCCCTCAAAGCCGCTAAAACACTTGGTCTGGATAGGATAGTAGGGTTATTCAAAAAATGGGCAGAATTGTTAGGCTTTAGAGAATCACACCCGCGCCTGTGTAGAAATACTTAAAAACTTAGAAAAACTTAGATTTTGAGAACCCAGCAAAACGCTTACAATCAATTTAACCAGATAGCTTTAGCGGGTGCGACAAATGTCGCGAACGATTGTCGAGCTAAAAACGCAATTATGTGAATAATAGTCAACCATGTTCAATAAATACCCAATGAGGTTAATACATGGTTACGCAAACCACACCGCTACACAAAACCCCCGCAACGGCTAAACCAGTCACACCCCCGCCACAATTGCCAGAAATTGGCTATTTGCGATTAAATCAAATCATTGGAGACAAAGACCACCCGCCTATTATTCCAGTTGGTAAAACAAGTTGGTGGAATGGGTGCAAATCTGGAAAGTACCCTAAACCAGTTAAGCTAGGAGTAAGAACAACCGCGTGGAAAGTCGAAGATATTCGCGTCCTTGTCGAATCAATAGCGATGGGGGCGGCATGATTGCCGATATTTTTAACAACTGCTTGACCATTGCCCCGATGCTGGATAATCTAGCACCGCTGTCACCTCATGTGGCAGTCGGGATTTGCAGCCCGCGCGAAGGTGATAAAAAATCACCGATACCTTTATCGGTTTTTTTATGTCCACTCAAAAGTAATACGGGGTTAATCCGTGTTCAATTCTTTATGGTGGACTTTATCAGGGAAGCCCTAGGCTTCGCCCGTTCCTTTGCGGGTACTGCAAACCTGATTCAGTCCACCGCCCGATTCTTTGCAGTAACAGGCGGCGGTTATTCACCTCACAAAGGAATACCTACCATGTCACAAGATAAATCCACCCAAAAACCAACCCCTAGTCATAAAGACGAACCCCAACTAATCAGCACACAGTCAGTCATTGAGCATCACGACACCGCTTTAGCATTTCTAATCTGTGATGATTCAACCCTTGCCAAGTATTCAGACAGTGAATTATTAGGCTTTGTTAAAGTCATCGGCGATCACCAAGACGTACTAAACATAATGGCAAGCCTTGCAGAAGATGCAATGGTACGCATTGAGTCGTTTATGAATGCAACAAAGCCAACAGCCATAAAAAAACCACGAACTTAAACTAAATTAAGCCGTGGTTTTCGTGTTCAATCCATCAAACGGGCAAGCGCAATTATACGCGCCATTGTCGGATTTTACACGGTAATTCATGGCGCAGGGATTAGCCAAAATGAACAATAAAACTATCAACTACGATGGCATAAAACCACTAGGACACGCCATCACTGAACTATTCGGGTTCAAACTTAGCAATGATCAACTGTCTAACGTGTGCAAGTGGGCGCGTGAACAAGGCGATATTGAAACTCGCTACGATGTGCAGAACAGACCGATTAAATAGACACCCAACGAACGGGCGACAATGTTTAAAATGATTGTCGAGGAAGTGGAACTAAACGGTGGCGTATTAATGCCTAATGGCAGGCGATTAAAGCCGTTAGCCGATGGCGAACAACGCAGGAAAAACAAGCCTAGGACTAAAGCCAGTGAACCCGTTGAACAGTCCGACATTGAAGCAATCGCGCCATTGGTTGAATCGGGCATTGTGAAGATTGCAGAACAGCCTACGGCGGCTATTGAATCAGAACCCACTATTACAGCAAATCCGCATGAGGATAAAGCAGAACAGCCTACGGTGGCTATTAAGCGCAAACGATACAACGAAGTGAAACCTACGGCGGCTAGGGTAGAGTTTAGGCTAGATAAGGATAGCCTACGGTGGCTAGAATCATTAAACGGTTCGATTGCTGATAACCTACGGCGGCTAGTCCATGAGGCTAGGGCGTTAGCTGATAAAGTCGAGGTATCGCTATGAACACCCACATAGAGGACTTTAAAAATGCTATGAGTGACGCTGGTATTACACCACCCGACCACATTAACCCCGATGGACAACGCCACCGCTTTAAAAACGAGGGCGATACATCGGCTAATAGTTGGTATCAATATTTTCCTGATGGTATCGCGGCGGGTAATTTTGGCTGTTGGAAGTTAGCCATTAATGAAAACTGGTGTAGTAAATCAGACAACCAACTAACGCCCGATGAACGCAGGGCGTACCGTGAACAACGCGAGTTAGCCAAACAGCAAACCGAAAAAGAACGCAAACAACGCCATAAAAAGGCGGCTGATAAGGCAAAGGCAATCTATGAGGGTATGACATCGGATAACGTTGAATCACACCCCTATTGGGTCAAAAAAGAAATTCAAAGCATAGAGGGGTCTAAGCCTATCAAGCGTGGCGCGTGGATTCAACGCGGATGGAATGATGCGCTGATTATTCCCTTAATCAATGCCAAAGGCGAAATAGTCAGTTTGCAAGCCATTAACGAAAAGCCAGACCCTAATTTTAACAATAAGGATAAAGACTTTCTGGCAGGTGGCGAAAAGTCAGGCGCGTTTTACCCAATGACTAACGGTAAGCTAGATATTAATGCCCCGATTCTAATCGGTGAGGGAATTGCCACATTATGGGCGGCTAAACATTCAACAGGCATTCAAGCGATAGCGGCAATGGACGCAGGCAACCTGTTACCCGTGGCGCGTGCAATCCGTGAAAAAGCCCCTAACGCGAAAATCATTTTTATTGCTGACAACGATATTTATACCGACAAAAAACCAAACACGGGCGTTTTAAAAGCCATAGAATCGGCAAAGGCAATAGGCGGTTATGTTGCTATCCCTGAACTGCCAAGTGGTCAAAAATGCGATTGTTGGGATTTTTGGTACCAGTTTGTTAGTGATGGCGTTAAGGCGATGATTGCCAATGCCACCGATTACAGTACACCACAAATAAACCCAGATTTTAATACCCCGCAAAATGCCGCTGAAAATTCAGCCACAGCACCGATGAACAACACGACCAACGCGCCGCCGATGACAGACACCCACAACGCCATACTGGATGACGAACAAAAATACAGCACAGTCGATTTTTTAAAGTTTGTGGATGATAGGCACTTACTTAAACAACTGGCTTTATCCATTGCCAAAGCCACCGACTTACCCGCGCACACGGTTTTTTTGGTCGGTTTAGGCGTGTTTGCATCGGTAGCCTGTAGACGTTGGCGGGTTGATTATCGGCACAGCGGTTCACTGCCTATTAGTTTGTATGTCGTCGCAGAACAGCCTAGCGGTACATCCAAAAGCAGGACTATGAACGCCTTTCAAAAGCCATTTTATACTGCCGAAAAAGAAGCCAAGGACAACGCAAAAAAACAATTATCCGATTTTAAGAAACGTGAAAAAGAAGCCAGGGCGGGCAATGGCGAACCGCTCACAGAGTTTGAATATCTGGAAATGGAACGCCTTGAACGTATTGCCGTGTCCGTATTATTTGCCACCAATGCCACACCTGAAGCACTCGAACAAAGCCTAAATAACAGTAATGGCTTTTTTAGCGCGGTATCGAGCGAGCAGGGGCTGTTTAATACCATGCTTGGTGCGTGTTATGGCACGGACAAAGTCAGCAATAACGACCTGTTACTCAATGGCTACGACGGCGGCTATATCGCGTCTATGCGCATCGGTAGAAATGGCTACACGGGCGTAGTAGTAGGCGGCGCGGTGATGTTTGCCCAAAGTGGCGGTATTGAAAACCTGCTAAAAGCCAGTAATGGCACAGGATTAGCAGAACGGTTTTTAATGATTGCTGAACCTCACAGTCTAGGCAAACGAGACCACGACAAAGCCAAGATTATTAACCATGATCTGATAGCGCAATACACAGAATTATGTACTGGATTTTGCCAGTACATCCTAGATAATCCCAAAGGCGGTGAATTGTCGAGTCTGGATATTTGTCCCGATGGTTGGCAGTTAATAAAACAGTTTGTTATCAGCATTGAACATCATCTAGCCGATGGTGGGCGATATTCCCATATAGCACTCAGAGGCGCGGCGGCTAAGGTGGATATGCAAATTATGAAAATCGCGGCAAATTTGCACCTGCTAGACGATTATCAAAACAAATCCACCACCATAGAGTTAAAGCACGTTGAAAGCGCGATAGGTATCGCACACGCAATGCTTGAAGCGAATTTAAAGCTATGTACGGATAAGGGCATTATTGGCGTTAGGGCTGAGTACATATCCATTCTGTCATTGTTTGAGTATGGCAAAAAATCACGCACCGAACGCGAAATTATCAACGCTAAAGAGAAAACCGCGCCATTCAAAGACTTCACAGGGGATAAGCCGAAACTAATTAGGGCAACATTAACCGATATGGTAGCCAGTAATTTATTGCAAGTGGTCTATGAAGCCCAAAAAAGTGACAAGCGAAAACCTATAAAACTTTACTCACTCGCACAATAACACGAAAAACCTTTTACAACTTTTACAAAACGGCTTGAGACCACACGCGGCGCGGGTTGTAGCTGTAAAAGGTGGGTTTTACAGTCTTTTACTTCTTTTACACTTAATCAGTAAATTGTAAAAGATGTAAAAGTTTGTAAAAGATACCCTTTTACAAGTTAAGCCCTTATGTACCAAGGGCTAGAGAGTATAAATATACAAATGTAAAAGATGTAAAAGGGGGGTAGCGTGTTTTTTAAAATATTGAATTAATAGAAAAGAAAAACCTAATCATTAATGGCGATAAAACCATAGGAACACCAATATGATAGACGCACTAATCAGCGGTAAATTACTACGCGATACCGAACTTAAAAACAGCGCGAACAATAACGCTTATTGCAACTTTCTGTTATCAGTACACACGGGAGAACCTGCC
>WSSedA1B3DRAFT_1000487_pt1 | contig 11464 bp, 14 predicted proteins | sample WetSurSiteA1Bulk_FD_9468 | JGI IMG/M metagenome (IMG submission 9468)
AAGCAAAAAAACCGTTGCAACCAGCCCCTGCTGAAGGCCTTATTCTCTGGGTTACTGATTGTGGAATTGACTGGATCCCGATACCAATGGACCAACGAAGTAACACTTACATGGATCACAACACGAGGCACCACGCACTTATGGCAAACGTGTGCAGGATGCTAAGGACACCGGATTCTTAAAAACCATCTCTCCTGTTTTTTTTAAAATCTGATTCGGAGAATCAATGTATTTCTCGTGCACAGCCACTCGTTTTTGCCGCAGCACTTACTGCAAAGGCTACGGTTTTCACTACACGCCGGTTGAGAACCTGGGGGAGGATCCTGTTTTTTTGCGGCCGTTTGACAAACCCGGCAAGCGCGTGAGCGGCTGCAACCTTCATTTCATCGGAGATCCGCGTTGCATGTACATCAAGAGCACCGCGGAATATCCCAGGAAACGCAAGTGCGTAGTTGATCTGGTTTGGATACTCATTTCGTCCGGTTCCAATAATTGCCGCACCTGCAATACGGGCATCATGAGGAAGAATCTCGGGCATGGGATGTGCAAGTGCAAAGACAATGGGATCTTTGTTCATTGAGCGGATCATAGATGGGGTAATGATTGCCGGCACTGAAACCCCGATACAGACATCAGCTCCCTGCATAGCATCAGTGAGATCACCAGTCCGCCCGGTTTTGTTCGTCTCTCCTGAGATGATGTACTTATATTTGTTACCATACAATCCCTCGCGATGCCGGTGGATGATCCCTTTGGTATCACAAACTATGATGTCGTTTACACTGCTGCACAGGTTAGGATCATATCCTATACACCTCAGCATACGGGTGATGGCGAACCCGGCGGCTCCTGCCCCGCACACAACGATATTCAAATCTTCAAAACGCTTCCTGGTCACCCTGCAGGCATTTATTAACGCTGCGAGGACTACGACCGCCGTCCCATGCTGGTCATCGTGCATCACGGGAATTCCTATCCCCTGCAGTGCATCTTCAAGCTCAAAGCACCTTGGGGCGGCGATGTCTTCAAGGGCAATTCCCCCGAATACCGGGGCGATATTCTTCACTTCATCAACAAATTCCGTGTGAAACCTCTCAAAACAGATGGGAAACGCGTCGATCCCGGCAAGTTTTTTAAAAAGAAGAGCTTTTCCCTCCATAACAGGAATTGCTGCATATCCGCCGATATTTCCCAGCGAAAGAACCCGCGATCCGTCACTTATTATAGCGATCGTGTTCGCTTTGAGCGTATATTTGTAAGCAAGGTTTTTGTCGCGGTGGATCTCTTTGCATACTGCACCTACACCCGGTGTGTACGCAAGGGAAAGATCTCTCCGGTTCGTGATGGGCACTTTGGAATGAACTTCTATTTTACCCCTGAACTTTTCGTGGAGATCGAGGGATTCAGCGTAGATATCCTTCTTTTTTTTAATGCCTGCCATACCTCATTCCCTGGTAGTTCAATGAACGCGATAGCATGCTATCAATCTTGTTGTGGGAAAAAACAGGGGTTATTCAGAAGGGATTGTTCCAAATGTCATATCAATCCATAGCAAAATCATATCTCGTACATTACGATAACCCTCGAGAACCTCATCATTGCTGCCCGGTGTCAGATGGGGATCGGGAAATCCGTGATGGATTGTCTTTTTTGCACCGGATACAATAGGACAGATGGCGTGGGCGTTGTCGCAGAGAGTTACTGCAAGATCAAAGGATACCCCCTCAAATTCTGCGAGGGTTTTTGAACGGTGGTGAGAGATGTCAATCCCGATCTCCTTCATCACGGTTATCGCCCTGGCGCTCACATTCGCCTGCCGGGTACCGGCGGAGAAAACCTCGTACCGCTCACCGTATTTTGCCCGGAGCAGCCCTTCTGCCATCTGGGATCGGGCGGCATTGGCCGTGCAGATAAAGAGGACCCGGGTTATTGTCATTTTCGCACCTGTCCTTGTGTCCTTTGATTATTTCTGAAGTAATAAATCAAGAGCTTTTTGCAGTTTACCGTCTACCAATAACGAGGATTTGTTTTAGTACAGCCAATCTTCTTTTGCAGGTAAACCTTTCTCTCTCCTGACTTCTCCTTTTCCTGCTATCAGTATCTAAGGAACTTTCACCTCATGTTTTATCTTCAAATCTCCCTCACATGAAATACGTAGTATGGCTAAGTTCGAATGCGACCACTGCGGGAAATGCTGTGGTAGTTTTGGGGAATTTATAAAAATCGAGCGGCAGCTTTCCAGCCGCGATTATTACTGCCGTTACGGAATAAAAAACGAACTTTTCCTCGCCCATATTGAGTCAGATTATACCGATAGTCAACCCCCCTCCTTAAAAGAGGGCAAGCAGGTGAAAGGGTGCGCGTTCATGCGGGAAAACCAGAAAGGGAAAGGTATTGCCTGTGCAATCTATGCCACACGACCGAGAATCTGCAGGGATTTCCGCTGTTACCGGATGGTGATCCGTCATCCTGACGGCCCCGAATGCGGCAGGATTATGGGGCGCAATGATCTCAAAACTACGGACGAATCATTGAAGCAGATTTGGAAAGAACGGATCTCACCGCAGTTGCCCTCTCACGATGACCCCCGATGGGAAAATGCAGTGATCGATGCACTCGCGTTTCATGGATATTTTGGGGAACGCGTTGAATAAAAAAGAAAAAAATAATTTGGCAGTCCTGCTATGAAATTTACTATGCTTCTTTCATTGCAGATACGTATTCCCTGAGTTCACGCTCCATCACATCCGTATCCTGAAGGTTCCGTTCGACAATTTCAACAATTGCACTGCCGACTATGATTCCATCTGCACCAGCACTGGCGCAGATCCGTGCATGTGCGGGCGTTGAGATGCCAAAGCCGAGGGCAAGTGGAAGCGCCGTGTGCCTGCGGGCACGGTGAAGGAGATCGATTGCGTCTTCGGATATCTGGTCACGCACTCCGGTTACCCCGAATGCTGCAATAAGGTAAAGGTACCCCCGTGCTTTTGCAATGATCTTTTTCATCCGATTATCAGAGGTTGTCTGGGCAACAAGAAAGATGGGATCGATACGGTACCTGGATGCAACGGCACAGATCTCCTCAGACTCTTCGACCGGCATATCGGCTATCAGGATACCGTCAACACCGGCATCGTGCGCATCACGGTAGAACCGCTCGATCCCGCGATGATGAACGATGTTGTAATACGTGAGAAAAACGATCGGCACATCAGACCTTTGCGGATCTCCCGTGCGATGTCAAACACGGTATCCGGGGTTGTGCCGGCAGCAAGCGCCCTTTCGTCAGCTTTCTGGATTGTCGGACCATCTGCCACCGGATCAGAGAAGGGCACCCCCAGTTCAAGGATGTCCGTTCCCCCGGCAATCAGCGCCCTGGCGATCCTGATAGAGGTGCCCTTATCCGGATCCCCTGCTACAATAAAGCCGATGAAAACCGGCTTTTTCATCGTAGCAAATGCCTTTTCAATCCCTCCCATCAGGATCTCCCCGACATTGCTGCCACTTCAGCTACATCCTTGTCGCCACGCCCTGAAAGATTGATGACCACAATGTCATCCTGGTCAAACCGATCCGCATTCTGTATTACATATGCTACAGCATGGGCAGACTCCAGTGCCGGTATGATTCCCTCGGTTTTTGAGAGGAACCTGAAGGCGTCCAGAACTTCAGGGTCATTCACTGCTGTATAGGTCACGCGATGGTTGTCCCTGAGCATCGCATGTTCCGGTCCAACGCCCGGGTAGTCAAGTCCGGCCGATATGCTTTGCGTGGGTAATACCTGCCCGTAGTCATCCTGTAAGAGGTATGAAAGTGTTCCATGCAGTACTCCCTCATCGCCGGCACAGAGCGTGGCAGAATGCCTTCCTGTTTCAATCCCTTCACCACCTGCCTCTACGCCGATCAATTCAACATCATCGGAAAGGAACGGGTAGAAGATCCCGATTGCATTCGAACCACCCCCGACACAGGCAACAACGGTATCCGGATACCGCCCCTCCTTTCTCATGATCTGCTCCCGTGCCTCCCTGCCAATTACCGACTGGAAGTCCCGGACCATGAGCGGGTACGGGTGCGGGCCGACGACCGAACCGATCAGATAATAGGTGTCCTCCACGTTTGCCACCCAGTCGCGGAGCGCTTCATTGATTGCATCCTTGAGTGTCCGTGTCCCTGATTTCACCGGAATCACCGTTGCGCCCATAAGTTCCATACGAAAGACATTGAGCGCCTGTCGCCGGGTGTCCACCTCCCCCATGTAGACTTCGACGGGGATTCCGAGTGCTGCTCCGATAATCGCCGTAGCAACCCCGTGTTGCCCCGCGCCAGTCTCGGCAATCAGCCGTTTCTTGCCCAACCGTTGTGCGAGCAGAGCCTGCCCAAGGGTATTGTTCAGTTTATGTGAGCCACCATGCACGAGATCCTCGCGCTTAAGGTATATCTTACAGCCGAGTTCCCGTGATGCATTCGGACAGAAGGTAAGCGGCGTCTCGCGCCCTGCGTATTCTGCCTGCAATGCAGTAAGATCGCTTATGAACTGAGGATCCTTCTTTACCCTTCCATATGCATCTTCAAGGTCGATGAGGGCGCTCATCAGGGTCTCAGAGACATACTGCCCGCCGTATTTTCCATATCTTCCCTTTGTTGTCAGGCTACTCAACTCCGTGCTGCCGCGATGAATGCAGCAATTTTCCGGTGGTCTTTGATACCAGGTAACTTCTCAATACCGCTTGCTACGTCAACAGCATACGGTTGGATCTGCCGTATGGCCTCTGCCACATTTTCCGGATTCAGGCCTCCGGCAAGGATTACCGGCACCTTCGATCTCTTCACAACATCTCGGGCATGAGACCGGTCAAAGTATCTCCCACTGCCGTGGCTCTCATCCACGATAATTGCATCACAGTCTTCAGGTAGCGTTTTGTCTCGCCCAATTACCCGGATCACCTTTGTGCCCGGTTTGTTCCGGAATACAAAAGGATGAGATAACTGGATTGCATCCGGGTGAAGTGCAAGGATTTGTTTGAGATCGTTGTCCGAGGTGGTATGACTCACCGCGACTCTTGTGGTAAACGGTCCCACAGCATCAAATATTTCCCGCGCCCGTCCAGGTGTGACAGAACGGAGTGACGGGGGGGAAAAAACCACAACCCCAATTGCATCCGCACCGCACGCTTCCGCAACACGGGCATCCCCCGGGCTTGTTATTCCACAGCACTTTATGCGCATACGAACTCCTCCAGCTTTTTTTCGGGTCGTATATGCCCCATGATCGATGAACCGATCAGGAATGCATCGCAGAAGGGTTTCATCTCCCGAACATCATCTGCTGACCGCATACCGCTCTCTGATATGATCGCTCTACCTGCAGATCGAATGCTTTCCGAGAGGAGGCGGGTAGTGGAACGATCGATGGACAGAGTCGACAGGCAGCGATTGTTGATCCCGATCAGTTCTGCCTGTGTGGCAAGAGCNGTCTCCACTTCCTCCGCAGTATGGACCTCGACGAGCGGTTCAAGACCGTACTCGAACGCAAGATCAACAAATANCGGCAAACGCTCTTTAAGAACAGCTNCGATCAGAAGAACCGCATCAGCACNGAGTGCTCGTGACTCAGCGATCTGCTGTTCATCGATAATGAAATCCTTGCGCAGAACNGGGATGGTAACCGCAGATTTCACCCGGGCGATGTCCTGTCCTGTTCCCCCGAAATAATATGGCTCGGTCAGGATCGAGAGTGCTACGCAGCCACTTCCAGAAAGAGCACCAGCCATCATCGCCATATCCACGTTGCGGCGGATGATGCCCTGGCTGGGTGAGGTGCATTTGATCTCTGCGATGACCGCGTTCCTGCCGTTTCTGTTCCGTATCGCATCTATCAGGCTTGCATGAGGGCAGGAACCGTTCTCCGGGAATGATGNCGGCAGCCGTGCAACCCTTTTTTTGGTGCACCGGATAATCTCATCGAGTATCATGCTAACCCCCGTGTTGCATCCACCAGTGCATTGAGCCGGGCAGATGCATTCCCAGAATCTATAGAGGTTGCGGCAAGCCGTATCCCTTTACGAAGATCCTGAGCCACCCCCCCGACATAGATTGCGGCTCCTGCATTCATGAGCACGATGTCCCGTGCTGCACCCCTCTCACCATGCAGAATATCCCTGATAATTCGGGCGTTCTCCTGAGCATCGCCTCCTTCGAGATCCGCTGGCTGTGCGGGCTCAATACCGAATCCCTCACACCTGATAGTGTATTTTTGTATCATCCCATTATCAACCTCGGCGACTACGGTCTCACCAGTAGTTGTTATCTCGTCAAGACCGGATCCATGAACGACCATCGCCCGCGAAATCCCAAGAATTCTTAGCACATCTGCCATAGTACCTGTAAGACCCGGACAGTAGACGCCCAGAACCTGTGCCTGTGCACCGGCAGGGTTTGCCAGGGGGCCAAGGATGTTGAACACAGTTCTGCACCCGAGCTCCCTGCGTGCAGTCATGGTATGTTTCATTGCAGGATGGTAATAAGGGGCATAAAAGAATGCAATACCAACCTTTTCCACAATATGTTCCTGCACTTCCGGCTCAGTTGCGAGATTTACTCCCAGTGCGGCAAGAACATCTGCCGAACCACACCTGCTGCTCACACTCCTGTTACCATGTTTAACAACAGGACAGCCGGCACCTGCGGCGACAAAGGCAGAAGCGGTGCTGATATTGAATGTCTGAGCCCCGTCTCCACCAGTACCGCAGGTGTCGACAAGCATCCGCCCGGTCACTGGTTTTACCATTATCGCATGATCCCGCATCACGCGCGCAAATGCCGCAATCTCTTCTGCAGTCTCACCCTTCATGTGTAATGCAAGGAGAAATGCACCGATTTGTGCCTGCGATGCTCCCCCCCCCATAATTGTTCTCATCACCTCTGCAGCTTCAGCAGCGGTCAGATCCTGCCGCACCGCAAGTTTTGTAAGCATCTCCGTAAACATCATTATACCCCCGCTGTGCCGGTGAGGAAATTTCTGATAATCCGATCGCCTTCCTGCGAGAGTATGCTCTCCGGATGGAACTGCACGCCCTCTATGGGATAGCATGAGTGCCGCACACCCATGATATACCCATCATCCAGGCTCGTAGCAGTCACCACAAGTTCGCTTGGAAGCGAATCTTTGCCGGCAACAAGCGAGTGGTATCGTGTCGCGATGAATGGTGCCGGTACACCAGTAAAAATCCCCTTCCCATCGTGCTGGATGGCAGAGGTCTTTCCATGCATCAGGTGATCTGCCCTTATGACTCTCCCCCAAATGCAGAGCATATAACCTGGTGCCCGAGACAGACACCCAGTGTGGGAATTGTCCTGCTCATGGTTTCCAGTACTTCAGGACAGACCCCCGAATCATGAGGTGTCCCCGGTCCGGGTGAAAGGATAATGCGCTCGCACCCGGATTTTTTAAGGCGTTCAAGCGAAGTATCGCACGTCATAACAACCGGATTGCCGCCTAGTTTGCCCACCTGCTGGTACAGGTTGAAGGTGAAGCTGTCATAGCAGTCCACGATCAGGACTTTCATGAAAACACACCCGCCAGCTCTATAGCCTGCAGCATTGCGGATGCCTTACTCCGGGTCTCTTTCCATTCATTTTCCGGGATCGAATCAGCAACAATTCCCGCCCCTACCTGTATGTATGCCCGCCCTTTGCGGACAATAATTGTCCGGATTGCAATGGCAAATTCAAGATTCCGGTCAAACCCGATATAACCCACTGCGCCGGCATAGAGCCCGCGGGTTTGTGATTCTTCTTCTTCAATAATCTGCATTGCCCGTATTTTTGGTGCACCCGAAACAGTGCCTGCAGGAAAACAAGATTTGAATGCGTCGTAACAGTCAAGGTTGTCTTTGAGCATGCCGGTGACCGTTGAAACGATATGCTGGACATGGGAGAATTTCTCGATTCCCATGAATTCTTCAACCTCCACGGAACCGAAGCGGCATACCCTTCCCAGATCGTTTCGTGCGAGATCAACAAGCATTGTGTGCTCAGCACGCTCTTTGGGATCCGCCAGGAGCTCGTGTGCAAGTTGGGTATCTTCCCGGGCATTGCGTCCCCGTTGACGTGTGCCAGCGATTGGTACCGTTGTTACCCGCCGCCTTTCGACACGCACGAGCATCTCCGGGCTCGCCCCAATAACCTGTTCACTCCCAAAATCCAGATAATACATATACGGGCTCGGATTGATCTCACGAAGAGCTGTATAGATCGCGAACGGATCGTTCTTCACTGCACAATCCAGCCTGTGTGAGAGCACTGCCTGGAAGATGTCCCCGGCGTAAATATGCTCTTGAACGCTCCTTACTGATCGCTCAAATGCTTCCTGTGATATTGATGGAATATATGCCGGCTTTTTTCCACTTCTCTGCTTCACCGCAGCACCGGTATGTTTCTCCGATTTCAGGATTGCAATATGCTCCAGCAGTGTCTGGATCTTATCAACACTTCGTTCATATTCTTTTTTCAGGTCTGAATCGTAGGTGAGGAACGGGCTAGAAAAGATGTAGAGTTTATGCTGTGCGTGATCAAAGATGATGCAGTCTTTGGTAAGCATGAACCGGGCGTCATGGTTTTCGCAGTTCTGGTTCCTTATCGAAGTCAGACTGTCGTCGTATCCTCCGCCTGCTATTCCAAAGAGTGAGTGCACGCAATCATATGCAAAATAACCGACCATACCTCCGAAAAAACGGGGTGCATTTACGTTCACGTAGCAGAACCTGGAGAGGATTGATTTGATCTTGTCAACGGGTGTCTCACCTTCCGGATCTTTTGCAATCGCAATATAGGGTTCATTTCCCTGCGCATCTACTGTATAACCTAATGTGACCACGAACTCGGGATCGATCCCGATATAGGAATAGCGTGCAATTTTTTCGCTGCCNTCCATCGATTCGAGAAGGAATCCACAACCGTTCCTGGTGCCTGAATACACATCCAGTGGTGAGATATCCGGTAAAGGAAGTTCAGCACANATCGGGATGATCAGCGGTTTTGGCTGATCCTTCACTGCGCTGAGGTATTCCTGTAANCCAAGGTTCAATGTGAGATCGTTTTTCATAGCTGCAATTTCCACTCCCAGAGGTTATCATCGCGAATTACACGGTTTTTGATAATCCTGCAATCCACAAATAAATTTTTGGAGTTTTACAGGGGGACCACTCTCTCCCCGCAACGGACATGGTTGTCTGTATAAAAGTCAACTTTGTACATATTTATACATTATTGTATTTTTTTGGTTGTTGATGTGTTTTTAAATACACAATAACAAAGATAGACCAACAGAAAAAATGGATTGATTCATGAATTGATGAAAAATGTGGAAGTATTAATGTTCGGCGGTTAAGAACAATCGATGGTGATGGCAGGGGATTATATTTTTTTTGTTTTATCATTACTCGGTTTTTACTCCACGCACTTTCAATTCTTCAGTCTTTTTTTTCGAACACTCCTCACACCTGAATTCAGGCTCATGATCCTGTGTCCTGTCATATTCTCCCGATCTGACCAGGCGGTATCCACGGGCAACCTTTCCGCAGTCCACGCATGAGATATTGTCTTTGACCTCCCATTGTGCGGCGAGGGATTGTGATGTAAATATAAACTGGTCTACCCAGAAAAAGATCAGTCCGCCAATCAGGTTTGCCACTATAGCTGCGACGAGCCAGCCATAAGGGGCTAACAGGATGCCGACCACGGCGAGGATTGGTGTGCTTGCCTGCCACCGGAGGAGGTAGAGGCCGTATCGCTTGTAATTGACCTGCATACCAGATGATCCACAATCCAAATAATAGGTCTTATGATAAGAACAGGCAGAGTGAAGAAGGTGGAGTTCAAAGATTACATTTACTATACAATCTTCCCGACTTTTTAGTCGGAAGGAGAAGAGGTCTCAATGCTCTTCAAAATGGTGTAAATCCGGGGTTGTAAAACCGGAAGAAATGTGCAAATTCCCGCAAATACCGGAAAGAGGGTCAATCACTATATAGGAAAATGACAAATCCTGTACAACCTTTCCGGTGAAGCAGATTATGGTAAAATTCCAGAAAAAGCCGTTGAGCTGGATTTTTGTTACACGGATGATGACGATCATCTGTTTTCTGATTGTGATGGTCCTGGCAAAGATCCTGACAACTGTTACCACTCCTGAGGGTCCTTTTCAAAATGCTGCAGATGGTATTCTGTTTTCAAATTTCTGGCTTATTCTTTTCATTCTTATTGTCCTGTTTGTTGCTGACATTTTCAGCACATTTAAGTTTCCCTTCAACCTGCCAGCCCCTATCATCAGGGCATTCGGCAGTGCGTTTTGCATAGCTTTCATCCTGATCGTTTTTCAATGGGTGGACAATACGTATGACACAACCGTCTCGCAGTTCTTTTGGTTGATCCCCTCAGTGATTGTTCCTCTTGTTTTTCTCATCATTCTCGCAACCGGGTATTACGTTATCTTCAGGCAACTCTCGGAGCAACCGGTGATGGAAGGTGAAGATGGAAGTGATACAATTCTGGTGAATGGTGAACGGTATATTTCAGCTTCACAACCGGCTTCAGATGCGAGATCGTGGGAGGAAATCGGAGCGGAGTTCCGTGTGATGCTGTATGATATCTTCCACCGTATACGCGAAGATATCCGTATAAAGAAATAAAAAAAGCGATAAACCTGTGAAAAAATTACCAGTCAGGGTTATCCTGGAGGAATTTTCTTTCTTTTGCTTCAAGTTCTTCAAGCGTCAGGGTTGCGGGCATACAAATGCACCGGTGCTCTACAAAGATACCTTCTCTGAATGACCCCTGGGTTTCTCCAGGTTTACAAGCCCCGTAAACATCAGCATCGCAATCATGATAGACCTGTGGAAGTCTCTCCCGGGCTGCACATTCCTTTGCTTCTCTCCATGATATTGCCATGGTATAAGGTAAGGTCAACTAAAAAGAAGAGGATTTCTTTTTAATACAAAAGCATTCGCTCATGGATTCTTACTCTTGCAAAAACCATAAAAAAAGTGAGAAAAATAATACGATTAGTACCGGGGTTTCCGGTGTTTCGGGAGGCAGTCTCTGCAATAGACTGGTCTGCCCTCTGTTGGCTTGAAGGGAACTTCGCATTCTTTTCCACAGTCTGAACAGACTGTCTTTGTCATTTCTCTGGGACCGAAGCTTTTCGGGCCACCATAACTCTTCTTTTCCATTTTTTTACTCTTGCAGCTTTTGATCTGCAATTTAAATATTTCTGCCAAGATTATAAATACATCTGCATGATGACGAATTGGTATTGCCTTTTTTTTTATGTTCAGGGAATGATTTCGCATCCGTTGTACTTTTCATGGGAAAAATCTGCACGATGAATCACACCAGTGGAGATAAGATCCTTCACACGGGGAAGTGCATTCGTCAGGCCAGTATGGAGTGTTTCCACGGTACA
>WSSedA1B3DRAFT_1000488_pt1 | contig 11462 bp, 11 predicted proteins | sample WetSurSiteA1Bulk_FD_9468 | JGI IMG/M metagenome (IMG submission 9468)
ATATTTATACTTTAAGTTTTTAATTTAATTTCATCCTCCATAATCAATTTATTGATAGTCGTGTAATGTTTCCATTAGTTTTCTACGAGCAAAAAAGATTCTGCTCTTTACGGTTCCGATTTTAAGATTAAGATTCCTTGCTATTTCTTTGTATTTATAACCTTCAGTGTACATTCTGAATGGTATTTTAAACTCATCTTCCAAAGCGTCTATTCCACAATTGATTTCTTTGCAGGCAATACCTGAATCGGGCCTTACAAACTGTGTTTCTGTAATATCTTTTAAAAGGGAAAGGTTTTCTGTCTTTAAAAAAATTGCATTCTCCCGAACAGATCTTCTATAGTTGTTGATGAAAGTATTTTTCATAATGGTGAACGTCCATGCTTTAAAGTTGTCAACTTCGCTATATTTATCTTTATAATTCAAGGCTTTCAAATATGTTTCCTGCAACAGGTCCTTTGCCTCTTCCCTGTTATAAGTAAGGAAAAGGGCAAATCTTTCAATGTTATCTTTCATACTGATAAGCTTACTACTGAATTCCTGTGTAGTCATAATAGGTTTTTTAAATTGGTCATAATCAATTTTCCTTAGTAAATGTACACCCTTGCATATAATGAGGCCTTAAGATCATATTAATATTAGATTAAGAACAGGTTAAGAATTATATTAATCTGTCTGAAGTGTATTGGCTTGTGTGATTTTTGTCTGAGACCGAATCAACCCAATTTTAAACGACAAAATAAGACTAATGGCTCTGATCCTCACTTAATAAATATCCAAATCCTATTTTGGTATGGAGAAGTTTCTGAGGGAAGTCTTTGTCTATTTTCTTTCTGAGGGAGTTAATATGAACATCGATGACGTTGGTATCGGAATTGAATGAGAACCCCCATATTTTTTCAGCAATAAGAATTCTGTCAAATACTTTGCCCTTATTTCTAACCAATAGTTCGAGTATTTTATATTCGGTAGGAGTGAGTCTTATTTCCTTGTCATCTCTCCTGACTTTTTTAGCAATAGTATCCAGCTCCAGATCGAGGACTTTCAATACGGGACTTACTATTGTTTCTTTGTTTCTTCGATTCAAGGCTTTAATACGGGCCATGAGTTCCTGAAAACTGAATGGTTTTAATAAATAATCATCAGCTCCACACTCAAATCCGGTAAGCTTGTCTTCAACCGAATCAAGAGAGGTTAATATAATGATAGGAGTTAGAATATTATTATTACGGATTCTTTTACATAATTCAAACCCGGAGATACCTGGTATTACAACATCAAGGATCATTATATCGTACTTCCTCGACAAGCCAAGCTTTTCTCCCATTGTACCATCGTATGAAATATCAACTGTGCAATCATTGCTTTCTAATCCTATTTTGACGAAGGTGGATATTTTTGGGTCATCTTCAACCAGCAATATTTTCATGATACTTTGGGTCTTTTTCAGATCCCTATTTAATATTACAGATCTGCAATAATTTACTATAATTTATATGCTGAAATTAATCAAATTCTATATTTTAAATAAAAAAATCCCTGCCCGATTATTATGCAAGTTATTTAAAATATAAGTATTAAAGAAAATCATTTACATTTGATTGATCATTAACACTTTTTGACAGCTTAGACCGAACAAAGCTTTATACTAAGAGTCACAAAATCGTTTTTATCAAACTAATACGTTTTGGAAACGGCCCCGATTGGCAATGGCTGATAAGGACAGAAATAAGATATCAAACCCACGCTGGTATTCATTGGGTTTGCCACGTCCACTGCAAATAGCTGTCTGGATATCTGTTATTTTAGTATTTGTCCTGAGCATATTCGACCTTGCAGGATGGTTATTCAAAATTACTCTGCTAAAAAGCATAATGCCGCAGTTAAATCCTATGAAGATAATCAGCGCTGTTTGTTTTATTCTTACAGCTTCAGCCCTGGTGATTATCAGGATAAATTTTCCTGCTCTGCTCAAGAAAATCGTCCCAGGAGCACTGGCAATTTTCTTAATTCTTGTGAGTCTGATAACTCTTTATGTGTACCTCTTTTATTTGAGAACCGGTTATGAATCTGGTTTGACTGAACTATCTTTTCTGACTTTTTGTACGGCTCCCGAATCAAGGATGCCTCTATTAGCAGCCTGCAACTTCCTTGTAATCGGTATTATTGTTATTTTATTAACAGTGGATCAAACAAAAACTGCCAATCTTGCCCATGCCCTTATTATTCCAGTTGCACTTGCAAGTTACTTCGTTCTCGTTAGTTATTTTCTGGGTATCTATTCTATAACTGAATCGACGCATTTGCCTGTTCCTCTAAATACAGGGATAGCATTTTGCGGAATATGTATAGCTATTTTACTGATAAATCCGGATACATGGTTACTGAAAATATTTACAAACCGGGAAACTGGTGGGATAGTTGCAAGGAAACTGTTGTGGCCATTGATGATTTTACCTGTTATTATCGCATGGTTGCGAATAAATGGCGAACGAACAGGGCTATTCATTTCCGATGCAGGTGTTGTTCTGGTGGCCATTACTTATACAGCTTGCTTCCTGGCACTAATATGGCTGACTGCCAGCTCTGTAAACAGAATAGACCAGAAGCGACACATTTCAGAGGAGGCATTGAAAAAGTCACATGAACGGCTGGAGATATTATCAGAGATCGCAAGCCGGTTGCTGGAGAGTAAGAATCCACAGGAACTTATCAATGAACTCTGTAACCGGGTAATGAATTTCCTTGATTGTCAGTTTTTCCTCAACTTCATTGTCGACGATAGCGCACATAAACTGTACTTGAATGCTTATTCCGGAATTCCGATAAATTCCGCACAAAAAATTGAATGGGTTGATTTTGAAGTCTCAATTTGCGAATGTGCTGCTCTAGATGGCAAACGAATTATAGCAGAAAATATTCCGGAGACACCCGACCCGAAGACTGACCTTATTAAATCCTTCGGTATAAAAGCTTATGCCTGTTATCCACTTTTATCTCTCGATAAAGTTATTGGGACTCTGTCATTTGGTACCAGCACCAGAATCAGTTTCAGTGAAGATGATCTGTCTCTTATGAAGGTTGTTTCAGATCAGGTTGCTAATGCTATGAGCAGGATAAAAAATGAAAATGCATTGCGTGAAAGCGAAGAAAGGTTTAAAGCTATGGCAGAGGTATCACCAGTTGGAATGGGAGTAGTAGGATTCAAGGATGGGAATTTTCTTTACATAAATCCTGCTTATGAACAATACTTCGGTTATGCAAAAGATGAACTTCTAAGTAAAAAATCACCGGATATATTCTGGGATACAAAGGATAGAGAAATAATTTATAAAAAACTGGAGGAGAACAGTTTTGTCTCAAACTATGAAGTGAAGCTTAAAAGAAAAGATGGTTCATCATTTTGGAGCATGTCATCAATAAAGCCTATCAAGTTCATGAATAAACCGGCACTTCTGGGGACATTTATTGATATTACGGATCGGAAAAGAGCTGAAAAGGAATTGCGGAGCATAAAAGACTATCTCGAAAATCTGATAAATTACGCAAATGCACCGATTATTGTCTGGAACCCTGATGCCAGGATCCAGCTTTTTAATCACGCATTTGAGCATCTGACGGGATATGTATCTTCAGAAGTAGAAGGCAAAAAGCTTGACATGCTGTTCCCGGAAGCTTCCTTAAAGGAATCAAATGCAAAGATAATAGATGCATTAACCGAGAACTGGAAAACGATAGAAATTCCCATACTGACAAAGGACAAAGAGATCAGGACAGTTTTGTGGAATTCTGCAAATATTTATGATATTGACAAAAAAACTGTCTTATCCACCATTGCCCAGGGCAATGATATAACAGAACGAATAAATGCAGAACAAAACGTAAAAGATCGTACGAAGGATCTTGAAGTAGCGAATCTTCATTTGCATCAGGAATTGACAGAACGTTTTCTGGCACAGGAAGCTCTGAAAAAAAGTGAAGCCCAGCTTAAAGAACTTAATGCAACCAAAGATAAGTTTTTTAACATCATAGGTCATGATTTGAAAAATCCATTCACTAGCCTAATTGGATCTTCCGAATTGTTGTTCCGGAATATTGACAAGCTTGATAATGAAAAAATTAAAAATCTTGCATTGATTTTGAATGATGCATCAAAAAGCGGCTATGCAATACTGCAGAATTTACTTGACTGGTCGAGGTCCCAGACAGGATTGTTGAAATTCAATCCGGAAAGTATCAATTTGAGAAATCTGATAGATGAACATATTCTGAATCTTGAACAGATTTCAGCCAATAAAGAAATAAAGATTCATTCAGAAATAAAAGATGACTTGTTTATCTATGGTGATAAAAACATGATAAAAACCATATTGCGTAACCTTCTGAGCAACGCAGTAAAATATTCTTACAGATCAGGAAACGTAATTGTCAGCGCATCTGTTAAAGAATTGGTTGTCATTATATCTGTTAAAGATAATGGTACTGGAATTCCGGAAGAAAATGTTGAAAAGATTTTCAGGATAGATACTAAATATTCAATACCTGGTACAGAGAATGAGCAAGGTACAGGATTGGGTTTGAAACTATGCAAAGAATTTGTTGAAAAACAAGGTGGGAAAATATGGGTTGAAAGTATTGAAAATAAAGGAAGTGAATTTAAGTTTTCAATTCCCGCAAAGAAGGCTGATCGCTCTTCATGACCTAATTTATTGCTATTGTAATTATGGAAGGGTCTCTGTTCATGTTGGTATTCTGAATTAGTTTGAGGATCTAATCCCCCCAAAATAGAACGTTAAATGATAATAAACCCAGATTACTCTGAATTTTTTAAAAAGGTAATAAAGAAGTTTTTCTAAATTTACTTTAAGTAAATAAATATTAGTAAATGATTAAAATAAGAAGAATATATGACCCGGAAGAAACCGGGGAACATTATAAAGTATTTATTGACCGGCTTTGGCCAAGAGGGATTTCAAAGGAGAAGGCTGGATGGAATGAATGGATGAAAGAGATATCACCTAGCAACGAACTCCGTAAATGGTACAATCATGATCCTGCAAGGTGGATGGAATTTAAGCAACTCTATAAAAATGAATTAATTCAGAAACAAGACGAGCTGGAAAAGTTAAAACTTCTGGAAATAAAATTTGGAACCCTGACACTTCTTTTTTCATCCAGGGAAAAAAAATATAACAATGCCGTTGCTCTTAGGGAAATTCTGATGGAACAACCAATTTAGTAACCCCTTAATCCCTCCGACAATTACAATTGTTCTATTTTATTTTAGGAATCAGAAGTACTTACAATTAAGACTAGCCCGTAATCTCATTAAAGTTACAACTCTAGCGTGATTGAATTTTCTCCAACACCAAGGCTTGCCAGTTGTTTCTTTACAGCATCCATCATAGGCGGAGGGCCGCATAAATAAAAGTTTCTGACAGAATCACCAATATTGGCTTTAAGAAAATCCCCGGTGATCAATCCATGGAAATATCCATTAATCTTTTCATCTGATAAAATATTAATAAATGTATTACCCAGCATTTCTTTTAATTCATCCTCAAGGATAATATCGGCTCTTGTTTTATTTGCAAAGATCAGTATGTTGCCGGAGATCTCATTCTTTGTCCGGAGGTCCCTGAAAATGGAAATAAAAGGAGTAATTCCTGCGCCGCCTGCTATAAAAACGCCTTTACCCTTATAGGAAATTGCACCCCACACATCTCTGATTATCAGTTCAGCACCCGGCTTAAGTTTCCCAAGTTCATTTGTAACCCCATTATGAGAAGGATAGATTTTGATAGTAAATTCAAGGAAAGGTTCACTGTTTAAACATGTAAAAGTAAAAGGTTTCTTTTCATCCTTTAAATCAAAGGTATTTATCGATACCTCAGTAGCCTGCCCCGGAATAAACGAATATCCTTCCGGTTTCTCAACCTGAAACCTTTTGACATCATGGGTTATCTGTTCGATACTTAAGATTTTGACGATATGTTCTTCCATCTTGTAAAGTTTTGATTATTAAACAATTTATATCATCTAATGTTTAATATTTCATGCAAACTGTTTTGGGTCAGGGGAATCTTAGATGAAAGTGGAAACACTATTCTAGAAGAACAATTATATCAAAAGCATAATCCAGCAAGCTTTTTTCGAGACCATAAAAAATAAAGTTGTCTTTGCCTTAAATATGGTGTAACTTAGCATAATTATTCACATTTTTTGGTGTGTAATTGAGTGCTTTGGTTAAGCATAAAAGAGTTAGCAGCACCCGTAAAGACAACACTAATGCCACGACAAAGCAAATAAATCAAATGAATATTATATTCAAGATAGCAAATACCAATTTAGAGTTTGACGATGGACGAAAGTTATTTCGACAATATGCAGACTCTCTTAACATTAATATATATTCAAAAGATTTCTATCTCGAACTTTTAATGATAGACAAGCGCTACAATCTGCCAAATGGTGCGCTGCTTCTTGTTTATGATAATTTTGTTGCGATAGGTTGTGCGGCTATTCAGAAATTTAACAAAGACACGGCTGAATTGAAACGGTTCTTTGTCGAGACAAAATACAAGGGATATAAAATTGGTGTGAAATTGTTGGAACTGGCGTTTGAGATTGCTGAAGAACTCAACTATAGTAGAATCCGACTTGATGCAAGTCCAACTATAACACAAACACGAAGCCTGTTTCGTTCATTAGGTTTTTATGAAATAGCACATTATAGTCTCAATCCAACCAAAGAGACTACTTTTATGGAAAAGATGCTGATTTGATTTCTGCACTTGGAAATAAGCTTTTGGGGCATTATTTTTTGTTTAGAATGCTGGTTTTAAAAGTGTATGTAATAAGTCATATTAAATATTAAACAGCAGTCTGATGGCTTATTCCGCTCATAAAATAAAAAATGCTCCTGACGGAGCATCGTTTGTCTTGTGATCCAGCTGGGATTCGAACCCAGGACCCCATCCTTAAAAGGGATGTGCTCTACCAGCTGAGCTACTGAATCGTCTTTTCAATTTTCGCGGTGCAAAGTTAGAAGAAAATTGATTTAATACAAAAATTATTTTCTTTTTTAATCCTGTTATTCAGATAATAGGAAAATCTGTTTCCAAGACCCGAAAATTAGCTACTTTCGCGCCAGTTTGTCCTGCTAACCTGAACTTAAAATGAAAAACATTTTTCAAGACAAGGTGGTTATCATCACAGGTGCCTCATCAGGAATTGGAGAAGCCACTGCACGTGAATTTGCCAGAAATGGAAGTAAAGTAGTCCTGGCAGCCCGTTCAGAAATCAAACTTGCCAGGATTGTTAATGAAATTAAGTCTGAAAACGGAAGGGCATGCTATGCCGTAACCGATGTCAGTAAAGAGAGTGATTGCAAAAAACTAATAGAAACTGCCGTTTCTGAATATGGAACTATTCATATTCTTATAAATAATGCAGGACTCTCAATGAGAGCAGTTTTTGATGATGTTGATATTCGTGTCCTTCACAGGCTTATGGATGTAAATTTCTGGGGTACAGTCTATTGCACAAAATATGCTTTACCTTACCTTGTAGAAAACAAAGGCTCCCTGGTAGGAGTCTCCTCAATTGCCGGATTTCATGGATTGCCAGGCCGGACAGGCTATTCAGCATCAAAGTTCGCTATTCACGGATTCCTGGAAACACTACGGATAGAAAACCTTAAAAGGGGACTGCATGTTATGGTTATTGCTCCGGGCTTTACTTCATCTGATATAAGAATTCATGCACTGATTGCTGACGGAACAGAACAGGGAGAATCACCGCGTGAAGAAGGTAAACTTATGTCACCGGAATACGTGGCAAAATGGATTCTGAAAGGCATCAGAAAGAAGAAAAGAAATAAACTGCTTACATGGGCCGGAAGACTAACTGCTCTGTTTCAGAGAATTATTCCTAAAACTATCGACTGGGCTTATTATATCGAGATGTCACGCGAACCAAAATCTCCTCTTAAATAATCTGGCTGATCCTGCTTAAATTTTCCGCTTCCGAAATTTCTGGTCGATTTTATGTAATGAAATCATTACTTGTACGTCATGCTGATAAATGATCTCAGTATAACACTTAATTTATCCGCTATGAAAAGAATTTTTGGAACTTTAGTTTTATCTGCTTTACTCTCCGTTGCTTATGGACAAAGATCGATAGATGCATTATTCAATAAATATGCTGATAATGAAGGCTTTGTTTCACTTACAATAAACGGAAATCTTCTGAATCTGCTTAAATCTGATAAGCATGGTTGCCACGAAAACCACTGGCCAGGGGAAGTTAATGAAATAAGAATTCTTGTGCAGGAAGACGAAAACCTGAAGGTTGAAAACTTTTATGATATTGCAATGAGAGACATAAACAAAAGAGACTATGAAGAATTTATGAGTGTCAAGAAAACTGACCAGGACCTCAGGATTTACGTGCGCAGTGACGGTGATATCATCAAAGAGTTGCTGCTTATTGCAGGAGGAGATGATAATTTTATTATCCAGCTGAAAGGTAAAATATCAATCAATGAAGCTGAGGATTTTTGTAATGAAGCAAAGAAAGACCACGGGACAGATTTCCTCTCAGATCTTAACTGATTGAATATCTGTTTATCTTTGTCGGGAAGAAAATAACCTTCTCTGTTAATGACCCGGGATGAATTTAATAACCTTGTACATTCTATAAGCAGAAAATTATATGGATATGCTTACCGGATACTCAGAGATCAGGAAGGTTCCGAGGATGCTGTCCAGGAGGTATTTGTAAAGCTTTGGAAAATGAAAACAAGACTTGATGAATATGAAAGCGTGGAAGCACTGGCTGCAACTATGGTTAAGAATTACTCCATTGACCAGATTAGAAAACAAAAGCATATTGAACAGAATGACAAAAGTCAGTTAGCAGTTTATTATGATTCTGAACCATCTCCTCATGAGAAGCTTGAAAGAGAAGAGACATCATCGTCAATACGAAGAATTATTAATAATCTTCCGGAAATATACAGAGAAATTATTCAGCTAAGGGATATTGAAGAACTTTCTTATGAGGAGATTGCAGAGAAAACCGGGCAGAATATCAATACACTGAGAGTAAATCTTTCAAGAGCAAGAAAAATTGTCAGGGATGAATACAAAAAATACAATAATGAAATCAGAGGAAATTAGACTCGTGCTTGAAAAGTACTATAATGGGGAAAGTACTTTAGAGGAAGAACGTTTCCTGAAAGAATTCTTCAGCCAGGCAAAGATACCTGATGATCTTATTGACGAAAAGGAGATTTTCATATATTATTTGCAGTCGGTTATTGTTCCTGAACCTTCTCTGGCTTTCGAGAATAAAATAATTTCAGCTATCAATTCACTGGACAATGGATCAGAAAATCTGAAACGCAGAAGTGTTTTCGGGATTTTAACAGGGATTGCTGCCGGAATGCTTATACTGACAGGATCATATTTCTTTTTTGTTCATAAATCAGAACCGCGCGATACATATTCAGACCCTGCCATTGCTTATGCAGAGACGATGAAAATATTATATAACGTTTCCAGTCATCTCAATCGTGGTACTCAGGCTCTGGGACAAATCAATCAACTGCAGGATGAAACTAAAAAAAGTCTTGCAACTATAAACAGATCGACAGCTATCATTAAAGAAAGAATGAAACCGGTTGATAATTTGCTTGAGTTAATAGAAAAAGTAAACAATGGAACTAAAAATAAAAACAAATAATAGCAAACAATAACAAATAGAAAATCACTAATCACAAATTACAAATCACGCATTACAAATCATCAATTACAAATCACCAGTCACCAGATATGAAAAAGTTAATTCTCTTCAGCACAGCTATTTGCCTTGTTACTATTTTGCAGGCTCAGTCAAATGCAATAGATGAAATGTTTGACAAATATTCAGAGAGGGAAGGTTTTACGACTGTCTATATCTCCAGCAAATTGTTGGGTCTCTTCGCCGGTCATAATACAGAAAACAATGAAGGAACCGATATAATTAAACGCTTGAAATCGATCAGGATACTTACAGTTGAAGATTCACTCTTGAACAATAGTGTGAATTTTTACAAAGAGCTTACAAAAAAACTTGATCTTTCAGTATATGAAGAACTTATGGTTATTAAAGAAGGTAGTGATGTGACCAAATTTTTAATACAGCAAAAAGGAGATGTCATATCAGAGCTTCTGGTCATTACAGGTGGCCCTGGTGATAATACACTTATCTCAATCAAAGGTGATCTGGATATGAAGATGATTCAGGATCTATCAAAAAGCACAGGTATTGACGAATTAAAGGATCTTGAAAAACTTGAGAAGGATCAACCTAAAGAGTAATTCCGGTAAATTAGTCACAGATAATCATATTCACAGTTACTTCTGAATCCCGGGGGAAATATTATGAAGTCTGGAGATCCCCTATGAGGAGCAGAGGATGAAAGTCATCTTTTAATAAATTCATGCATCAAATTTATTGACTGTAATAATTGTTAAAGTGCATCTAAATTAGTTACTTTCAGGGATTTTATTTATTCCTGGTTGCTAAAAGCATTTGGAAGCACAAAAAATAAATACTGCCTACAAGTCACTTCTTAAAGCCACGGGTGGTTCGTTAACTGCGAGTGAAAAGCTAAAGATACGCCGGGCCCTTGACCTTGCAATAAAAGCCTGCAGAAATAATGTTACTCTAACCGGCGAACCTGAAGTTATACATGTTTTATCCGTAGCTTATATCATAGCTGCTGAAATGGGTCTGGGGCTCACTTCAATTATTACAGCACTTCTCCACGATTCATATAACAGGCTGGATATCTCGCCGCAGCAACTTGAAAAAGAGTTCGGAAAAAAAGTGGTTGAGATATTGCAGGGATTCTCCAGGATAACCGGAATAGATTCCCTTCAGTCGTCATACCAGGCCGAGACATTCAGAAAATTACTACTCAGCCTGGCTGATGATGTAAGAGTCATCCTCATAAAACTGGTTGAACGGCTCCAGTATATGCGTAATCTCGACAACGCCCCGGAGAAGGAGAGGCTTCCTCTTGCATCTGAGACATATTTCCTATATGCACCTCTGGCTCATCGACTGGGATATTATAATATCAAGTCGGAAATGGAGGACCTCGCCGTTAAGTACCTTGAGCCGGAACAATACAAATTTGTTGACAGCAGGCTTAAACAAACCACTGCTTCAAGGAACAGGCTTATTCGTGAGTTCTCAGCTCCGCTCAGTGAACAACTGACCAAACAAGGTTTTAAATTTACAATTAAAAGCCGGACTAAATCGATACATTCCATAATGCTTAAAATGAGAAAGCAAGGTGTGGAATTTGATGAGGTTTATGATCTTTTTGCTGTGCGGATAATACTTGACAGCAGTCAGGAAAATGAAAAGTCTGACTGCTGGAGGGTCTATTCAATTGTAACCGATCT
>WSSedA1B3DRAFT_1000490_pt1 | contig 11451 bp, 6 predicted proteins | sample WetSurSiteA1Bulk_FD_9468 | JGI IMG/M metagenome (IMG submission 9468)
ATTAATTTATATTTAAGATCTTAATAATCATACTTCTGAACAGGTTGTTAATAAATAAGATCCCGTATGAATTTTCAAATTGTAACAAATGTTACATTTGCAGTTACTGTTAATTAGAAAATAAGAATGTCCTTTTAAATTAAGCTGTTATGAAGACTATTATAAGTAGAATCTCAGGCCGGATAAGGCTTTTTAATAAATATACTCTGGTGAAAATTTCATTCATACTAACAGGAATTTCAGCAACGATCTGGTTTCTTGTACGGGTAATTCCCAAGCCCCAGAGAGCTGCATACCCATGTATGAGGGCAGCTGCTCCGATCATGTCAGGATTTATCATTTATCTGCTGTCGCTGTTTGTATCAGTTGTAGCTTTCAAAAAGGCAAAATTTAACTTTGTCCGGTCAAACTACCTGTATGGATTATGTTTCATACTTGTTGCTATCACAGGTTTATTATTTGTTACTGGCAGGGAAACCGGATATGCATCTGTAAAAACCAGCCCGGAATGGATTGTTTTACCAAATCAGCCTGTTGGTACAGCTAGAGGAATCTTCCCTGGCAGAGTTGTATGGGTTCATGATCCTGCCGTTGCCAGCTGGGATGGGAAAACAGGCAACTGGTGGGATGAAAATGTCACTTTACAGTCCGAAACCGATAAAATGCTTGTTGAATCCCTGACAACACTTACCGGTGAGAAAACAGAAAAGAAAGCATGGACAGCCCTTTTCAAAGACTTCAATTCAATACATAACAGGAAGAACCTGTCTTACCAGTCAGGGCAGAAAATAGCCATTAAGATAAACACTAACAATACCTATAGCCATAAGGATTCACCGGAACTCAATGCCTCACCCCAACTCGTCCTTGCTACGCTGAGGAGCCTGGTTAATGAGGCCGGAATACCGCAGAAAAACATTACTGTCTTTGATGCCAGCCGGTTCATTACTGACAATATTTTTAATAAATGTCATGCCGTTTTCCCCGATGTTGTTTTCGTTGATAATATTGGTGGTGACGGACGTGTAAAATCGACCTATACCGATAACGCAATACCATATTCAGTTGATAACGGGAAACTGGCTACCGGACTCGCTACCTGCGCCGTGGAGGCTGATTACCTGATAAACATGGCACTGCTTAAAGGGCATGTCGGGCAGGGGGTGACATTGTGCGCTAAAAATTATTATGGGGTTACAAGCATCTACAATGACTGGCGTAAAAATGCCCACAACAATTTCAATCCCGACCGGCAGGGGAAACCTCAGTACCTGACTTTTGTTGACTTCATTGCTCATAAAGATCTCGGGGATAAAACCATGCTTTTCCTTATAGATGGTATTTACGGATCAAAGCTGGTCAATGGAATCCCTGATCCAAAATGGAAAATGGAACCATTCAATAACACCTGGGCCTGCAGTCTTTTTGCTTCACAGGATCCGGTGGCAATTGATGCAGTCGGCCTGGATTTCCTTCGATGTGAATGGCCTGATGCACCTGACATGGCTTTCAGTGACCAGTATCTTATCGAAGCTGCCATGGTTCAAAATCCTCCATCAAAGGTAAAATATGATCCTCAGCGGAACAATGCCAGCATTTCCAGCCTGGGTGTTATGGAACACTGGAATAATGAAAAGGAAAAGAAGTACAGCAGGAATCTTGGTAAAAAAGAGGGAATCGAGCTGGTTCTGAAGACAATTGGAGAAAAATAAAGCGGAAGTTCTTATTCCCTCGACAAAGTATTTACCGGATTTACAAACGCTGCTCTTACTGAAAGCAAGCTTATTGTTATAAGAGCAATTACCACAGTTATCACCATCGAAAAGAAAAAAGGAACAACAGTAGCTAAAACAAATGGCGATAATCCGAAGTCCATCCGGTATGCAAAGCCCTGTATCCACCTGTCCATAAGGTAATATGCCACAGGCCATGATATTAAATTCGAGATAAGTACCAGAATAAGGAAATCCTTGTTCAGCAGCCATATTATCTGGCTAATGTTTGCCCCCATGATCTTGCGCAAACTTGTTTCCTTTGACCTTTGCTCAGTGACATACGATGTAAGTCCCAGCAATCCGAGACATGCGATAAAAATTGTCAGAATCGAAAAGATATTGAACAGAGTATTGAGCTTATTTTCTGAAGTGTACATCTCATCAAGCTTATCAGCAAAAAAGAAATAATTGAATGGCAGAGTATTTCCGAGATCCTGTTGGAGTTTTCTGACATTCTCTATTGTAGCGGGAAAATCATCACCGCTTATCCTGANATAAAAATAAGTATTGGGATTGCTGCTGACAATGAAAATAAATGGCTCAATTGGATTATGTATTGAAGTAAAATGAAAATCTTTCACTACTCCAATAACCACTCCATCTCTTTGAGCTATTCCGGTAGTGGGATTAAGACCAAACCTGATCCTCTTTCCAATAGCATTATCACCCCATCCGTAGGCTTTTACAGCAGCTTCATTGACAATAAAAGCTTTGGTCAGATCACTTGTTATGGACCTGTCGAAATTCCTTCCTTCCAGGATCTTTATCTGCATAACATCGATAAACTCATGGTCGACGACTGAGAAGCTAGTTGCCAGCTCCACCATACCTGAATCCTTTTCGATCTGAAATACAACCTTGCTGGCCATTAACGGGGGAACAAGAATTGCTGATGATACACCATTTATGTTAGGGAGCTTTAATAGCTCATCTTTAAAAGATTGCAGCTTGTGGTTAATAAAAGCAGTATCCCTTATCGGTATTATCATGACATTTTCCTTGTTCAGGCCTAGATCTTTGTTCCTGATGTACCGTTGCTGACCCGAGACTATCATTGTACCAATTATTAAAGCACCTGAGATTGCAAACTGAAAAACCACAAGGATCTTTCTCAGCAATCCTTTTCCCTGACGTGGATTTACATTACTCTTAAGAACCTCGACAGGAGCAAAAGAGGAGAGATAGAAAGCCGGATAGCTCCCTGAAATAAGTCCTACAAAGAGGGTGATAACCAGTATTAAAGAAAAAGTAACAGGCTCAAATAATGTTCCTATTTTTATAACCTTGTCGGTTAATACATTGAATGATGGAAGAATTAATATAGTTGCTATTAAAGCAATTATTAATGCCAGAATGACCAGTACCATCGATTCGCTTATGAATTGCCTGATCAGTGTACCTCTGCCTGCTCCGATCACTTTACGCAACCCCACTTCCTTCGATCGGTTTGTTGACCGCGCCGTTGCCATATTCATATAATTCAGACTTGCTATCAGAAGCATAAATACACCAACAAGCGAGAATATTATAATATAGCTGAAGTTACCAACAGGAAGATCAAACTCAAGCTTTGAACCAAAATGAACCTTGTCAATTCTGGTTGCCATAAGACGGAAGGTGGCATTTATCTGTTTCCCTAACGAGCTCATGTATTTATCATAAAATCCGGGAAATTTCCCAAGAAGGTCTTCAATCCTGGCATTTTCATCGAGAAGGATATATTCAAAGGCAGAAATATTCCAGAACGAAGGTGCGCTTCTGGAATTAAATCTGTCAACCCCTGTCAGCTCAACAATTGTTGCCATCGAGAGCAGGCAGTCAAATCTCAGGTGTGAATTGGCAGGCACATCCTTAATAACTCCGGTCACCCGGCAGCTACCAAAGTTACTGGTGGTCAGTACCTCCCCTATCGGATTCTCTTTTCCAAAATATCTTGAAGCAAAACTTTCTGTGATAACTATTGTATTGGGCTCATTAAGTGCATTATCAGGAGACCCGAGGATAAACTCATAGTTAAAAACCTTAAAAACTGTTGAATCAGAAAAGTAAATTTTGTCTTCAAAGAACTTTAAATCTTTATATTGGAAAAGGATATCCTGCAATCCGAAACCAGCGAACCGGGCTACTTCCTTAATCTCAGGGTATTCATCCTTAAGTGTTGGTGCCATGGGGATCGGTGTAAGAGCAGCATGAGTGGGTTTACCTGATATATTAAAATCACTCTCAAGCCGGTAGATTCGCCTGTAATTCTTGTTATACTTATCAAATGTGACTTCTTCCTTTACATATAAGAGGATAAGTATTGCACAGGTAATTCCGATTGCAGGTCCGAAAATATTCANGATTGAGTAGAATTTGTTCTTAACAATACTTCTGTAAGCTGAAATGAAATAGTTTTTTAGCATATCAGTATAATTTAGTTTTTTCCCTTATTTTAACGATTTAACAGCAACTTCTTTAAACCATACTGTAGACAAAGTATCGTGATTCTGTAATCCAATATATCCGGATTCGGGCCGTGGTCCCCTGTCAGGTTCAAAATCCCTTGTCTTTTCGGGTACAGGATCACCTTCAGTAAAATCAGTTACCTTTTCACCATTGACATTNACTATGGTCCTTTGACCATCAAGGGTTATTTCCATAGTATTCCATTCTCCGGGGCTTTTCTGGGGATGAGCCATTGCTTTTGTCAGCGAATATAGTACCCCGGTACAATGATAGTCTCCGCCAACATGCCTTGTTCCATTATCTATCTGAACCTCATATCCGTTGTTTACAGCAGCCCATTCATCAGCCGGTTTTTCAGGAATTCTTATAAACACACCTGAATTGCAGTCATTATCCTTAACTTTATAAACAACTCNGATTATTACATTGCTGAATTTTTCAGCAGACCACAGGATCATACCCATACCGTTAACAGTTTTCAGAAGACCATTTTCCACTACAAAATTTCCTGGTCCAACCTGTTCCCATCCCGACAGATCCTTTCCATTAAAAAGCTGANNCCATTTCCCGTCCTGACCTGAACATGACATCAGAACTGTGGCGAAAATTAAAAAACGGAGGTTCTTTTTCATAAGAGTAAAATTTAATATTGTTAATTTAAGAAATCCTTTAAATATCTGCCTTCATAACAGGATTTTTATTCCATTGCTTTTGTTCACTGGTTTAATATCCGATCTTTATTAGATGTTGATTGAGAATTTAATAATACGGTATCTCCCTTATGCTTTTTACAGGTTTGTCGTTTCCCCGCTCAAGAGATGCTGCTACAGTATAAGTCCCTGGCGATTCAGGCGAATCAAGACTCATTTTTGCTTCAACCTTACCAAAAGAAGGGATAACCAAATCCATTGAATATTCTGAAAAAACCTTGTCATTTTCATAGATACGAAGAAATACCTTCCCTTTCCATTCTGGTTCAAGGTCGTTTATTGCAAGTATCTTATAGTCATGCGGAAGGCCTTTCTTAATCGCTTTTCCCCATTCATCAAGCATGAGTGCTACCGGGGCGAAGGCATCTGGCATATACTTCACAAATTCATCTTCGTAAACAAGATTCTTCACATCAGTGAAATGATCGCTGGTCTGCCCATCAGTCCGAGAATATGCCAGGGCAGTGAAGTGGAGCACAGAAGCACATTGCCTGTGGCATCGCCAGAACTCAGTTTCAGCAGCCAGGTATCTAGCATAGAGATGTCTGAGCTCTGAATTTGATGAATCTTTACCCAGAAGATTTCTGTAAAGATCTTTTGTCAGAGTCGTTGGTGTGCCATCTCTGTTAAGCCATAACCAGCCATATTCGTTAACGATTTTCATGTATGGTCTTTTGCCCGGCTCTCCCCCAGGATTAACATCTGCATCAGCAATATTTTCCAGCTTGTACTTTGGGTCATAAAAATGGTATGGATGCAGTTCCATCACATCACCTGGTAAGCGGATATCCGAGTAGCTGTTGTCCCATGGACGATTTGAGAGATCAAGATGCCTCACAAGTTTTATAGCTTCAGCTATCTCCTCGGTGTTTCCATTATGGCTTACAGTCTCATTACTAGCATCCCAGATCACAATGCTGGGGTGATTCCATTGTTCTTGCATCCATTCAGTGTATTCTCTGGCAAGTTCAACTGCATTAAGATCCTCTGGCCATACGTTCCAGCCTTTTCCACCATACCAGATTGGGAATTCATTCTGAATAAGTATTCCTTCTTCATCAGCAATCCTGTACCATTCTTCCGGAGCAAGACCTATACAGTACCGTAACCCGTTCCAGTGGAATTGTTTAAAACTCCTGTGGAGCTTACGCACCCATTCTTCATTCCATGGAAGATCCTTACAAACCTCATCCTCAAAAAAACGGTAGAGGGTAATATTACTGCCTCTCATAAAATAAGGTTTACCATTAAGCATCGTCATTCCCGAAAGGGTATCATACTTGAATTCACGCATCCCGAAACGCGTCTCATATTTATCTCCTTTGGTGTGTATAATCAGATCATATAGGAACGGATCTTCGGGAGACCAGAACTTACAGTCCTTAACAGGAACACTTACATCCACAAGAATCTCTCCTTCAGGTTTATCTGAGAATTGAACTTCTTTTATAACCCTTCCGCTAACCTGACCAGACTTAGCTTCTTTAACAAGTAATGTGATTTTTGAATTATTTATTTTACCGAAATTGCCAAGTTTAATTTGCACACGAACCTCCTTTTTATTAATATCAGGAGCTGCCTGGGCAGAGATTATATTTGGAACGCCAGAAAATATCAATTCAACATTATCAAATATCCCGGGGATATAACGATCCTTCTCAAAATCAAATCCGTCTGGAATAGAAAATGGCACAGAATTCCTAGCGGATCCGACTCTGATGAGCAGTTTATTTTCACCTGTTTTTATAGCCCCTTTCAGATCAAAGTAACCAGGTGTGAAACAGGGCATGTGTTCGCCGAGATCTATATCATTTAAAATGACTTTGGTGCCGAACATCGCTTTTGATACTTTAAGTGTTGCTATCTTTGGTAAAGATCCTTCAACAGTAAACGTACGGTAATACCAGAATGCCTCACGCAGGGTGTCTCTCTGTATAATACTTCTCCTGTCACTGACCTTGGGACCGGCGTCTCTGAATGCCGGAGAGGCCAATGAAACAAGACCTGGAACCTGTATAGTATTATTGAACTTCTCAGGAACAATATTCATAGTTCCTTCTGCTATCTGCCATATCCCATTTAGACTTATAGTAGTTCTTTTATTTGAATCCTGGCATGAATTAAGCATAATCAGGATAAAAACAGCTTCCAGAATTGTTCCTATAAAGCTTTTCATTTGATAATAAATTGAATCAATCACTGATAATTAAATTTATCCCTGCTGATCTCGACCAGGAACCTGCTGGGGTAGGACAGGAAAGCGTTATAACTGGCAACATAAGAAGGCATTGTGATAAGGAGATCTTGTTTCGCCCTGCTGCATGCAACATAAAATAACCTGCGTTCTTCTTCAAGCTCTTCAATATTATTCAAAGCTCTTACCGAAGGGATGAGTCCGTCGAGTGCATGAGGGATAATAACACTGTACCATTCCAGCCCTTTTGCAGAATGGATCGTCGTGACTGTAAGCGGCTTATCTTCTGATTCATCGATCAACGGGACAGTTTTTGTACCAAAGTTTCTTGAGGGCGGATCGAGTGCAAATTCTGTAAGGAATTTTTCGAGAGAATCATATTTGGAGGACAAGTCAATCAGGACATTAATGTCCAGAAGTCTTATCTGGTAATCATATTCCCTGGCCTGCAGCAGTGGAGCATAATATTCCTTTATGAATTCTATTTTTCCCGGAATGGTTACAGAGCTNTCCTTCGCCTTGTTGATCATTGCGGTTAACCGTTTCAGGGCTTCAGCAAATATGCCTTTCTGAATGGCTTCAGTTTCTATTCCTTTCTCAGTAATGATTTTTTCAATTATTCGACGGGCAGTAACCATACCGACTCCAGGGAGATATTTCAGAACCCTGTGCCAGGCTACGGCATCATAGGGATTCTGAATAATCCTTAAATATGAAATGACATCCTTGACATGTTTTCGTTCATTGAATTTAAGCCCTCCTACAGCAATATAGGGTATGCTCCTTTTATTAAGCTCGACCTCAATGTACCTGGCGTGCCAGAAAGCCCTGACCAGTACTGCAACCTGGCTCAGGTCAATCCCCTTTTCCCTGTATTCCAGTATTTTGTCAACAACAAATTCTGCTTCAGCCTCCTGGTCATAAAATTTTCTTACAAAGGGAACCCCCTCGCTTAAGATTTTTGAGTAGAGGCGTTTTTTGTAACCGATCTTTGCATTAAGTATTATATCATTTGTAAAGTCGAGTATCTTCTGGTTACTTCTGTAATTTTCTTCAATTTTTATCACTTTGCAGTCGTGATATTTCTGAGGAAACCTAAGTATATTTTCATAATTGGCTCCCCTGAATGAATATATGCTTTGAGAATCATCACCAACTACCAGTACATTCCGGGATCCTTCTGAAAGGTAATCGACTATTTCTTTCTGAATAATGTTGGTATCCTGATATTCATCGACCATAATGTATTTATATTCATTGTGCAACCTTCTCCTGAAGCTGGTATTATCACGNAGGGAATTCCTCAGAACATCCATTAAATCATCATAATCAAAAATTTTGCAGATCTTTTTGTATTTCTCGTAACCCTGATTTATAAGTTCAATTTGATCAATAAATTCCTTCAGTCCCGTGAATTCATCTTCAATTATGTTCCTGATTGTAAGGTTCCTGTTCCTTGCGGAAGAGATTATTTCCTGGATCCTGTTTTTCCTTGGGAATGCTTTATCAGTCTTTTCAATTTTAAGCTCCGATCTGATAAGATCGATTGTATCAGCCGAGTCCTCTTCGTCGATAATGGTAAAGCTTGCGGGANTATTCAGCATGTTAGCATATTTCCTGAGGATATAGTTTGAAAAAGCGTGAAATGTGCCTCCAAAAACTTTTTGCGCGGTATTATCATTAAGAAGCTGCTGTACCCTTCCCAGCATTTCCCCTGCTGCTTTTCGGGTAAAAGTAAGCAACAAAATATCATCCGGATTAATCCCGTTTTCGATCATGAATGCAACCCTGTGTACTATAACTCTCGTTTTGCCGCTGCCTGCACCGGCAATAACCAGTACTGGTCCGTTTATTGTAGTAACAGCATCGAGCTGCTGAATATTCAGCATATTCCTGTAATCGATTTTGTAAGATTTATCTAACCTGATTTCCGGCGTTGCAGAGGGTCTGCTTTCAATTGATGAAATTATTGATTTCAGTTCATCTATCTTCTTTGAAGTTTTATCTGAAGTTTCAATCTCAGAATAATCGCCTATTGAGATATCCGGAAGGTCACTGCTTTTCCCTGGGAAACTCTCAGGGAAATTGTTTTTTTGCCGTATTGCCAGTTTTGCAACGGAATCAAGGAATGAATCATCTTGCCCTTTGTCATTTGAAGAATCTGATCCCTGCAGATCACTGCCATCATTTTCAAATTCAGAAATCATACATGGTATATAATTTATTTTCGCAGATATTTCAACCTTATGAAGGTATGAAGAACATACAAAAGGTAAAACATATGTCAACAACTCTTTATTAACAATCAACAAGAGGGGCTGTTTGAAAAATCGAAATCTAATTACCGCAAAGTCGGACACCCATTAATAANATATGGGAACATGAATAAGGATGACTTTTAGTTACACAGAGCTACACAGAGAAGTCACAGAGGTACACAGAGTTAAGAAATCATATCTCTGTGGATCTCTGTGGATCTCTGTGATTCTCTGTGAAAGTTTTTAAAATTAGTTAAATAGTAGGTGCAGAGGTCTTAACGCTAAGATCGCAAAGGATTTAGGATGATGGATTTAACTTTGTGTTCTTTGCGCATGATTTACCAGTCGGAGTTTCAGCAAAGGAGGGCATTGCGAGCTTTGCGGTTAAAGATAACTTTCCTGAAAACCCCTCAATATAATTTATATCTTTAGTCCTTAACCTGATTCAGACAATTGTTTTTTTATTAGCAGAAATAATATTATATGAGAAAGTCATTTTGTGCACTGTTTATTTTCATTTACATTGTTTCGTATTCACAGGATAAAGCAGACAGCTCCAAAACAAAGCTTAAAGCTTTTGCGTCGGTAAGTCTGAATAGCAATGGTATTGCCTCGATACCTGCTTTTTCGCTTGGTAAACCTGCAGTTATAGCTTCACTTTCCCTTGTCAAGAACCGGTTCAGCTATGACCCGACACTTGCTTATGGTTTCAACATGAAGCCGTGGTTTATAGATAATTGGCTCCACTATAAAATAATCAGCAAACCTTCATGGGAACTAAGGACAGGCTTTAATATCAGCTCATTTTTCAGTGAATATCAATTGGAAGGAGGAGAGTCAATCCTGCAGGGTCAGAGATATTTCGCCTTTGAACTGGCAGCACTGTACAAGTTATCTCCCAAAAGCTCGCTGACATTTATGTACTGGAACGACAATGGGTATGAACCCGGATCGATATCGGGTCATTTCTTCAACCTTATAGGTGAAAGAACTGACATAAAAATAGGAAACAGCGTTTTAATGGCGGTCAATTTTCAGCTCTTCTACATAAATTATGATGGAAATAATGATGGCCTTTTTATTACTCCAAAAATTTCAACCGGATTAAGAGATATGCCTTTTACACTTTTTTTCCAGGCAACCCAGGTTATAAGCAGTAATGTCTCACCCTGGCCTGGATTCAAATGGAATATTGGAATATCCTATACACTTTGAAATAAATAATGACCATCTAAGGTCTGTAAAACTCAATAAATAAAATGTATCTGCCAGTAATACCTTTCATGAACCTTTTAGTGGAAATGTTGTTATGGTAATGATCAATGAACCATGAACAAACAAGATGGGAACCCCAAAAAAGTCAAATGTACCTCAGGAAAATAGAACTCCAATAGTCGAAGATCAGGACAGTTTTTCAAAGTTTTGGCAGGAGCTGAAAAGGAGGAAGACAATAAGGGTCATCACTGTATATTCTGCAACTTCGTTCATTATTCTTCAGGTGGCAGATCTGGTTGTTCAGCCCCTCAGCTTGCCATCATGGACACTTACATTTCTGATAATTCTGCTGCTTATCGGTTTCGTTTTCGCTGTAGTTCTTTCTTGGATCTACGATATAACTCCAGAAGGAATAAGAAAGACAACATCTCGAAAGCCGGCAATTAATACCAATATCCATAAGAGTACTGAAAAATCATACAGTTGGAAATTGACTTCCCTGGTTAGTATAATTATAATAATTATCCTGCTGGCATTTAATATTCACAGCCGCAGAAAGGGAAAAGATTCAAACGATTTTTCCAAGCTTGAAAAGTCAGTAGCAGTCCTTCCATTCAGAAATGACAGTCCAAATGATACAAATGCCTACTTTATTAATGGTATTATGGAGGAAGTTCTGAATCATTTACAAATGGTAAAAGAACTCAGGGTCATTTCGCGAACTTCGGTTGAACAATATAGAAATACTACAAAATCGATTCCTGAAATTGCCAAAGAACAGGGAGTAAATTTTATTGTTGAAGGAAGCGGTCAGAAATATGGCAATTCGTTCACTGTCAAAGTTCAGCTGA
>WSSedA1B3DRAFT_1000493_pt1 | contig 11421 bp, 13 predicted proteins | sample WetSurSiteA1Bulk_FD_9468 | JGI IMG/M metagenome (IMG submission 9468)
GGCAGGATAAAAAAAGCAAGCGAACATTTTAAGACTATTGCACAAATCGAAGAAGAAGCCTTAAACGAATTATCTGAAGCAGTCTCAGTATGGTATTGAAATATAAAAAGATAACAGATTTTAATTAAAAAAATGAAACAAAATAATTTTTGCAGGAACCTTCTTATCATCCTGCTGGGATTCCTTTCAATCGGGGCATTCTTCGGTGGCATTGCTTTTATAATCCGTCCGGATGGTTCATTATTTCAGATGCCTGTCGAAATGCTGGCCAACTCGCCATTTAAGGATTTTCGTATCCCCGGGATTATTCTACTTCTTACATTCGGAGTCTTTCCGGCATTTGTAATTTACGGACTTATTAAAAAGCCTGATAGCAAATTTCTAAGTAGCCTTAATTTGCTTTACGATCATCATTTTGCATGGACTTTTTCGGTTTACACTGGTATCGGACTGATAATCTGGATAAACTTTCAAACATTGATATTAAATTCAGTGGATATTCTCCATACAGTTTATTCAAGTCTGGGCCTTCTAATTATTTGCATCGCATTGTTGCCACGAACTCGAAAGCATTATAAGTTATCTCCTTCTGGCGATAGCTCCCAAAGTTATGGTAATCGGGACATAATTATTTAACTGAATCTTAATTAACCCATCATATCATTACAGAAATGAAGTAATTAATCTTCAATCTGAATCACATGACAAAAGCTATATCAATTTTTCCCCGTCCACTAATCAAAAAAGAGTTATGCCTGGTTTCTGATTAAATACAGGGATTATTGACCGGAAATTTGAAATTATGTTAGTTGAAATGATATCTATGAATAAAAACTCTCTGAAATTCGGTTACGTGATCGCATGGGTCACTTCATTACTGACAATAATTACTTTCAGTATAGCAATTTGCACACCTCCGATTTCAGGCCCCTATTGCCAGGTAAACTGTATCGAATATCCATATCTTGATATCATTTCCAGGTTCCCCCGGGATTATCTATGGATGGTTCCCGCCATTATTACAACAGTGCTATATATTATATTTGTTGCTTTAGTCTATGAAAATGCCGGTTCTGATAAAAAGATATGGGGCCTTCTGGGATTATCGTTTTCAATAGTTTCAGGAATACTTTTAATTGCCGATTATTTTATCCAGGTTTGAGTAATCCAGCCAAGTCTTTTAAAGGGCGAATCCGATGGTATACCCTTGCTTACTCAATATAATCCGCATGGTATCTTTATTTCTGTGGAGGAGATAGGGTATCTGATTATGAGTCTTTCCTTCTTCTTTCTCTTCCCGATATTTTCATGGAAAAACAAACAGGAAAGGGCTATACGCCTGATTTTTATTTCTGGCTTCCCTCTTAATTTATTGGTGTTGCTGTTAATCACTATAACTTTAGGAATTCAGCGTGAATATCTTTTTGAAATAATTGTCATCTCTGTCAGCTGGCTGGTGTTGGTCTTCGGAGCATTTCTTTCAGGCAAGCTTTACAGAAAGAATTATCGGGAAGTGATCAAGAATCAGCAAACAAGGTAATCTGCAATTCACCGGCTTTTTTCTGCTAATCATCGATTTGAGTATTGTCAGGTACCTTTTTATAGATTTCTTTGGTAGAAACATATCAGAAAACGATTAAAGTATCTGAATTAATAAATGGATAAGAAATGACAAAGAAAATATTAATAGTAGGAGGAGGAGTTGCAGGACTATCAGCAGGCATATATGCAAAGTTAAATGGATTTGATGCTGAAATCATTGAAATGCATTCGGCTACCGGAGGACAATGCACAGCATGGGACCGGAAAGGGTACAGGTTCGATTACTGCCTTCACTGGCTAGTTGGTACCAGGAAAGGTCCCTTCAACGACATCTGGAAAGAGACAGGTGTATTAAATGAAGATGTTGAGATAATTGATCATGAAGTGCATACAAAACTTTTTGATCAGGAAGGGAGGGAATTTATAATATATACCAATCTCAATAAGTGGGAAGAATACCTGTGCAACCTTGCCCCGGAGGATACAGTGAGGATTAGAAAGATGTGTAATGATATGAGAAAATCTGCCTTTCTTCAACCATATTCTGATCCACCCGGATTAAGAAAGCCAGGTCAGACAATCACTTCACTTTTCAAGATGATGCCCGTCATGCTACTGTTTATGAAATATGGCCGGAAATCCTGTGATGAATATTTCGGGAAACTTGGATTTACCAATGAGGCACTTAAAAGCTTTTTCAATACTATTTACGGATCCCGTGATTTCTCTGCCCTTGCATTCATCATGATGTTTGCCTGGTTCAACCAGAAAAATGCCGGATACCTGATAGGCGGATCATTACCTATGACCAGAAGAATGACCAACCGCTACATCAGTTTGGGAGGCAAACTTACAACTAGGACCAAAGTTAATAGAATAATAGTTGAAAATGACACGGCAAAAGGTGTTATCCTTTCTGACGGCTCCGAAATTAAGGCCGATTATGTTATAAGTGCAGCCGACGGACATTCTACTATCTTTGATATGCTCGGGGGAAGATATCTGTCCGGGAAAATATCAAATGCCTATAAGAACTGGGAGCTGTTTACACCTATTGTCCAGGTTTCATTTGGTATTAAAAAGAAAATAGAGTCAGAGATCCCTGTTGAGAACTGGATTATCAGGGATCAGTTAATAGGTAGGACCAAAACAATCCATGGGTATTCAATAATGAACTATTGTTTCGATCCTACAATGGCTCCTGAGGGAAAATCTGTCATTGTGATACGGTTTGATTCACCATGGGAGTTATGGAAAGATATTGATGTGATCGAATACAAAAAGGAAAAAGCACAGATTGAACTGGATTCAAAGGCAATTCTGGAAAAACGATTTCCCGGAATTTCTGAAGAAATTGAAGTCTGTGATGTTGCCACCCCGCTAACTGATGTTAAATATACAGGAGTATGGAAAGGATCATATGAAGGATTCATGCCTTCAAGTAAGAATCTTATGGATAATCTTGATCTTACACTTCCAGGCCTGAAAAAGTTCTATATGGCAGGACAATGGCTTTTTCCTGGTGGAGGATTACCGCCGGCCGGACAATCCGGCAAATGGGCTATCCAGTATATCTGCAAAGATCAGAGAATCGATTTTAAGACAAGATAACTTCAATTCTCTTATTTTATAAGAGGTAGTTTGAAGGCAGCCATCTCCTGAGCTTTATGTGTCTCAACTATGTGCCCGGCCAAATGTGGCCAGGTTGCCCGGTTTTTGTAACTATGTTCAAAATGTAATAAAATAAACAAAAATTTAACAAAAGTTAGTACCCTTTGAAATTATTGTATCCGAATTTTGTAAGAGAAATTGATAACTTAAAAGAGTAATGACTTTAAAATATAACAAACACAAGGATTACCTGTTATGGATTTATCCAATAATCTTACTGGGACTGATAATTTTCTTAATTAAACGTGATGAATCCAGTAGTAAGTCTTCCTGGATGCATGATATTAGTTATAATTTGGATTCCTTAATAATCATCAGTCCCCAGACTATAACTGATGATGGATCCAAAGCAAAAGAACATAATGATAATACTTCAACTCTAAATGTCATATTAGCCAAATGATATTTAAAACTCAAACAATCAGGATTTTGCAGGAAAAGCCAGAAATTCTTTACGTTAACAGCCGAATGAAGTTGACCACGAACAGCATTTGTTAAATGCTTGTTGAAGTATGAAATCTGTTAATTCAAAGACCAGTTATATTATTAATCCTGAAAGAGACAGGAAATTAAGGAATAACTGGCGTCCGATTTTTTGGTATTCAGATTTAATTGATTCAAAATCTGAGCGCAGTTGGTCAGCATTTAGTTTTTGAAGGTCAGAATCCTCCCGGCTCCATGATTCGAGCAAGTCATCTGTTAGTTCAAAATGAAATTGAATGCCATATGCCTTTTGTCCAAATTTGATAATCTGATTCTGGCAAGAATCCCCGGTTCCCAATAAAGTCATTTGGGGAGTAATCTGAACAGTTTCTCCATGTAGTTGGAAAACAGTAAAAACATCGGGCAGATTATTAAAAAGCTTATCTTTCTTTCCGTCCTGTGTTAATCTTATTTTGAAAAAACTGCCATTATGATCACGAAATCCAACTTCATTAGTCTGACATTTTTCCACCTTACCACCCAATGCTTTGACAAATGTCTGGAGTCCCAGGCAGATTCCAAAGTAAGGAACCCCGGCAAGAATGACTCTTTTAATTAATGCTAATTCGTTTTGCATTTTTCGTGTTAAATCGTTTGCACTTTCAGGTCCGCCAAGAACAATTAAAGCTCCATAATTTTTAAAGTGCTTAATAACTGTTGTGTGGTCAAAATCAATTATTTGATAGCTTAAATTATGTTCTTTTAATATAGTTTCAATGAGTCCTGGATTTTCTCTCGGGGTGTTCTTAAGAATTAGAATCTCTCTGTTCATAATACGATAGGATTAATGTTATTGGAAAGGTATTCATTTTTAAAAAAAAAGTATTTTTTATTATGATTAACGACCCGGTGTCACGTGCATCGACTACGGCAGCCGGGGGAGGCATGGCGGTTGTTTTTCCCATTTCAATTTATTTTTTCAGATTCAGGATCATTATTTGCAATTGCAAATTCTTTTATAATCTTTGCCATAACTAATTACCAAAGCTGGTTCCTGTATTTAACAAAATGATCTGAAGAATGTTTATTTATTAAGACCTTAAATATACTTATACTTCAGCTTTTTATTAAGATATAATTCAGGACAAGCCGGGGCATAAAGGGATAAAGAAAATGAAAGAACCTTTTGTAATTCTCGTAGATGAAAATGATAAACCGAAGGGCATTTCAGGGAAGATGGAGGCACATAGGAAAGCACTTCTTCACAGGGCAGTATCAGTGTTTGTTGTAAACCAGGGAGGTAAGTGGATCCTGCAACGCAGGGCATTAGACAAATATCATTCAAACGGCTTGTGGACAAATACCTGTTGTACTCATCCACATCCGGGGGAGACAAATATTGGTGCAGCCATGCGCCGGCTCAAGGAGGAGATGGGAATAGAATGCAGCCTGGTTGAATTATTCTCCTTCACTTACATGGAAAAGCTTGATAATGAACTTACCGAACATGAGTTAGATCATGTTTTCTTTGGCGTCTCAGATAAAGATCCGGTCATAAACATATCTGAAGTCGAAGAATGGAAAACAGTCTCCTTTGAGGATCTTCATACTGACATACTTGAAAATCCTGCAGATTACACCTATTGGTTTAAAAAGATCTATGAAAATGTCAATATGCATTTAACCGAAATTCAAAAAAAACAGACAATATAAAGCTGGGAAAAAGATGTTGTTATAAAAAACCATAAATTTAAAATCCTTTAATTGATATTAAAATTATGACTTTTCAGCAGGGAAATAAGGTAATAGAAGAAGTTACGCGCAAACCTCTCAATATAGATACTATAAGAGATTTATGGACACAGACTTATAATACGTCTGGCAAACCGGACTGGTCACATATTTTCCCCTATTACCACAAGGAAATCGTTTTCCATGACAGCATACAGCGAATTGAAGGGATTGAAGATTTCATCCTTATGTGTAACCGGCTTACAAAACGCACCAAAGAGTTAAAAATGGAGATTATTTCGATTGCCCAGAACGAAAACATAATCATTTTTGACTGGATAATGACAATGATGTTTAAAAAATACCCGAGTACTCCGCTTTATGGTTCAACAAAACTCAAAATAAGCGAAGACGGATATATAATTGAGCAAAGGGATTACTACGATTTGTGGGGAGACATTTTCAATAAAATTCCTCATTTTGGTAAGATGTACCGCCGGTTTTTAATAAAGAAATTTGGATAATGAGAAAGAAATTTGAACTTCCTGCTAGGCACGCTATGAACAGAGTAGAAGGAAAACAAATTTTTCAAATAAATAAAGAATTAACCCAACTTGATCAGGAATACTTGCATGAAGTATGATACTGTAATTGTAGGGGGTGGTATTGCCGGCCTGACAGCCGCAGCTTATCTGGCCAAAGCAGGTCAATCGGTTGCGATTTATGAAAAGCAATCAAAAGCTGGCGGATTGGTGCAAACCTTTACACGCAACAAGGTTTATTTTGATGCAGGTTTAAGATCAATTGAAAATTCAGGTATAGTTCTCCCAATGCTCAGACAATTGGGAATTGGAATTGATTTTATCAAAAGCAAAGTTTCAATAGGCATTGCTGATAGTGTTATCAGACTGGAAAATCAAGAAAGTCTGATTCAATATGAAGCTTTTTTAAAGTCACATTATCCCGATAATGAGAAAGATATCATCCGTATTGTCAAAGAGATTAGAAAAATTATGGATTATATGGATGTACTGTATGGAATTGATAATCCGGCATTTCTGAATATATCAGATGATAAAAAGTATCTTTATAAAGTTATATTACCATGGATCTTTAAATTCATTCTTACTATCCGGAAAATTAATAAATTGAATGAGCCTGTAGATGAATACCTGAAACGATTTACAGATAGTCAGCCCCTGATAGATATAATTGCGCAGCATTTTTTTCAAAAAACACCCACTTCATTTGCACTGAGCTATTTTAGCCTATATCTGGACTATTATTATCCAAGAGGAGGAACGGCTGTGCTGATAGAGAAAATGGAAGCTTTTATTATTGAGCATGGAGGTAAGATTAATACCTCTGTATCAATTGAATGCCTTCAGCCCGAACAAAAATGGGTGGTTGATAATCAAGGTAACCGGATAGGCTATACTAATTTAATCTGGGCTGCAGACATGAAACAACTGTACAATATAATACCAATTGAAAAACTGAATGACCAAAAGCTAGCTCGAAAAATTCAGGAAAAGCGATCATTCCTGAAAGATTTAAGAGGTGGTGATTCGGTATTTTCAGTTTATCTGACGGTAAATGAAAAAAAGGAATATTTTTCTGATATCTGCTCCGGGCATTTTTTCTACACTCCGAAAAAGAATGGATTATCTGCCTTACTCAATGCTGATATTGTACTATTCCTGAATAAGCATGCTATTGATTCTGAAAACAGTGATTTGAAAAACAAAGTCAAGCAATACTTAAGTGATTACTGCGACCTGAACACATTTGAAATTGCTATACCTGTTTTACGTGACCAAAATCTGGCACCTGAAGGTCAGACCGGATTGATTGTCAGCTTGCTTTTCGATTACCGTTTAGCGAAGAAAATTGATGAGTATGGCTGGACAGATGAAATGAAGGATTTTCTGGAAAAAACCTTTATTCGTATTTTAGATGAAAGCATATTTCCGGGAATTAAAAACAAGATTATGGACCGGTTTTCGTCTTCTCCGTTAACCATTGAGAAGCTCACAGGCAACACTGAAGGCGGAATTACCGGCTGGGCATTTACGAATCCTTATATTCCTGTAGTAAACAAAATGCTGAAAGTTGCCAGATCCGTCGACACAGTTTTACCATCGGTTTACCAGGCCGGACAATGGGTTTACAGCCCTTCGGGTTTACCAATCTCTATCCTTACTGGCAAACTCGCGGCAGATAAAGTGCAAAAAACAAGAACAAATAGAAAATTGAGCCTTAAATCGGACAGAGTTGAAATGACCGATAGTGTCGTAAAATTCCCATCTGGCAAAATCTTAGAATAATAACCTGACAAAAGAATGATTATCAGGGCGTAGAATTATACTTCCTAAAGGGAATACAATCAATGAACAACATATTTTTGTCCAGCACCTGGCGGATAAAGAAGGGTGTGAGAGTGAGGAGTAGTTAGTTACCACTCTATTAAATCCTTTTCCACAATCCCGACCTTCGGTAAAAGTTAAATCTAAAATTCAGGTAACTTATTTGATAGTTCACCAATGATTTTGTCTGCTTCGTTGCATTTTTATAAAAACTGAAAAATCACATAATTAAATTTATGCAAATGTTCACCATGTAGTTTAAAGAGAAACCTTATTCTATGACAATTTTATATTATGAAAAAAATCAATCTAAAAAGACTATTTAGTCTTCTTTTAATAGCATTTATTTCAAAGATTTTAGTTGCACAAGAAATAGAATCAACATCAGATACTATTAGAAAAGATGCAGTGAAGATTTTTCTTGACTGTCAGAGTTGTGATATGAATTACACAAGGGAGCAAATCAATTTTGCAAATTTTGTTAGAGATGTAAAAGAGGCTCAGGTTTTTATTCTGGTTACTGAACAGAAAGCAGGAAGCGGGGGAACTCAATATACATTTACGTATCAGGGGCTACAAATATTCAAAGGGATAAATGATACACTGGTTTACACTACCAATCCTGATGAAACAAGTCCAATCGTAAGAGAGAAAAAAACTAATATGCTGCAAATGGGATTAATGAAATATGTTGCGAGGACCCCTCTTTTTAACAAAATTGAAATCAATCTCAATGCAGAGCTGGAACAGGAACAGGTAATTGACAAATGGAATAACTGGGTTTTTGCACTTTCAACAGAACCGCAGTTTCAATCAGAAGAATCAGATAAACAGTTCGAATTAAGAAACTCACTCAATATTACAAAAGTCACACCGGATATTAAGATTGAACTTGAACTTGATCAAAACTATAGTCAAAGAAGGGTTATTGATGATGAGGGAGGTGATACTACTTATGTGACGAACGAATTTCAGGGCGATAACCTTTTCGTTAAAAGTCTTGGTGAGCACTGGTCAGCCGGTGTTAAATGGAATATAGGTTCTTCCACCAGAGAGAATTATGATCTGAGAACTGATTTGCTTCCATCGATTGAATACGATCTTTTCCCTTATTCGGAAGCGACTCACAGACAATTAAGATTTTTATACAGTGTTGGAATACAGTATAATAACTATATTGATTCAACTATTTATAATCAGGTTAAGGAAAGCCTTTTCAAACAGGAAATAAATATTGCTTTCCAGATACAGGAAAAATGGGGTTCTATAAATCTGGCTTTATTAGGATCAAATTATCTAAATGATTTTTCAAAAAATCGCCTTGAACTAGTTAGTTCTCTAAATCTAAGAATCTTTAAAGGGCTTACATTACAGATTTCCGGTGGTGTTGCCCATATTAATGACCAGATTAATCTTAAAAAGGGTGACGTTTCAGAAGCTGACAGATTATTGGAGCTAAGGGAGCTTTCAACGCAGTATAGGATTCAGGGAGGTATCGGATTAGCTTACACATTTGGTTCAATTTACAATAATGTTGTTAATCCAAGGTTCGGATTCGGAGGCGGTGGCGGCATGATGCCACAAGAGGATTACGATTAATAATTTTATACGCAAAGTGTTAGCCTGTAAATGGTTTAAAAACAATACTATATATGTAAAAATATGAACATTTTCAAATTTTTTCTTAGCCTGACCATCACTATAGCAATGTTATTACTAATGGATCCAAGATCATTTTATGGCCTGGCATTTCATGAATGGGCAGGTTTGACAATCGGAATATTTTTTATTCTTCATAAGATACTTAACTGGGGCTGGATCAGGAAAGTCTCTGTTGGCTTTTTCACAAGATGCCCTGGCAGAGCCAGATTTAATTATGTCCTTGATGTCCTACTGCTGGCAGGTATCATACTTATGATACTTAGCGGAATAGCCATTGCGCGGACAATTGACTTTTCATGGCTCAACCTGGGTGGCTCACGGATATTTTGGAGAGTGATGCACACAAGTTCTTCATTTATAACACTGGCATTGTTTGGCATCCATCTTGGATTACACTGGAACTGGGTTCTACAAATTTTACATATTAAAAAACCAAATGGTAAAAAAAATTAGCTTTCTGATATTATCAGTTATAATACTGGTTCTTGGTATAATAGCATTCAGTAAACTAAGCTATTGGGACAGAAGCGTCAGGATATTCAATTATGGTTCTGGTACTACTTTCGAAGGGAGACTGGGCAGAGGCCCGGGTGACAGAGAATTTGAATCAAGAGAAGGTCGGCCTGATCAGGGAATAAGGGAGAGAAATATCCCTGACAGCTTAAGGCAACAGTTCAGACCGCGAGGCGGGGATAGGTTGGGAAGTGGCCATTTTTACGGAGAAATGAGAAACGGTGAAGGCCGTAGAGGGGGTGAATTCGCACAAGGGAAAAAAATAAACATCCGGAATGTGAAATGGTTTCTGGCTGTATTTGCGGCCTTTACAATAATTGTGATTTACACCGATAAAGCAATTTTTCTCATGCGAAAGAGAAAAGGCAGACAGACAACTATTAAAGAGATTATATAAGAAACAATTGGTTTATACAAGATAGCAGAGTACCTCATTTTATTTTGGTCCTAAAGGACTTGATTTGTTTCGAGGTTAGTAGGGGGACGCCTGAAGAGGCGTCTTTTTACGCTATAGAATTTATTCTAGGTGGAATTAAAAATTGATGGGCTGGCCGTCTTGGTTAAAAAAAGTTAATATAATCTGTATAAAATAAATAAACAGACTTTTGAATTATATTTGGGCTAATTATGGATAAAGTCAATCGTATTCTGATAAGCTTGTCAGTGGTTTTTATCTCATTTCTTTTCATTTATGAGGGTAAAACAATTTTGCTCTCAGGGTATAAACTTCTGGTCCATAACAATCATGATCAAAATTGTGACCTTAAAGTTCCTTTTCAACAGGACCTTGATAAATCCCAGGATGAGGATATATGGATAAACTCAAATTCCTTTGAGCTTTCTTTCTCATCTGAAATGCCTTCCTTATTTCACTTTTATCAGAACAATAAGACAAAAGATTTTACAATATTTATTTGGCAACCTCCCAAACCAGCTTAAGGAGAATCGCTTTTATAAGATTTTTCCCGAAATCTGCTCTTGAAATTGATTAGCATTAATACTCCCTTATTATTTAGTATTTCTTGTCAGTAAATTGTCAAAACTTAAAATATCTTAATCATAATGAAATCAAATTTTCCTAAAATATTTTTAACAGTATTATTCTATGTAACTTCAGTGACTATTGTTCGTTGCCAGCTTTATGAATGGCGCGGACCCGGCCGAAGCGGCATTTATAATGAAACGGGATTACTAAAAAAGTGGCCTGCAAATGGGCCTGCCCTTTTATGGGAAGCTGAGAATATGGGAGATGGGTATTCTTCACCGATTGTTACTGATGATGCAGTGTATGTAACTGGAAGAAAAGATAGCTCCGATGTTCTTACCGCCCTTACACACAATGGTAAAGTAAAATGGAAAACAGTGTATGGAAAGGCATGGATGGCAAACCATACCGGATCGAGATGCATTCCTACCTATTATGACGGAAATATTTTCCTTATAAGCGGAAGCGGAGATATTGTCTGTGTCGGATCGGACGGCAGGATAAAATGGTCAAAAAATCATTACAGCT
>WSSedA1B3DRAFT_1000495_pt1 | contig 11370 bp, 14 predicted proteins | sample WetSurSiteA1Bulk_FD_9468 | JGI IMG/M metagenome (IMG submission 9468)
GAAACTTGTTCAACGAGGTGATTGCTTTTTTTATCAAGGGCTTTATCCAAGGGAAAGAAACACTTAACCCTCAACTTCAGCCGATCGTCAATGCCTAACTTCTAGGAATTATGCTTTGGCAGCCGATGAGTTAAAAAGAGCTTTTGATTTTGTTAGCAATAAAGAATTAGATCAAGGTCGCATTAATAAGCTAAATGATACATTAGGTTGTTGGTTTGGAGTTGTATTTTTTATAGTTCTGGTCGTTGCTTTTATTACTTCTCTACTGGCTTATTTGGCTACGCTGAGAGCTTTTGGGTAAATGTTTTGTGGTTCCTTGGAACCTTGTATTTGCTCTGGAAAATAATGAACTGGTTGCACGATAATATATTTAATAAGATGTCTGATAGATATTGGGAAGCGAGGAAAAATGAGCTTATTACAGCCCACGACAGCGGCAAGAAGAGAGCATGGGAAGAAGCTGAATCTCAACGAAAAAAAGCTGAGGCAGCAATTGAAGAATACCGAAAGGAGGGGGAAGTTCATCGAAATGAGACCGAGACTGCTTTGCAGTGGCTCTTGACCCAAACGAACTATGTTTCGAGGTAATGGCTAACATTTAAGTGATGTTGTCATCATTGCGGCATGGGTTGCCGCAATCCAGAAGCCGCGGATGGCATACGCATGAACACATCCCTGTGTTCTGAATTCTAGTCAGGTAGGGTGGGCAACGCTTTTCTGTCCACCATTTTACCTGCAAATGGCGATGCACACGATAAAACTGTTTGCTCACCCTATACGGCTGTAAATAACTCAAATAATGGTAACGTAGCTTGTTAGGGTTACTATTCACCACAGGAGCGTTTTATGAGACAACAAATATTCACTTTCACCTTGCTTGCATTACTTACAGCTAACCCTGCTTTTGCACTGGATGCAGTCTGTAATCCCATCATCAAAGCCAGTACGCAAAAAATAGCGCAAGCGGCATGGCACAGTATTACCGAATCAAAGAATAAGAAGATGGAAGCCATGAAGGTTGATGGAAAATTTTTCATGCGCATTGATGGCGGAAAGTGGCAAAAAGGAGCTGACTTTGATAACGGAGACAAAGTGATGGTTGGAATGATACAAAGTGGCAAAGCCAAAGTGACTAATTGCAAAGACGAAGGCAGTGAAACCCTGGATGGAATTGCAACCACTGTGACTAGCTATACCATAGAAATAGCGGGAATGCCTGTACCTGCCACCAATATAAAATTGTACACTGGCAAAGATGATAGCCTGCCTTATAGAGAGCTGGGAGAGAGCGTGATAAAAAACTACCGCTACAAAGAGGTGCTTGCACCCACGCTTCAATGACACAAATGTAACATTCAATATTATGCCACAGGTTCGAGAGGCGCGAAAACATAGGCTATTCTCCGCTTCGATTTTTGGGATACTAAGTCTTCTCTGGGTAGTAGGTGGTGGTTTTCTGGTGCTATTTGCAGACAACACGCCATTACGCTACTTATTACTCATTGGCTATACTCTGTTTTTTGCCATATTCATGGGCTGGCTAATTGCAAGAATGCGTCGCGGCTTTCGGTGTCCTGACTGCGGTGGCACTGTCGAGGAAGTCAATGAAGCCCAAAGTCAAGAAGGTGACAGACTACTCAAATTGTGTAAGTGTTGTAATACTTTGTGGGATATTGTGGGTCTGTCTAACCGTGTAGACTTGTAGCTATAAACATAAATTTCATCTGAAAAACGAAGAAGAAAAATAATAAAGCTTTATTTAATTCTTGCTAAGAAGTCTTCAACATAGCGAGATTTCCCTGTTGTTTGCACATCGAACACTTAAAAACAGCCTAATAACCTATATAATGATTCTCTATTTGTTATGATCACAAAATACAGGATTCATTATGACTAAAATCGTTATTCAAACCCTAGCTGCACCGCAAGTGATAGGTACTTATTCACAGGCGGTTAAAGTGGATCGCACAGTGTATCTTTCGGGACAGATTCCTTTAAATCCTGAAACTATGACGCTTGTTGATGGCGATATTGCCGCACAAATTACCCAAGTGTTTGAGAATTTAAAAGCGGTTGCCTTGGCGGCAGAGGGTGATTTTTCCGACATTGTTAAACTCAATGTGTTTTTAACGGATTTAACGCATTTCCCTATCGTTAATGAAATTATGGGGCAGTATTTTGATGAACCGTATCCAGCACGCGCAGCGATTGGTGTGGCAGCATTACCTAAAGGAGCTGGCGTAGAGATGGATGCCATTATGGTATTAAAACCGCAAGAGTATCCCGCTTCTTAAGATTCAGTAATGAAAACCCCGCACACGCTTAACCAATCGGTTGCCGTTTTAACGGGCGTTGGCTCGCAAACTGTTAATCGTTTGCATAAATTGGGTATACATCTTATTCAAGACCTGATTTTTCACCTACCGTTACGTTATGAAGATAGAACTCGCGTTCATCCTATCGGTTCATTAACAGCAGGGATGACGGTGTTGATTTGCGGTAAAGTGGATTTTATTGATGTATTAGCCAAAGGGCGTAAAAGCCTGATTTGCCGCATCAGTGATGGCACGGGGTTTATCTCGTTGAAGTTTTTTCATTTCAGCGCAGACCAGTACAATACGATGAAAGCGGGGACGTGGCTAAGTTGCTTTGCCGAAGTGCGCCACGGTTATGCGGGTTTGGAAATGGTGCATCCTGAATATCGGATTATTGCCAGCCCTGACAGTTACATTCCCGAAAACCGCTTAACGCCTGTTTATCCCTTAACCGAAGGCTTGAGTCAAACGACGTTGCGCAAGGTGGTTAAGCAAGCGTTAAACGAAGCCGAGTTATTGCAAGACTGGATTCCTGACCACATTTTGCAACGCTATCAATATCCGTCTTTATTAGAAGCAATACACACACTACATGCACCCGATGAATCGGTGTCGATGTTGGCATTACAAAATGGTAGTTTACCTGCACTGAAACGCTTGGCATTTGAAGAGTTACTTAGCCATTATTTGAGCTTAAAAAAATCCAAGGTGTCCGCTAAAGTGTGGCAAGCCCCACAATTTTTAAGCCCCACATTAGCCAGCGGTAAAGCGCATTTTTTGCGTTCCTTACCGTTTACCTTAACAGGCGCACAGCAACGGGTGATTGCGGAAATTGAAACCGATTGCGCGTCCTCACATCCGATGATGCGTTTGGTGCAGGGTGATGTCGGTTCGGGTAAAACTGTAGTATCGGCTTACGCAGCATTGCTCGCGTTATCGGCTGGTTATCAGGTTGCCGTCATGGCTCCGACGGAATTACTCGCTGAACAACATTATCGTAATTTCAGCGCGTGGTTTGATGGCTTTCAAACTCAAGTGTTATATTTAACAGGGCAGTCAAAAGGCAAACAACGTGCGGCTACCTTGCAAGCCTTAGCCGATGGCTCAGCGGGCATTATCGTCGGCACTCATGCCTTGTTTCAAGACAGCGTGCAGTTTCAGCGGCTGGGCTTGATTATTATTGATGAACAACACCGTTTTGGTGTCCATCAACGTATGGCACTTCGAGATAAAGGGCAACAAGCAGGGCAGCGTCCGCATCAATTAGTGATGACTGCCACGCCGATTCCGCGCACGCTTGCTATGTTGCAGTATTCTGATTTGGATATTTCCATTATTGATGAATTGCCACCGAATCGAAAACCCATTGTCACCAGCGTGATTCCATCTGAACGCCGTGACAGCGTGATTGATAGAATTAATCATTGGGTAGCTAAAAAACGCCAAGGTTATTGGGTGTGTACACTGATTGAAGAATCGGAAGTATTGCAATGTGAAGCGGCAGAGAAAACGGCTGAACAATTAACGCAAGCCTTGCCCAATGTGCGCATTGCGTTGATTCATGGGCGCATGAAATCCGCTGAAAAAGATGCCATCATGCAGGCGTTTAAAAACCACGAGCTGGATTTATTAGTCGCCACCACGGTGATTGAAGTCGGTGTGGATGTGCCGAATGCGGGCTTGATGATTATTGAAAATCCCGAACGCTTGGGCTTATCGCAATTGCATCAATTACGCGGACGGGTGGGACGTGGTGCGGATGACAGTTATTGTTTATTGATGTATCAATCGCCGTTATCGGAAACAGCACGGCAACGGCTAGGCATTTTACGCGATAGTAATGACGGCTTTGTGATTGCTGAAAAAGATTTGCAACTACGCGGGCCTGGTGATGTGATGGGAACACGCCAAACAGGACAAATTCATTTTAAAGTGGCAGATTTAGCCAGAGATGTCGATGTGCTGGACATCATCCAACAAATCGGCGAACAGTTTTTTATCGACGCGCCTAACGCTATACAGCCTTTGTGTGAGCGTTGGCTGGGCGCGTCTACAGATTATGCAGAGGTTTAAACCCGCTTGACTACCAACAGTGTGTTATTCAATCAAGAACCGTTATGGCGAGAAAACCAACAAGGCACACGCCATAAATTACCCGAAGCCGTGCAGTCGTGGACGTATGAATCAGGCTCACTCACGCAACGTTTACGCGCTACTTACGGCGATTCGGTAGCGGTTAAAGTGTTATTTCAACAATGGCGCGTGCCGTTTTTAAGCGAACGCAAAGCCTTAGGATTGCATGAAAACAGAGTGTGTTTAATTCGTGAAGTGTTGTTACACGCTAATGCTAAACCGCTGATTTTAGCGCGTACCATTCTGCCTGCTGCTACTATCAAAATTGCTAATCGTAGCTTATCCAAACTAGGCACGCGTCCGTTAGGTGAAGTGATTTTTTCCTATCCGCACTTAGAACGTATTGCTATGGATGTGACGCTGATTAATTCCAACGAGTGGATACCCCGTGCATTGGATATTGGTCATATTCAACAGCCGATATGGGGTAGACGCACAGTTTATGCGATTAAGCATCGGCAAATGCTAGTCAGTGAATTTTTTCTGCCTGCTATTTTGTAGTTACCTGATAGCACTAGGATGACGAATTAACATGGAAAATTTGTCTTTGCGTTTATTAAGCCAACCGCGTACTTCGATGGTTTTGCCTTGATAGCTATTCACATCAGGAAATAGAGATAGCCATTCACGTTCAATACGCGCATCAAAACGATCAGAAAACTCCAGATAAATAAATTTCTTAGTGGCATGAATGGAGTGTACTTTACCAACTATGCGTGTCCAGCCGTGATGCCCTTCGTCGGTCAGTTGCTCAACGGGGATCGCAGCATATTCGGGGCGTTGCCAAATCCCTAGTTTGGCATTTTCTGCCTGTTGTTCTGCTTTTACTAACTCATTGGTATATTTTAAGTTTGGTGGCCAAATACTGGCTTCTGCTAAACCTGCGGCAACTAACAACACGTTGATATGTTGGTTATTTTCCGTGAATAAATGCCCTAAGGTTCTACCGTAGCTGTCGGTTTTTTCCACATCGGTTTCTAAACGCACTTTGCCATCTTTGAGTTTGGCAATCAGCCAGCTTTTTGCTTCGTTGCCACCTGCATCCGCTTGATTACCACGGTGTTGTATTTCAGGGGTATTAATGCCTAGTAAACGCACTTTCTGCCCATCGTCTAAAACCACGGTATCGCCATCGTAAACAGTTCTAACGTGATAAAAACCCTGCGTCGTTTTTATTGCTATTTTTTGTGCATTAGGTTCAGTCGTGTGGTCAGAAAAATGTTGTTCACCGTTAGCATCACGCCATTGATATACGTCTGCACTGACAGATAGCGGCAGAAATAATAATAAAATCAATAACATTTTCATAAAATCACCTAAGACATTGGAGTAAACACAGAGGTAAAAACACACGCGATGATGATAAATAAATTGTCCAATATTTGGTTTTCATAGATAATTGTCCATTTTGTAAAATAATTTACCTAAAAAATTATAATGACATTTATTGCGAGTAGTTCGCCGAGTAGTACATGGATATGAATAAATTTGCCCAAGACTTGTTACAACAAGCCTTACACTTGGAGACAGATATTACCTTATTTAATAGCGAGACACCTTTATTAGGCAATTTAGCCGAATTAGATTCTATTGGTGTGGTTAGTGTGATTACTCTGATTGAAGAGCAGTTAAGTTGTACTATTGAAGACGATGAAATTAATGCTGAGGTATTTGAAACGTTTGGTAGTTTGGTTTGCTTCATGGAAAGTAAACGCGCCCCTTGCTAAAAATCATGCGGAGCTAACTGTTCGATAAACCAGCGTAATACATTGCCTTGATTGCTGGTTTTCCATGCTATATGTAACGCCTCTGTTGGTATCAGATTTTCTACTGGCAAGGCAATTAATCGACCACGCGCTAGTAAATTCTCAATACGATGCGCAGGTAAAAATCCTACCCCTAAACCCAAACATTGCGCGTGTATTTTTTCTGCCAGCGATGGCACGCGTAATACAGGACGCTTGCTAAACAGTCGATGACTTTGTGGAGCTTGTTGTTTCGATGAATCCCGCACTACGATAAAACGGTATTGTTCGATTAATTGTTGCGACAGTGGCAATGCCACTTTTGTCAGTTCATGTTCTGGCGCAACCGCAAAAATCCATTCAATTTCCTGAATCTTTTGATAGCTAATGCCGTTACTCAAGGTGTATTCAGCACTCACACCAATCACTAAATCCGCACGATTACTGCTCAAAGCTTCTTGTGTACCGCCCAGCACTTCTTCATAAATATTAATTTCAATATCAGGTAATAGCTCGTAAAACTGGGCAATCAACGGGTAGATGAACTCAAAGTCCAAAATGGAATCTATTGCTATATTAAACACTGGTTCCCAGCCACTATGTGCTTTTTTAGTGGTTATCGCTAAGCGTTCGGTGGCTTGTAGAATCTCCCGTCCTTGTTCTAGCAATACTTTACCTGCGGGCGTTAGCATGGCGCGTCTGCCTTCTTTCCGAAACAATACCACATCCAAGTCCTGTTCCAATTTCTGTACGGTATAAGAAATGGCGGACGGTACGCGAAATAATGCGTTAGCGGCAGCGGCAAAACTGCCTTTTTGGTCAATGGCATCAAGGACTTCCAGTGCATCGAGGGTAATAGGGTATTTCATAATGGTTACTCACTGATGTTACGCATTTGTCCACGAAAAACACAAAAAGCACGAAAAGTAGTTTTTGTGATTAATAAACCTACAGACTTTCGCTGCTAACAAAATACATATTCATCTTTTTTCGATGTCTTTCGTGCTTTTCGTGGACTGTAAATAAATGGTTCAATTATTTTGAAGCAATTGAACAAAATCTACCGCTTTTTATTCTACTAGCCAAACTTATAATGAACCCAACATCACATAATCAATACAGAGGTCATTATGAACAACAAATTAATTCACAACTTATTATTAGCTAACGCGGGGTTGGAAGCTCTTATCTTACGTTTTCCCATCGGTTTAATTTTAGCCGCACACGGTAGCCAAAAATTATTCGCGTGGTTTGGCGGTTACGGATTAGACGGCACGGCGCAATGGATGGCAACGGTGGGCTTACAGCCTAGTTTTATCATGGCGTTATTGGCGGGTAGTGCGGAATTTTTTGGCGGTGTTGCTTTAATGTTGGGTTTATTGACCCGTCCTGCGGCGGCGGCAAATGCCTTGACTATGCTAGTCGCGCTGGTATCAGTGCATTTAGGCAAAGGCTTTTTCATGGACACGCACGGTATTGAATACGCGCTGGCGTTATTATCAGCCACCAGCGCGCTGATATTCATCGGTGGTGGACGGTATTCATTGGATTATTATGTAATTAAAACCAATTTATTGGGGGTGCAAAATGACTAAGCAAATACGACAGCTGACAGCGGTTGTGACTGGGCAAGCCACCAGTGATGGCGCGGGCGTTAAACTCAAACGCATTATTCACCAGCAACACCAAAAAGCTTTTGATCCGTTTTTATTATTGGATGAATTCTCCTCGGATAATGCCGATGATTATATCGGCGGCTTTCCCAGTCATCCACATCGTGGCTTTGAAACTGTGACGTATATGTTGGAAGGCGCGATGCTACACCGTGACCATTTGGGTAATGAAGGGCATTTACGCGCAGGAGACGTGCAGTGGATGACTGCCGCACATGGCATTATTCATTCGGAAATGCCTGAACAAGAAAACGGTTTGTTGCGTGGCTTTCAGTTGTGGATTAATTTACCTGCGGCAGAGAAAATGAAACCGCCGCATTATCAAGACATAGCTGCGGCTGATATTCCACGCCTTAGTTTGGCAAACGGCGGTACTATAAAAGTGATTGCAGGTGATTATGTCAGTGATACCGAAACCATTACAGGTGCAGTGCATGGCGTAACCACGCAACCGTTATATCTTGATGTTTCATTAAGCCCACAACAACAATTAAATATTCCGATAGCAACTCAGCAGACGGTGTTGGTGTATGTCTATGAAGGCGTGTTAGCGGTAGGTGAATCAGCTGACATTCTAACAGCGGGACAACTTGGGCAATTACAAAACGGTGATACGCTACAACTGGCAACCCAACAGCAAGCAGCACGATTTTTAGTATTAGCCGCACTGCCATTAAACGAACCTGTTGTACAATCAGGACCGTTTGTCATGAACAGCGATGAAGAAGTTGAACAAGCATTTCGTGATTACCGTAACGGCGTATTGACGCTGTAAAACATCAACTAAGGAAACTACTATGCAAGCAAAACCCGCAACAAGCTGTGTAAAGATTCACAATATTATTCAAAATCGCTGGAGTCCAAGAGCGTTTGATGCGAATAAGCCCGTCAGTCATGATGATTTATTGGCACTGCTGGAAGCGGCGCGTTGGGCTCCATCGTGTTTTAACGATCAACCGTGGCGGTTTGTGGTGTGTAATAAAAACACCGATGCAGATAGCTGGCAAAACGCTCTCACTACCTTAGCGGAAAGAAACCAACTATGGGCAAAAAACGCACCTATATTAGTGTTGTCTGTGGCAATGGCAAATTTTAATCATAACGACAAGCCCAACCGTTGGGCAATGTATGACACAGGAGCTGCCGCTACTAGCTTATGTTTACAAGCAACGGCGTTAGGTTTGATTGTGCATCAAATGGGTGGCTTTGATGCCGAAAAAGCCCGTGAGCTGTTTCATTTGCCCCATGACTGTACACCGATGGCAATGATGGCGATTGGTTATCAGGGCGATGCGAATATGTTGGATGAAGATTTTAAAGTCACTGAATTAGGTGAGCGGTCTCGCGTAGCATTGTATGAGCGATTTTATGCTGGACGGTGGGGCAAAGAAATGGAGTGATTTGTAGTCATGCCAGTCCTTTAAGGACTGGCAGTCGTTAAAACACCTGTGTACAGATAATTTAAAACTCAGATATACTTCAAAAACCAATTACTTTTACAACAAAAATAATTATGAATTCATCTGATGAGCAACTATTTAATCCATCTCAACAAGTTATAGAGTATGCCAATGTTAAGGAATACGAAAACAACTATGCCGACTCTATTGCACATCCATTAGATTTTTGGGAAAAACAAGCCGAAACACTCGATTGGGTAACAAAATGGGACAAAGTGCTGGATGACAGTAATCCACCGTTTTTTAAATGGTTTACAGGTGGAAAAACTAACATCATTTTAAATGCCATTGACCGCCATTTAAAAACAGCCAATCGCAATAAATTAGCCATTATTTGGGAAGGCGAAACAGGTGATGTCAGAAGTTTTTCGTATCATGCGTTAAATCGTGAAGTATGCGAGTTTGCCAATATTTTAAAAGCAATGGGGGTAAAAAAAGGTGACATTGTTACTATTTATTTACCGCAAATTCCCGAACAACTGTTTGCTATGCTTGCTTGTGCCAAAATTGGCGCGGCGCACAGCGTCGTTTATGGCGGTTTCAGTCACGAAGCCTTAGCCGATAGAATCAATGATGCCAACAGTCGCGTGGTAGTCACAGCGGATGGTGGTTTTAGACGTGGCAAATCTAGCCAATTAAAAGATATTGTCAATAAAGCCTTGGAACACACGCCCACCGTGGAAGTGTGTATCACGGTAAAACGGACAGGCATTGATGTATTCATGGAAAACGATCGTGATTATTGGTATCACGATTTAAAAAGTCTACCGATTGCGTCATCAAAATGTGAAACCGAAATCATGGATGCCGAGGATATGTTATTTATTCTCTACACCTCAGGTTCTACGGGTAAGCCTAAAGGTTTAGTGCATACGCACGGCGGTTATAGTGTTTACACCGCAACCACGCATAAAATGGTTTTCGATATAAAACCCGAAGACCGTTGGTGGTGTGCCGCTGATCCTGGTTGGATTACTGGACACTCCTATATTGTTTACGCACCACTGATTAATGGTGCAACCATCTTTTTATACGAAGGTGCGCCCAATCATCCCTATCCAAATCGTTGGTGGAAAATGATTGAAAAATACGGCATCAACGTGTTATATACCTCGCCAACAGCGATACGCGGCTTAATGCGTTACGGGGAATCGTGGCCAAACAAACATGATTTAAGCTCACTGCGCTTATTAGGCTCTGTTGGTGAACCCATTAATCCAGAAGCGTGGAAATGGTATTACAACGTGATAGGTAAAGCACAATGCCCCATTATGGACACTTGGTGGCAAACAGAAACAGGCGGTTTTATTATTTGCCCGATTCCTGCCTTACCGTTAAAACCTGGTTCAGCGACAAAACCATTCTTTGGCATTGAAACCGATGTCGTTGACGATGAGGGCAAAAAAGTAGCCATCGGTGAAGAAGGCAGCTTAGTCATCAAAACACCTTGGCCAGGTATGGCGCGTACTGTTTATCAAGACCCAGAGCGTTTCAAAGACCTCTATTGGAGCAAATACCAGCAACACGGCTGGTATCATTGTGGCGATGCCGCCCGAATAGACGAGGACGGTTATTACTGGATTATTGGCAGAACCGATGACGTGATTAAAGTCAGTGGCTATAGACTAGGTTCAGCGGAAATTGAAAGCGCGTTAATCACGCATCACGCCGTTGCAGAATCTGCCGCCATTGGTTTACCGCACGCACTAAAAGGCTACGCTATTCATTGTTATGTAGTGCTACGCAGAGGTTATGAACCCAGTCCCGCACTGGAAAAAGAAATCAGAGAACACGTTGGCGAAGCAATGGGTGCAATAGCTCGTCCTGAAGAAGTGGTGTTTATTGATGTATTACCCAAAACCAGAAGCGGAAAAATTATGCGTCGCTTGCTGAAAGCTCAGGCACTGGGGCAAGAAATTGGCGATACCAGCACCTTGGAAGAATAAGATAGAAGTTACGCATTGACGATCGGCTGAAGTTGAGGGTTAAGTGTTTCTTTCCCTTGGATAAAGCCCTTGATAAAAAAAGCAATCACCTCGTTGAA
>WSSedA1B3DRAFT_1000496_pt1 | contig 11361 bp, 9 predicted proteins | sample WetSurSiteA1Bulk_FD_9468 | JGI IMG/M metagenome (IMG submission 9468)
TCGTTGCAAACGCTCCAGGTCGTAGGGCATGTTGGGGGCAACCTGCAGAAGTATCATCCCGAATTTATCCTCGAGTAAAGCACAGGACCGGCAGAAAGCTTTGATGTCCTCCTCCACATCGACCAAACACTTGCGGTGCGTGATCAATTTAGGTGCTTTGAGCACGTAACTGAAACCTAGTGGGGCTTGTTCCTTCCACTTCAGGTATGTCTCATCCTTGAAGGTGCGGTAAAAGGTGGCGTTGACCTCCACAGCCGTAAAATGGTTGGCGTAATAGTCAAACCAGCGTTTTTGAGGCAGACTATACGGATAAAAGCAGCCCTTCCAATGGTCATAAGTCCATCCGGAGGTGCCGATAAAAAAGATGGGCTGGTCCGGCAACATGGCATTCATTCTGGCTTCATTGATGAGGCATTATTTGGTTCGAAACTACATCGTTGACCTGATAAACTCGCCAAAAGCCACCTTTTCTCCTTCGGGTAGCGCCTGGAACGCCTGCATGAATTTTTCTGTGCGTGTCGAGCCAAAGCGTCGTGCTCCTGCTTTGAGAAAAGCCAGTACCTCCTCAATTGTCCGCACCCCTCCGGCTGCTTTCACCTGGCATTTTCCATCCACTGCCTCGTACATTAAGCGCACGTCTTCCAACGTTGCCCCTCCATCTGCATATGCGGTGGAGGTCTTCACAAAATGGGCACCGGTCATAGTGACCCATTGGCAGGCACGTTGCTTCTCCTCCTGGGTTAGATAACAATTTTCCAATATTACCTTGACCTTACAACCCTCCGCCGCTTTCACCACCCCCTGGATATCCCGCACGAACAATTCCTGCTCACAATTTTTTAGGGCTGGGATATTCATCACCATGTCAATCTCCTGCGCTCCGAGCTCCAGGACCGTCTTGGCCTGGAACTCCTTCATGATGGGGGTCTCGTTTCCATGAGGAAAACCAACCACTGTACCCACCAGAACGCCGGAACCCTGCAGTACTTCCACCGCCAGACGGATGTAATGTGGCTGTACGGTCAGTGTGGCTGTGTTCAATCTGGCGGCTGTCTCCGCTGCAATGATCACCTCATCTCGTGTTGCATTAGGTCGGACGACGGAGTGATCGAATAACTTGGCGAAAGTTTCTGCTTTCATAGATAATTCTCCTTGGATTGCGATATACCTGTCATTATTATAGCTGACCTCCTCAAGCAGTAGAATCAGAAGCGCTCTCCATGCAAATGCATAAAGGGCGCTTCATAACAAATCCCAAATCAAGAAAATGTTATTCTTTTTTCTTATCCTTGTCTTCCTTTTGCCGCTTGATATTATAGACTTCATAATGGGTCTGTTTTCGATCTGCTTCGGTCATCCCGCTTTTCATCCTGTCTGATCTTTGCTGATAAAGAGCGGCATCGCTATGGGAGATATATGGGCGGTTTCGGATGATATTCTCATTGACCATTGCGCTCGCCCTGTCCCGCTCTCCCTCACGTTCAAGCTTTAATGCCTCGGTCGCGGTGTCAGCTAATTCGACTACACTGAAGCGTTCCATCACTTCGCGGTTCACGGGTGCAGCCTCCAGGTCTTTTTGGTCGGCATATTGGAAGATGACCCTTGCCTGATCCTCAAGCACTTCGCCTGATTCTCCCTGGCCAAATGCCTTTGCATTCAAATTTAATTCGCCAGATTTTTCATTTGATGGAACCTGAAGCTTCACGTAGATGTCCTGTGTTTTTCCTGTCAGCATATCGCCCACATAAATGTGCAAGCGTCCATCCTTATACTCAGCAGACCAGCCACCCAACACCTTCCATTCCACTGCAACTGGAAGATCGAGTTTGATTTCCACCTTACGTGCCATGATGCCAACGAGATCATTGAACTCCTTCAAGAAGATTTGAGGTATTTGATCGGGCTGTGGGATAAAGTAGAAATTTCCACCTCCCCTGTTTGCCATTGCTTCTAAGAGGTGTTCGTTGAATCCCCCGCCAACCCCAAAGGTTGAAGTGGATATTGAATCTTTGTAGATCTCAAAGGCATGTTGCGACAGCACTTCCAAATCAGTCTCGCCGACGTTTGCCAGCCCGTCCGTAAGAAGCATCGTGCGGTTGATGGTGTTTTCCCGGGCTGAAGAGGCGATCTCTTTACAGCCAGTCAACCAACCACCACCAAGATTGGTCATATTTCCAGCCTCGATCCCAGATAACATCCGTTTGAGCTCGAAACGGTTGCCATTGGTGACCTGGATATTACGTGCCAATACCTGGATCGTATTGTCATAAACCACCAGCGCCACCTGGTCTTGCTCCTTAAGCTGGTCGAGCACATGCGATGCAGCTCGTTTTACATATTCCAATTTTTCGCCCTGCATTGATCCGCTGCGGTCCAACACCAACGCCAGGTTGAGGCTGGGTCGGCTATTATCCTTGGATGAAATCGGCGCCTGTAACCGAATTTCCAGGATGCGCTCAGTTTTTACCTCACGTGAAACTAGATTTTTATCACTGTTAAGCTGAATTTTGAAAAGGTTCTTGTTCATTCGATCCCTCCTTAGGATTTGAAATGAAAGATTCTTTTTGCTAGGTTAATGAGCTGTTGAACCTGGTGCTCTGTATCAACGTCCAGGGGTCTTCGTAGATGCAGCTCGACTCCGGGTGCCAGCGAGATACGCTGCCAGATATTATCTCTTTCCATGGTGGGTGATGGCTCAGCGATGGGTGATGGTTCAGCGGCGTTGAAATTAATCGGGGAAGCCATTTCCCTGGGCTTAGAAAAGCTGGATGGGGGCTGGTTAAGGGTTCCTTTCATTCGATTTTTTGTCTGCTGGTCCATCACCTGATTGATGTAGTCCAAAGCCCTGGCTCCTGGTTTCGCAGCAGGTTGACGGGATGGTTGCTCCACAGAAAATTTTGGACTGGACGGTGGTAACTCATTTAATCTCATACTTACTTGATCATCGCTGAGTGAGTTCATGATCTCCCGGATCTCCCTTAACGGCAGGTACGATTCCTTCAGTCTGCGGATGAGCTCCAACCGATCCAGATAGTTCAGGCTGTAGTAGGAATACTTTCCCTGATAGGTCGGTTGCGGTAAAAGGCCTTCGTTGATGTAGTAACGGATCGTACGGACAGATATACCCGCCCGTTCTGCCAGCTCATGGATTAATAATTCTTCTGCGGTCATTATCTTTACCTGATCTTCTGTATTTGTTGAGCATGATTTCTATAACTGTTATTATAACAGTATTACGTAATAATGTCAAGATGAAATGGTAAGAATTTCCAAAGGAATGATTTCAAAATCCATAAAATGGAAGCTGGAACTCGCCGATTCAATAGGCAATGGTTAGGATTAGACTATGCCTGTTAAATTCCCCTGGCTCACGGGACGGATTTCTCCATGTGNCGGATAGATGCGCTTGGCGCCTTTCTCCCTGAGCAGTTGCCAGCTGGCCTTCACCAATTTGCCTGCCTCTCCCCAGGCATGCTCCAGTGGTGTCAGATCACCGGTAAAAACGGAGCCATCGTCAAGCAGGAGCGAAACACTATCGACCGAGTGTCCGGGTGTGGAGAGAATTTCACCCGGGATACCCATTTGAGAGAGCAGGGAGCGGCTCTCTGTAAATGAAATGTTTATATTGCCATCCAATAGGATGTCTACATAATGGTCTTGAGGCTTGGTGAACTGTTTCATCAACGGGATGGCTGCCACCTGGGTTTCCAGCACCAGCAAGCCCACCCCTTCCATTTTGAGCTCCTGAGCCAGGCCGGCATGATCGATGTGGTAGTGAGTCGCCAGGGCATATTTGATTTCCTTGAGCGGGATATTCATCTGCTTGAGCCTGGCGCGCAGGGTGCCCATCGTGCCCGGGTAGCCCAGGTCAACCAGCAAGCGTGACCTGCCTGCGCTGACCACCCAGTAATTGGTGGAGAGGTAACCGACATTAACGATGGTGATGGAGGATGTAATCGGCATACATCACTTTTATCTTGCGGTAATTATGCCATAGGTTTATATATGGTTCTTCAATCGGGTGGTTAACTTTTGCAGCTTAGAGATTGTCAATTCTTAATAACCTGAACTGATACCCGACTTAACTCTATTGTTCCAGAGGTAAAAATAAATGTGAATATTTATTAGGTATAATAAATAAGATTAATCATCCAGATGCCTTGCTGATTTCCCATATATCCGCACATTAACCAAAATAGGGATAACGAAAATCCTGAAAATGTGTTCCTGAATTTTTACGCCTACATCATGTTTATTGGTAGCAGGCGATTGGGCCTATTCAGTAGGTGGCTCACCGATCGTGGTATTTATAGGTAAACTGGCTGTGGAGGCAGTGCCTCAGCCATTTATAAATGAAAGGTAATGGAATGAAGCTATATTCTGATTCAGTATTGCGCGATTCTTATGATGTCATAGTCGTTGGGGCAGGATTGGGTGGCATGGCGGCTGCCAGCCTGCTCGCCAGGCGTGGTTTATCGGTATTAATGATTGACCAACAGAACAAACCAGGTGGTTCATGTACCTCCTTTAAACGTGAAGATCATGTCTTTGATGTGGGTACCGCCATGCTATATGGGTTTGGAGAGAAGGGGTTTCGCCCGTTTCGTTTCCTCATCAATCAACTTGAAGAACCTATCGATGTTATCGCCCATTCCACCCTGACGCGGATGACCTATGAAGGACAGGAAATTATCTTCTGGCCAGATATCGACCGCTTCCTGGAGGAATTGTTCCGTTTATATCCACAAGAAAAGGAGGGCTTAAAAGCTTTTTTTGCTGACCTTTATAAGCTTTATGAAAATATTGTCATTAAGAATGAGGTCATATCACCGCCATCAGAATTTTCTCCCCGCCAGGGATTGCGCCGATTGCTAAGTGCTCCTCTGGCAATCATAAAAATGCAAAAATTGCTTTCAACTAGCACTCTGGATCTCCTTCAAAAATATTTCCATACCCCAGATATTATCAACTATTTTGACAAACTTTGTTCCGCATATTCCTACACAACAGCAGCAGAGACACCTGCGGTGCTGGCAGCAACGATGTTCATCGATAATCATATCGGCGGGGTATATTTCCCGGCAGGTGGGGCACAGATGCTTCCCAATGTGATTGAAAAAGCCTTTGAGCGTGATGGTGGTCAGACGCTTTATCGGCATCTGGTGGATGAGATCCTTATTCAAGATGGCATCGCCTATGGTGTGCGTCTGAGTAATGGGGTGGAGATCCGTTCGCAGCGTGTCATTGCCAATGCTACGGTTTGGAATATTTATGGCAAGCTTGTTCGACCGGTGCATATCTCCCCAGAACGGCTAAAATGGGCACAATCTTTGGTGCCTACATTTCCCAGCATGACCCTCTATATGGTGGTTCAGCGTGATGGCTTTCCACAGGGTCTGTATCCTTGGGAAATTTTCATCGAGAATCGAAAAGTCATTGATTCTTCTGACCTTACCCTATATATCAATTCATTGGTGGATACCACCCTCAGCCCACCTGACCACCTGGTAGTGTTTGCCATTGCCCCAAATATGTGCCAGTGGCCTCATCCTGATGAACGCGGATATCATTCGGATGAATATGAAGCCCAGAAGCAGCGGGAGGCTGAGCGCATGTTAAATCAAATTGAGCAACATATCCCAGGTTTTCGAAAGCAAATCCTGAGCCTCATCATTGCGACTCCAACCACCATTGAGCGTTACCTTTTGAAGAATGGCGGTGCAGTGGGCGGTCCGAAGAACCAGATTGGGCAGGAAATGTTGAAACGCCTACATGCGCGTAGTGAGTGGAAGCATCTCTATTTTTGTGGCGATTCCACCGTCATGGGAACTGGAGCACCCGCCACAGCCGTGTCGGGGGTTGGTGCTGTCAATATTATTCTGCGAGAGCTGCACTTGCCAGAATATGATTCTCGTAAATTCCCCCACCAGTATGTCAATATTGTCGACCTGCCATACCGGCGACCGGTTTTCAATTCAAACGATGTTATCACTGACCAAAATGCATATCTCGCTGCTGCAGAGTGCCAGGGGTGCCAGGAGCCCAAATGCATGGATGGCTGCCCTGCGGTGATTGATATCCCCGGCTTTCTGAGACGCATGGAAGCTAAGAATTACCCTGGAGCAGCCCGTCTGATTCGGGAAATGAATCCCTTTGGTGAAGTCTGCGGTCTCACCTGCACTGCAGGTCGGTTATGTCAGCAAGATTGTTATCGGCGCGACTTTACAGGTGCACCTGTGCGTATTGCTGAGCTCCAGCGCTGGGTATGTGCTAAAGCTGGTAAAGATGGTTGGGTCAAATATGCACAGCCGGCTTCTGGTCCTAAGGTTGCGGTGATAGGTGGCGGTCCTTCAGCCCTGAGCTGTGCATATTACCTGACCTTAGCTTGCTGTAAAGTGACTGTTTTCGCTCAAGAATCTAAGCCCGGGGGTGCCTTGTGGATAAGGGCTGGTTCTGACCCGTTGCTCTCCTCAGCCGTCCAGAATGACACGCAGGGTATAGTTGCTACTGGAATTATCTTTGAAGGTAGCCAGCAATTGGGGCTAAACCTGGATCCAAAGTATATTCAGGATAATTATCAAGCTATATATCTAGCAGAGGCTGGACTCTCCGATAACCGTGAAATTTATGGCTGGCTTGGCTCTGATTGGAGGGGCAATATTAATCCCCAAACTGGCCAATTATCCACCCTTCCAAAAGTCTTTATCGGAGACGATGTTGTGATGAATGGCCTAGGTGTGGTGGAAGCAGTGGCTCAAGGAAGAAAAGCTGCGGTCTTTATCGATCAATTCATCCGTTAATTGGGATGACGAAATTGAGATAGAATAAACCCATGACCTGGGTTTTGCTAGTATTCATTTCTTTTCTCTGCGGTTCTCTGCCCTTTTCCGTATGGTTGGGGAAACTCTTTTTAAAGGTGGATGTACGCCAATATGGAGACGGGAATCCGGGAGCTGCCAATGTTTTTAAGGCTGGTAGCAAGGTGGTTGGTCTTTTTGCGCTGATTTTGGACGTGAGTAAAGCCGCCGCACCGGTAGGACTTTCCTATTACAACCTGGAGATTCGTGGCTTTCCAATGTTTTTAATTGCTATTGCTCCAGTACTCGGGCATGTCTTCAGCCCATTTTTGAAGTTCCACGGTGGTAAAGCGATCGCAGTTTCTCTTGGCGTGTGGGTTGGATTAACCATCTGGAAAGCCTCCCTGGCTGGGGTCACAGGTACGGTCATCGGGATTGCGCTGATGACTTCCCCGGGCTGGGCGGTTATGTTAGGGATGTTGAGTATCCTGGTGACCTTATTGATATGGATACCCGATCCCCTTTTGCTCCTGGTTTGGGCGGGTCAAACGCTCATTCTGATCTGGACCCACCGGTCAGATCTCCATCAAAGACCTCGTCTACGCCCCTGGGTCGAACAACGTCTTATCTCTTTTAAGAAGTGAGAAAAGATGGCTAATTATCTGACTCATGGGTTGATCATGGGTTTCATTTATTTTCAGGGGGTAGTGTTGATAATCATCCTGAGTAATATCCTAATTCTTCACCGCAAACAATCAAAAGTACGACTACATGACTTTCCTTCCGTTTCCATACTCGTTCCAGCGCGNAATGAACAGGACCGTATTGAAGGATGTATCCAATCACTCCTAAAGCTGGACTATCCTGATTTTGAAGTGCTGGTCCTGGATGACCAATCCAGTGATGAGACATTAACAATTCTTGAGCGTATTAATACGGTCCAACCAAGGTTAAAAGTACTGAAGGGCACTCCAATACCTGAAGGAATGGCAGGCAAGAACTGGGCTTGTGCCCAGCTGGCAGAACAGTCACAAGGTGATTTGTTGTTCTTTACGGATGCAGATACGATTTTTAAGCCTCAATCCCTGCGTTTGATCGTTAGTAATATGTTGAGCCAACACGCTGATCTGTTGACTGGTTTTCCACGGCAACAGGTTCATACCTGGGGAGAGAGATTACTCGTACCCTTTTTTTCATGGTCGGTGCTTTGTTTCATCCCATTATGGCTGGCATACCAGACCCGGTTACTGATGCTTTCTAGTGCAGTTGGGCAAATGATGATATTCCGCCGGGAGGCTTATCAGCAAATTGGCGGACATAGGAAGCTGGGGACTGCGATCGTAGAAGATTTAGCCCTGGCAAGAAGGATAAAAGCTGCTGGTTTGCGTTGGAGAGTAATGCGGATTATTGATCTGATTTCCTGCTGGATGTATCATGGAAGTCGGGAAGCATATGATGGGTTCGTAAAAAACTTATTTGCCTTCTTCGATTTTCACCTTTTGGTTTTCCTGTTTGTATTCCTCTGGCTAGCAGTGCTCTTCTTAGAACCATTGTTTATCTTCGTAGCGTTTGCATTAGGGCTTGCTCCCACTGCGTCACTAAATGAGCTGATTATCTGTATCAGCCTCTCATTACTGCTCTGGCTTATTCCCTATATTGAGCTGGGTGTGCCCGTTTACCTGGGGTTAATATACCCGGTCACAATTCTGGCAAACGAAGCTGCTGCCTTTCAATCACTGCGGTTAAGCTTAGCAGGTCGTTTATTTTGGAAAGGCAGACCACTTGCCCGTCCAAAATGGAAGTGGTTATAGGTATCAGGGATTAATTGGGATGGAGATGATGGTACGATTTTTACTATGATCCAATTGGTTTTCCTGATTTAGATTCTCCTGATAAAAGTATCCAGTGCCTGGGCAATCTCAACCAGCTTGCGAGTATCGACAATATCCAGGTTGTCTTTTGGGGTATGAGTGATCTCCTGGCAGTCGATGTGGTCCGCGAACCATTGGGATGATACTGCCATCGCTGGACAGCCCTTCTGGATGAATATGCTATGGTCTCCCTGAATCCATGGACAACCAACGGTTATCCCGCCATAAAGGTTGATTACTTCTTTTGCTTGGTTTTCGATTTCTTCAGGTAGATTATAAAATGAAAAAGCTGTGCCACCATCTTTATATCCTGCACCGTCAATATTGATGTTCAGCAAAATTTCATGGAAATGGTGCTGGTTTTGAGCAAGATATAGCATCTGACCAGGTACTGCATAATAATCTTCACCGTTTAATGCCACGAGCTCAATAAGCCTATTGCTGTCATAATTACCCAATAACTCAGCTAAGAGTAGAAGCACTACTACCCCACTTGCGTTGTCAATTGCGCCAGGGGTACCTTTCTTTGCGTCGATGTGCGCGGTAATCACGATACGCTTGGCTGATTGCTTCCCCTTCTGAGCAATCACGTTACAACCTCTACCGGATAACCGTGTGGATTTGGAATTTAAGGCGATTGTTCTACCAGCATGTGGAACCAGTCTGCTGCCCTCTTCTTCGGTCATAAAAACTGAGGGGATATCAAAATCCCCATCTTCAATTAATGGGAATGGATAAGCACCTCCGGCAAGGGAGGCGTTTCTACCTGTTGCGCAGATGATTGCATATGGCTCACCTTTCTCGAGCAAAGAAATAATCCGCTGGTGTTCTTCTGGGTTGTAAAACACAAAATTCTTGGGCATGAGCTGTTCTTTGGCGATATCCCCGTGCAGGAGTAATATTTTCCCGGTGATATTCGCTTGCTCAAGCTCTTTGATATTGGATACGCAGGTCAGCTGCGCTTTAGCTTCACAACCAAGAGAATATGGGCTGACAAAAACTTGAAAGCTGTCCGTTTCACTGTGCAAGCTTGCTCCACCATCAATCCAATCCATGGCATTAAATTCCTGGATCTCTGTTTGCCATCCCAATGATGATGCCAGGCTTTCAAAATAGCGGGAAGCCTCTCTATTCCCTTCACTGCCAACACTCCTGTCGGATATCTGGTTACATAACGTCCGCAGATACGCCTCACTTTTTTGAAAGAGTTTTTCCATTTCCATATATTCTGTGTACTTCTTTGTTCATTATGGCTTTTTACTGTGGACTAAGCGGCTGTAATTATAACTTCTCTCACCAGTGAAACTAAATAGACGCTTTCCGTTAATTGGAGGCTCTTGAACTATTTTGTAAACCTGTTTACCACAGAACTGGCTTGGATGTTAATCCATAGACGATGCCCCCACATTCATCTAAGTTGCCCCCAAAATCAAGAACAGAAAGTTCGCAGATCAATCTTGCAACAGGCGCGGTAGATCACCAATCACTTCCAGCCCGGCATGAGCACCAACCCCCTCAAAAATCGGAACTCCTTGTAGCGTTTCAAGCCGTACCTGCACTACCGCATTCAAGGTTTCAAGCACCCGCTTACCCATATTTAGATGAGTTGGACCGCGCAGCAAACCGCCATAAACTCGCGAGGCGGTTAAAAACAGCCGGTAGTGGTGGTCTTTCACTTCCCAGTCCACATGGTCGTCGAAAATATGCAGTGTTTCTATTCGTGCTCCTGTGTAAGTGGCAAACCGATAGAGCTTGCCTTCCAACCAAAGCCCAACGATGAAACCGCGAAAGGAACTCCCAACCCATGGAATGATTGCCACTGAAGCTGTAATGCAAGCAGATGTACCCTTAAAATGGTTGCTCTGAAACCAGACCCATGCTGCTGGGAAGGCTTTTCCCCAATCTTTCTCTATATAACCGCGCCCACCGCTGAAATCCATAGATTTACCATTGAGAGTCAACACACCTTGTAGTGAATGGTCAAAGCTGAGAACGCCGTGATAGCATTCCATGCGTGGCACCCAGGCATACCATCCCATAATGCCAGGTGAAATCCATGTAACTGGCCAGGGGTTAAGCGGACCGAATTGAATTTCACCGGAGAGTTGACCGGCAGGGGAGTCAATCCCCAAAGAAAAGTGGGTGCCATCGAAACTGTTATTGCCAATCTCAATCGCAAATCTACGGCTGTCGGCCTGGAATTGCTGAAATAAGAACGTATGATACGCCACGGTTCCATCTATACCATCCAATACCTGCACAAAGGCGTGTGCATCCTCACCCAGAATTACTCCCGGGATAATGGCGATTTTGTGGTTTTCGTCTGCACTGACCAATTTGTAGTACCAGCCTTCAAAGAATGGCGGATTTTTATTTAAACCATGGTACATACTCGGGGTAAGTGTAGTTCGTAAAGATGTAGTGAGTTTTCCTGTTCTCATTATTTGTGCAAAGTAATTATCCCGATCACTTTAAGAGTTTTAACGTTTGCGTTTATGAACCATCCACCGAAGTTGCACCAGATGGGTGAGATCCTGGTATGGTAGCAGGGTTATCTTTTGCTGAAAACTTTTAAAAATCATCATTCCTGGATTGTTCAGATGTCTATATTATCAATAAGTATAACCTGCCTCACGTTTATTGTTGAAAAAATACCTTCACCCTCTGGAGGGCACATAAACAATTTTCTCATT
>WSSedA1B3DRAFT_1000497_pt1 | contig 11357 bp, 8 predicted proteins | sample WetSurSiteA1Bulk_FD_9468 | JGI IMG/M metagenome (IMG submission 9468)
CGAGGAAAAAAGCCTTAATGCGTTTGTCTGCGAGCTTGTCGATTTCCGCATCAGTATATTGCCATGAGTGTGAACCGTCGGGACGCAGTTCCTTGCCGGCGTCGATGTTTACGACTTTGAACATATAGCGGTCGAAGTGCGGTATCTCGATGTATGGAGTAAATGTGGGCACCCCGAGCGCGATAGTGTCCCCGCGGTGTAGCAGGTGGTTGAGCATTAATGAATCGAAGATATAACACATTGCTGCTGTACCTCCTTCGACTGCGAAGAGGTCATAACGTCCGGCCGGCGGCCTCCCGTTGCACATCTCCTGTACAAGAAATTCATGCACAATGCGCTCTGTGCAGCGGAGCATCCGGTCCGGCACAGGATACATGCAGCCGATAATGCTCTCGGCGAGTTCGTGTGCAAATGTATCAGCGTCGAACTTCAGCGTCTTCACGCCGTAGTCAAATGAATCGCGGAGCAGCTTGACGCCCGGAGATCCTCTGTTGGCGCCGAGAAACTCTGCGAAGCGTTTCGCAATGCCGTCCTTCTGCGGCATGCGGCCGAGGTCAGGAATGTTGACACCCCGCTGCGATTCCTCAACGCTGAAACGCAAAAGCGCGCCGAATGCCTCCCGCGGTGTGGTGCAAATCCAGTTCGGATTGCCGCGACCGGCGTTCAGCATCTGTGCATTGCTCCTCCTTTCGTTTTCAGAAGCAAGCGAAATGAGTTTGTCCTTGAGCTCAAAGGGGCTCAGCTTGAGCAGCGCCCGCTGTTCAGCCCGGGAAGTAGAAGCCTTCCTGCTTTTCTCTGTCATACTCTCCTCCTTTTTTTCTTCGGAAATAAAGCATTTATCCCATAAGTAAAACGATTACAAGGCCCCATATTGTGAGNAGGGTGTTGCCGACGGCATAAGTGACTGTATAGCCGAGGGCAGGCACTTTGCTTTTCGCTACATCCTCAATCATGCCTAATGCTGCCGTAGTTGTCCGCGCCCCAGCTGCAGCNCCCAGTGTAATGCCCGGGTGGAACTTGAATATATACTTGCCCATCAGGACGCCGATGATCAGAGGTACTGAAGTCACCACAAGGCCGGCAAAGAACAGGCTCAATCCTGCCTGTTTCAATCCGGCAACAAAGCTTGGCCCGGCGCTGATGCCTACTACGGCAATGAATGTCGTAAGCCCGACGTTATTCAGGATCCAGAGTGCAGGTCCGGGAATACGGCCGAATGTCCTATTCACTGACCGCAGCCATCCGAACACGAGTCCTGCCATAAGAGCTCCTCCGCTCGTGCTGAGACTGAGAGGGATCCCACCTACATGTATGGTCAGAGCGCCAATAAGCCCTCCAAGCACAATGCCCAGTCCGACAAACACCATGTCAGTCATGTTCGTAGGCCGGTCTGCGTACCCTATCTCCTTCGCAGCCCTGTCAACATCGCGCTTTGCGCCCACCAATGTCATCACATCACCCCGGTCAATTTTTGTTCCGGGTGTGAAAGGCATCTCCCGGCCTGAACGCATAAGTTTCCGCAGAAATACTCCACGGGCAACCTCATGTGCCGCCAATTCGGACAGTGTCTTACCGGCAATCTCCTTGCTTGTTATTACCACATCAAGCGCTTCTGCAGGAAAGTCAAGCAGTGCCTTGTCGTCCACCTCGGGTCCGATATTTGTTCCACGCTCTATGAGGACTTCCTGCCGGGTTGCTATGGCGACAACATCATCCAGTTGAATGATTGTTGAAGGTTCGGCTTCAATGACTGAAGAACCGCGACGGACCCGCAGGATGAAACCGCGCGCATCCTTGACCTTTGCTTCCAGTTCTTCAACACTTTTATTCACCATATCAGGGTTGGTCACCCGGTAGGTGCGTATATCAAACCTGCGTGCCATTGACATGACACCCGGTTCAGCTTCTCCTTCGCCCATCTTCTCTTCAAGCTTCTTGCACTCAGCTGCGAGATCCACACGGAGAAGCTTTGGACCGATAGACGCCAGAAGCCATGCCGAGCCTGCGGTGCCGAAGATATACGTTACCGCATAAGCAACCGGCATATTATTGATGAGTGCGGTCTTCTGTTCTGCAGACATATTGAGCTGGTTGATTGCGTCGGTGGCAACACCAAGCACCGCGGAAATCGTCTGTGATCCGGACAGCAACCCTGCTGCTGTTCCTAAGTCGTAGCCCAGGAACCTGGCAGCCACATATGCAGTTAACAGCGATGCAAGGCACTGAAGGATGGCAAAAATCACCTGCGGGATCCCATCGCTTTTCAGTCCGCGAAAAAACTGAGGCCCTACTCCATAACCGACCGCAAAGAGAAACATGATGAAGAAAACTGACTTAACGTTCGGCGAAATAGTGATATGCATTTGCCCTACAAGGACACCGGCAAGCAATACACCGGTTACCGCGCCGAGGCTGAACTTTCCGAATTTCAGGCTGCCTATCCAATAGCCCGATGCAAGCGTCAGAAAAATAGCAAGCTCCGGATATTGCTGAAACGTTTTAATGAGCCATTCCATATTTTATTACTCCTTTCTCAGANAGTATCTCCCTTAACTCATCTTGATTCTCCCTTTGGCTTCCTCGTAACNACACGCTANTTATTATGTTTGTATNATCTCANATGCTTTTCCTCAGGCCTTTATCTTCTTTTCGCTCTGAATAGCCCAGTTGATCGCATCAATGAGAGCCTGGTCATCAACNGGTTTCGTGAAATAGGCTGCAGCCCTGAGTTCCCGTGCCTGTTCCCGGCTTTTTGCATCATCAAAGGCGGTAACACAAATGACCGGNGTATGAATCCCCNTTGATATGAGTTTTTTCATAAGGTCGAAACCGTTCATCNCCGGCATGCGTAGGTCCAGAATAATGCAGTCATCATCGCTGACGGGCGAATAAATTAAAAACTCCTGGGCCGAGGAAAATGCCCTGGCATCAAAACCTGCAGCCTGTAAAAGGAGCAAAAATGCCCTCTGCATTGATTGGTCGTCATCAATAANGAAGATCATGATTATTTAAGGATACGCCTGTTTGTTTGCAATGTCTATTAGACTTTGGTTCAATGGAAGGCTATGTNGACTTGTTGGCCTTTTCAGCCAGTCGGACCAGACTCGCTAATGAATCCACCCCGAGCTTCAGCATTACCCGGCCCCTGTGGACTTTAACGGTATGTTCCTTGATATTNAGCTCNTCTGCGATCTGCTTGTTCAGCAAGCCTGATATAACATGAAGAAAGACATCNTGCTCCCGCGGTGTCAGTGTTTTAAGACGTTGACGAAAATCACGTATCTCATCGAGCGCTGCCTTTCCCCGCCTGTATTGCCCGACTGCGCTTTCAATTGCAGAAAGAAGCTTTATATCATCAAAAGGCTTGGTCAGAAAATCTACTGCACCCTTTTTTATAGCCTGCACGCTCATTGGGATGTCGCCATGGCCGGTCATAAATATGATGGGTATATGGCATTCATGCCTGCCGAGGTGCTCCTGCAGGTCAAGACCTGTCATACCCCTCATCCGAACATCAAGAAGGATGCAGCCTATACTGTCCCGGGATGCCTGGCTGAGGAACTCTCCGGCCGAAGCAAATGTTTCAACCTTATAACCGGCTGATTTGAGGAGAAATGACAGACTCTTCCGCACTGATGCATCATCATCGATGACGAATATGAAAACTTCCTTTTCAGCCATGATCTCTCACACTTATCATAAAGAAAAAGGTCGCTCCTCCATCAGGATTGTTCTCAGCCCAGATGCGGCCTCCGTGATCCGTGATGATGGATTTGCAGACGGAAAGGCCCATGCCGAGGCCGTTGATCTTTGTAGTGTAAAATGAATCGAATAGTCTATCAACCTCCCCTGCGGGAAACCCCGATCCATAATCATGAATAGCTACACGGACAAAACCATCAAGCAGTTCTGTTTTTAAAATGATCGCCCTCTTGTCAGTAGCGCTCTGTGCCACGGCATCCATTGCATTCATGATGAGATTCAGTGCGACTTGTTGAATCTGGGTTTTATCAGCAATGACCAGAGGCAGCATTTCATCAAAAAAGGTTTTGAAAAGTATATCTTGCGCAATCAGCGAGCCCCTGGCGATATCAATAACCTCACGGAGCACTTCATTGATATTGACCGGCTCTTTTCTCGTCTTTCCCTTCTTTACCATTGACCGCAGACTTCTGATAACATCCGCAGCCCTCTTGTCATCCTGCACAATATTCTGCAGGATCTCGCGGAAAAGCTCAGGGTCATTCTTCCCGCCCGCGAGAAAGCGCAGCGCAGCCTGTGCATTGCTGAGAATTGCTGCAAGCGGTTGATTCAGCTCATGAGCCAGGGATGCGGTCAGTTCCCCCAGTCGTGAAGAACGGTCAACCCGGAGCAGTTCTTGGTAGCGCTCCATAAACTCCCTAAGCTGTGCAGACGCTTTCTTTCTCCTCCGGTTCATCTCTATAAGAAAGATTATAAGAACTGTCTGAAAAATAAGAAAAACCAGGGTAGCGATAACGTATATTTTGTAGCGTTCGAATAAACTCAGCTCTTTATTTATAAAAATGCTGTCTTTGGGGAGTCTGCTTTCAGGTATACCCCAGCGCCTGAGTTCTCTCCAGTCATAGACAGTCTGATATCCAGCCTCTTTGGTAATCGGAATCGATACTAAAGCTTCGCCGGCCAGAACACGCTGGGTCAGTTCCGCCATCTTATCGATTTGCCATTGGAGACTGGCAACTCTGCCTCCCACGATACCTTTTCCCATGTGTGATTCAACAAAACCGAACACAGGCGCGTTTGAGGCATTGGAGACCATTCTGTGCGCATCAGGGGGATTAAAGGTCACACCATCTTTATCTCTGAATATGCTTGTGTGGAAAACGATCGTGTCCTGTGGCAGCTTATGAACACGTGACAGGGTTTCACCTATCGTAAGTCCGGACAGGTCTATCAGTTCCATCCCTCCAGCAGCGCGTTTGATCTCCCTGAGTATAGGCACTTTAAAACTGATGTCTAAAGGAGAAGCTCCGGCAACAAAGGCAATATGTTTTGTACCTGGTCTGAGAATTAGGGCTGACTTCGCAATTTCATAAGCATTGTCAGCATAGACTATGCCTGTTGCCCTTTTGCGCAGCGGAGAATCTGCAAGGGATTCAGCCCTGTCACGGGGTAAACAAGCAGCCACGACCGGTACCCCTTTAAAAAGCTGTCTTCCATACCGTTCCAGGCAGTCGAGTGCAGGTGGAAGGACTGTTAATATTATATCAGGTTTTTCTTTGGCATACTTCTGGTGCAGGAAATCAGTCAGACCCGAGATTTGCTTTGCCTCTGGAAAGCGGATTAAATCAAGGTATTCGTTAAAGATTTGTATATTAAAGGTCTTATTCCTGCTGAAGATATCCTTAAGATGCGCGTCTATCCTTTCCTGTCCTATGTTGCCTTTCTCAAGGCTATAAAGGACAAGTACCCGCTTCGTCACTCTGGAATCAGCATACCCGGATTCAACCCCGCGGAGTAAAAAGATAAAGGCAAAAACTATTGTTATAATGGAATATTTCATCAGGGAACCCATCTTTTATTATCGATATATATAATACAATATAATTGTATCTTTCAATAAATATCTTAAATACCTTTTCTTTGATAAATCTCCCTGTGATTATCAGATATTTAGAAGCCCGTGTGCATAAGAAATGTTAGACTTAAGTTCAATAGACAAAAAAAAGAGTTAGTGCTACTATTTTTGTAAAACGTTCGCAATTGTAGATGTTAAATTCTATACAAAAAATATTAAAGAAGGAGTAATTATGAAAACAGATGGAATGTTTTCGTGTGCTTTCGTCCTTGTCCTTGCGCTCATTTTAGTAGTGCCGACAGGGGCGTCAGGACAGCAGGAGACACAAAAAGTTATCAAACAGGAGGAACTGGATCAGATGCTTGCGCCTATAGCGCTCTACCCTGATTCGCTCCTTGCCCAGGTTCTCATGGCCGCGACATACCCGCTCGAGATCGTTCAGGCCGACAGGTTCGTAAAAAAGAATAAAAACCTCAAAGGTGACAAGCTTTTAGAAGCAGCCAAGAATGAGGACTGGGACCCTACCGTTAAATCGTTGCTTCAGTTCCCGGATGTGCTCTCGATGATGAGCGATAAACTCGACTGGACCACAAAGATGGGAGATGCTTTCCTTGCACAGCAGAAGGACGTCATGGATTCTGTTCAGCGTCTCCGGAAGAAGGCGAATGAAGCAGGCAATCTGAAAACAACAAAAGAGCAGACTGTGGTAGTCGAAAAAGAGACGATTATTATACAATCTGCAAGCCCGGAGGTAATATATGTTCCGGCATATAATCCGACCGTGGTTTATGGTGCATGGGCATATCCGGCATATCCGCCCTATCCCTATTATCCGCCGGGCTATGGCATGGCAGCAGCCACGTTTGGGTTCATGGCCGGAGTTGCGGTGGGTTCTTCAGGCTGTTGCTGGGGAAGCTGCAACTGGGGACATGGTGAAGTAGATGTTGACATCGACCGTAACAATAACTTCACGAGAAACAATTACAACAAAGACCGTGTCAGCCATTATCAGCAGCAAAGAGGTCAGCAGGGCAACAGGCAGAATTGGCAACATAACCCGGAGCACAGAAAAGGAGCTGCATACAGGGACAATAAAACAGCCCAGAAGTTCAACAGAGGCGCTTCATCAGATGCTGTCAGATCGCGCGAAGCATTCCGCGGACGCGCTGAACAGGGCAGGCAGGAAATTAGCCGGGGCGGTGCTGACCAATTCAAGGGACGCCAGGATGCAGGCCAGCGCGGTGGTTCTGATGGCAGAGGCGGTGCTTTTTCAGGTATGGACCGTGGGAATAGCGCTACGCGTGACTTCAGCAGTCGAGGACAATCGAGTCGTCAAAGCATATCCTCCGGTAGTGCCGGATCAAGTGGTGGTTCCCGCAGCGGAGGCGGGTTCAGCAGTGGTTCCCGTGGCGGCGGTGGCGGATTCAGTGGTGGTTCCCGTGGCGGCGGTGGCGGACGCGGCGGCGGAGGAGGAGGAAGGAGATAACCATGTCAATATCTCAATTAACCATAATGAAACAGATGAAGGAGGAAGGAATGATACTTCCGGGAATATACCTAAAAAAGATATCACCGCTTATCCTCATCGTAATAGCGGTTATGTTATCAGTAATAATGACCTTTGCCGGCTATTCATTTGCGGCAGTTAAACAGAAGTCATTCACTTCTGCAGAGGAAGCGGTGAAAGCGCTTGTTACCGCTGCACGAAATAATGACGACAATGAAATGATATCAATCTACGGAGCTGATGCAAAGGATTTGATCTTCTCAGGAGACAAAGTGGCAGATAGGCAGAGGCGTGAGAACTTCCTTGCAAAATACGATGAGCAGAACAAACTCGTACGCGATGGGAATAATATGATTGTCTTAATTGGCAAGAACGAATGGCCATTCCCCATCCCTATTGTAAAAAAAGGCAACACATGGGTTTTTGGCACGAAAAAAGGCAAGGAGGAGGTACTAAACCGCCGGATAGGTGAAAACGAGCTTTACACCATCCAGACATGCCTTGCTATTGTTGATGCCCAAAGGGAATATGCGATGATAGACCGTGACGGAGACAATCTACATGAATATGCTGAGAAATTCGGCAGCGACCCTGGCAAGAAGAACGGACTGTACTGGGAGACAAAAGAAGGAGAGGAGCCGAGTCCGCTTGGCCGGCTATTAACACAGGCAAAGGCCGAGGGATATTCTAAAAAAGGCTCAAAGGGAAACCCGGTGCCTTATCATGGCTACTATTATAGGATACTGAAGGCCCAGGGGAAAAACGCTCCCGGAGGTGCTTACGACTATATATTTAAAGCCAGTATGATCGGGGGTTTCGCCGTGGTTGCCTGGCCTGCGAAGTACGGGAACTCGGGTATCATGACATTTGTCGTTAACCACGACGGTGTTGTCTATCAAAAAAATCTTGGGAAGAACACAGGAAAAATTGTAAAGTCCATGACTAAGTATGACCCTGACAAGACATGGGCAAAAGCACAAAAGTAGCACGTTGTATTACTGAATTAAGTTATAATTGACTGAATGATAGGACTACACAAATAAAATATTAATCTAAACCGGAAAAGGAGAAAGAATCGTATGAAATTAAGCCTGACAAAAATCGCCATGGTTGTTCTTATTGCATTCCTTTTTGCAGGTTGTGCATCTTCACCGGTTGTTGAAAATGACCGCTCATCTTCTGCTCAAAACAAACCGAATGAATTATATGTGGGCGTTTCTCCTAATTACCCCCCTCTCATCTTCAGGCAGAATGAAACCATAGCAGGGATTGAGGCGGAACTGGCAAGGAAACTTGGGGAAGCAATGAACCGGCCTATTCGTTTTGTGGTGCTGAACTGGGAAGACGAGATCCCTGCGCTTTTAGATGGTAAAATCGACATCATCATGTCCGGGATGAGCGTAACAAAGGCCAGGCAAGTACGTATCGTTTTTTCTGAACCATATCTGAAGAGCGGAATGGTTGCTGCTTTACGTGCTGAAGACGCGAAGAAGTATCCTACAAAGGACAGTATTCTGGATGGTTTCGTTGCGGTGGGAGCAGTAAAGGGGACGACAGGAGATGCCTTTGTGCAAAGGAACTTTCCCAAAGCCGTGAGAAGGACCTCTCTTCCGACTGCACAAGATGGTGTTTACGAACTGAAGAGAAGGTCGATAGATATTTTTGTCAACGATGCACCTTCTATTGTATGGCTTGTTTCAGAAAATGAGTCGGATATTGCAGGATTTTGGGAACCTCTGACTGAAGATTCTCTTGCCTGGGGTGTAAGAAAGGAGGATCAGCAGCTTCTGATGAATGTAAACAGCATCCTTAAACAATGGAAACAGGATGGAACATTGAATGCAGTTTTAAGAAAATGGCTTCCCGAAGGATATTTTAAAAGGATTACTCAGTGAGATAAGAGAATGGGCAAATTATTACGATTTTATGAGACTCAATGGTATAATACCCCGTAAGTTATTGATTTTACGGGCGTAACTCAGTGGTAGAGTGTTAGCTTCCAAATTGGAAATGAGGATTCAGCTAACGGCCTGTACATACTACATAAAGCCTTATCAGTGCTGGATTTGAACCACTTTGAGAGTTTTATCTCTTTTTAGTATGGTTTTGTGACAATTTTGTGACAGTCAATTAAATAACGTTCACCAGTTGTGAAACCGAATAATCTGAACTCCTAAGATGTTTCCGATTAAGATTTCCTCCGACACGACCCTTAATGAAATAGGCGTAACCAAAAGGCAATATCATTTGTGATGGATAGGACGTGATATTTCCGACGCCTATGATCAGGGTTTCTGTGTGGCGTGAGGCAGTTTAAATGAGTTTCTGACAATTTCTTCCAGCTCATCTACTTCAGAGTCTTTCAACATATGGAAGACTGACTTTTTCTTTGCTTTGGAAATATGACCGTTTTGTTCAAGGGCTATTTTAATGAAGAGATCAATGAGTTTGTCAGGCATATCCACGACATCCATCATGGCCTTCACGGCGTTAGTGCGCTGCACCAGAAAGTCCAATTCTTCGATGAATTCCTTTTTGATGGTACGTTCAACCGTTTCGTAGAGATATTCAGCGGCATGCGTAAGGTCCATATATTTGTAGTGATCGGCTGTTTTATTCTTTACTGTGATCTCGCCCCGCTCGTCAATGGTAAAGTCCAGAAGAGACATTATCTTCTTCGAAAATGTCTCAAGACACTTATCATAATCTTGCAGGTTTGCAAGCATGGTCGCAGAAACAGGGAATATCGTACCCTCGGGAGTGAATCCTTCCTGTTTTAGGATGTGATGTATTAAGTACCGATGGACCCTCCCATTACCGTCATCGAAGGGATGGATATAGACAAGGGCGAAAGACACCGCAGCAGCGTACACTACAGGGTCCACGATACCTGACATCCTGCGCGAACTCTCAAACAGCCCGGACATCATGTCCCCTGCGTCCTCATGCAAGGGAGCTATGTAATGGACTATCCTGCGTGTTCCTGCTGACTCGCCGATATAATTCTGGGTACTCCGGTAGCCGCTCATTGCAAATCTTTCATCAATAACGGAATTCTGGACTTCAATAAGGAGTTCTTTCCCCAGTTTCTGTGTCATAGCGGCATTCTGTAACATATTTATGAACTTTGCGGCACGCTTTGGGCTTGGTTTTTCGCGCTCTATGGTGAAAGATGTTAATGTCTCTTTGGTGTAAAGGTACTGAGTAGCCTTCCGTACTATCTCCGCAGGATATTTTGCAATTAATTTTTTTGCTTTATCCGACAGGTTCTTTAAGATAAATATTTGGAGTTTGTCGGTTTTCCGGACCGTCGGGCAGAAGTCTCTTACACCAAGCATATTATCTACNACTCTGTGGCGACGACTTCTCAATGGATAGGCAGAGAAGTACACATCCTTATCAAGTATCTCAACGTAGTTACCGGCGGATACGTCCGGTAACTTCAAGCGTTCGCCGGTCAAAAACTCATACAAGTACCACAGAACTCTTGCATACTTGCTTACCGGATGGCTTTTCACATAATGTGTTACTGTCCCTGGACCAAGCTTCTCAAATACCGCCTTCAGTATCTCAAGATTTACGCCATCATACTTAAATGCGAACACGAGTTGATCGATGACGGATTCCCCGGGATTGTACTGAGAAGGGTAGATGTGCAGTTCTTGTCCCCCTTCGATTACTGTCTTCCTTTGTCCTTTCGCCGAAAGATACGAGGAGCGGAAATGCGGGACCGTTTCGATACACAAGACCTTCTCTACCGCCTTATACCCTAGAGGCTTCATATCTTTTTCCTTTGCCGTTATCATATTATTCTTCCTCTCAGAATGCTTATGATTTTCATAAATTGCTTATAATATGGTTCTATTCTTATAAAACACTTATTTTAAATTATAAGTATTTTGTCACAAAAAGCAACTGTTATAAGCGTTTTGGTGTTTTTGTAAGTGTTTTAAAAACCCGGGCTAAACCCAAAGGAAGTTAAAATTCCAAACTTGATATCGGAAGCCAGGTAGGGAATTCCTCGATCTGTTCACTTAACGGTATCAGATAGTCAATGCCTATTTCTTGTGAAAAGGACCAGACGTAATTTCCAGTTAAATTCAAATACCGGTGCGCAAAACATGGGACAGGTGTTAAGTCGGGATTGGCTCACCCCCCCATCCTCCAAGGACTTCCCCCAAGAATTAATACCCCAAAGCTTTAACACTATAAAGTAAAAGCAGAAAATGATTTTCACAAGTGGTCGTGGTCTGTTCTTGAAAAAATGGTGGAAGTTTTTTATCTTTTAGGGGT